>MCHG01000500.1_pt1 | contig 9992 bp, 7 predicted proteins | sample 787351 | NCBI WGS metagenome assembly MCHG01 (sample SAMN05430296, study PRJNA330682) | permafrost metagenome | biome: Cold desert; feature: permafrost; material: soil; isolation source: enrichment culture inoculated with soil incubated with H2/CO2 at 20 degrees... ... | reverse complement strand
GTTTAGGAATTCCTGTATTATTAAGATATACAACTAAACTTCCCGCATGGGCACTTATAATAGCTTCTGTATTCGGAACTATAATAATAGCTAGAATGCTTTATAAGAGTGAAAATAAAGCTTCGAACAATTAAAATAAAATATATCAATAAAATAAATATAAATCTAGGAGGTAACTTTAATTGATTAATATTGTAAATGATGCAAAAAAACTTCAAAATGATATCGTGAGTTGGAGAAGATATCTTCATCAAATTCCCGAAATAGGTCTGAATCTTCCTAAAACATCAGCCTTTGTTGCTGAGAAGTTGAAGGAAATGGGAATAGAATATAAGACTGGTTTTGCTACTTCTGGAATAGTTGGTATAATAAAAGGTGGTAAACCTGGAAAAGTTATAGGATTAAGAGCAGATATGGATGCATTACCAATTAAAGAAGAGGCAGACGTACCTTTTATCTCAACTAATGGCAATATGCATGCTTGTGGTCACGATTCTCATACTGCTATGCTTTTAGGAGCTGCAAAGATACTGCAAGAAAATAGGGATAAAATACATGGAACAATTAAACTGATTTTTCAGCCTGACGAAGAAGGTAGCTATGGCGCCAAAACCATGATAAAAGATGGTGTAATGAAGAATCCAAAAATTGATTCAGTTTTAGGACTTCACATCGGAAGTATTTTTAAAGAAACAGAATCTGGTCAAATAGCAATTGGATATGGAAAGATAATGGCTTCTTTTGACAAGTTTAATTTAAGGATAAAGGGGCATGGATGTCATGGAGCAATGCCAAATTTAGGAGTTGACCCAGTTGTTATATCATCTCAAGTAGTTAATGCCCTTCAAACAATAGTAAGCAGGGAAATGAAACCTACTCATCCTTCTGTTGTAACCATAGGAAAGATTCAAGGTGGGACAGCTTATAATATAGTTCCCGACTTTGTTGAAATAGAGGGTACATTTAGAGCATTGGATGATGAAGAAAGACAAATGATAGCAAGAAGAATAGAAGAAATAGCTGATGGTATTGCAAAGGCAATGAGGGGTTCTTATGAGTACAACATTACCTGGGGAGCGCCTCCAGTAGTTAATAATGCTGAATTCACTAAAGGTTTTTATGAAACAGCTAAAAATGTTATTGGTGAAGAAAATATTATTGAAATTACAGAACCATCAATGGGTGGCGAGGATATGGCTTACTATTTGCTAGAAGTCCCAGGCACATTCTTTTTTCTGGGTGCTGCTAATTCTAAAAAAGGGCCTGTATATCCACATCATAATTCAAAGTTTATAATAGATGAAGATGTATTCTGGGAAGGAACCGCCCTTCTAGCTCAAGGAGCTCTCGATTGGCTTGAGCAAAATAAATAAGTATTAAATTAAATAGGTGGCCGTTACACTAATATCTTAGTGTAACGGCCATTTATTAACTATAGTAATAAAGTATATACGTCTTAAGTTCTTTAATTTCTCATTTTTATAATTTGTGAAATAATTGTTAAAATAACCACGAGATTTAAGACACATCATTTATATTATACGAACTATCAACATGGGACACTTAATGACTGATAATAAATCCTTAAGTGTTTTTTTATATGATAAATAAAATAATTTTTAAAATCTAACTTTAAGATAGTAATTACTAGATTCTACATCAATAATTTAAAAAACATGCTCAAAGTAACAATACACATGAGTTTCTAGGGAATTTTACTTTACAGACAACCAAAATGTTTAGTGAGATTAAATTCAAAGTATTTAAAATTTGACAGATTTCGAACATAATGATATAAAATAATAGTAGATAAATATATAGAATTATCATTACTAGAGTACACGAACACCTATAAAACAATAGAGTCATTAAGCGAAAAACAAAACTAAGGAAAAAGAGGGTTTAAAATGAGTAAAAGCAGAAAAGAAGTAAGAACTGAATCTAAATTTAAAAGTTTTTTAAAAAGAAAAAACATTGAAATCTCTGTGCAAGCTTATTTGATTAATGCACTTGGTTTAATGACACAAGGACTTTTCGCATCGCTTTTAATTGGTACTATATTGAGAACAATTGGTATTAAATTCAATATACCATTTTTAAGCGAAACTATTTGGCCAATAGCTCAACAAATGACAGGTGCAGCAATTGGTGTTTCTGTAGCTTATGGATTAAAATCTCCAGCATTAGTATTATTCGCCTCTGCAATCACTGGTACAGCAGGAAGCGCATTAGGAGGACCTGCAGGAGCTTTTATAGCATCACTAATAGGTGCTGAGTTTGGTAAAATGATATCTAAAGAGACTAAGATTGATATCATACTTACTCCAGCTGTTACAATTATTGTTGGAGTTTTGGTAGGATCCGCTGTTGGTCCTGCAATTGGTGCATTTATGACTGCAACTGGTAAATTGATAATGTATGCTACAACTTTACAGCCATTCTTAATGGGAATTTTGGTTGCTGTTATAGTTGGTATGGTATTAACTCTACCTATCAGTAGTGCAGCACTTTGTATGATGCTTAGTCTATCTGGAATAGCAGCTGGTGCAGCAACTGCAGGATGTTGTGCCCAAATGGTAGGATTTGCAGTTATGAGCTATAGAGAAAATGGTTGGGGTGGAATAGCAGCTCAAGGAATAGGAACATCCATGTTACAGGTGCCTAATATTGTTAGGAATTGGAAGATATGGATACCTACAATATTAGTTTCAGTTATTACTGGACCAATGGCAACAATGATATTTATGATGGAAAATAGTCCAATTGGTTCAGGTATGGGGACAAGTGGTTTCGTAGGTATTATAGAAACCGTAAACACAATGTCAGCAGCTGGAAAAGGCGGAGCAATGATGTGGGTAGGTATATTATTACTATATATCATTATACCAGCAGTTCTTACTCCAATATTTTCAAACTTTATGAGAAAGAAAGGTTGGATCAAAGAAAACGACTTAAAATTAAATTTGGATAAAAGTTAATCATGCATTTATTTATTATTTGTACTTATTATAATATGAAAATGATAAACTATTTTACTATCACTTAATCAATTCATCTCTGAGATGAGGTGGTGTTTCTATCCTTTCCTCTATTTTAACGGGTGGCTTTTGAATACTTGTAACTGGAATCAAACTAATATCATAGGCGGTTGTAACATTAGGAAACAAACGTACATTATACACATTAGACGCAAAATACCCAAATGCTTCTACCCTAAAGTCATATGTAGAAAAGGAATATTCAGGTCCGAAAACTTGAGTCCCTAATACACTTGCCATAGGCAATTCTATTCTTATCGGGTTTAAGGCTGTTACTAAATACATTACTGGTATATCTCTATTAATTCCATCAGTTACATAGATTGTTATAGTTACATTAGGTACAGGCATTCCATCTGTTTCGTTATATATATTAAGACTTATGGTTCCAGTATTATTTACCGTTTCTGACATATTGACATATTGGCATGGATATATGTGTTTACAAGCATATAATTTTTTACATTGTTTCATATGAAATTCATTTAATTGTTGTTGATAAAAATTTTCCATTATATGTAATACCTTCCTTCCCATGCTAATTAAAAAACTATCTTAAATATTATATGCAAAGGAAGTTTTTTTGTTTGAATTTATTTGTTCGTCTCTATTTCACTAAAGTCTGCTGTTTTTATATAAGCACGAACCATTGTAAATGGCAAGGATTTTAAAACAGGTTCTAATTTAGTTGAAGACGACAAGGAATCTTCCAAAACAAAAAAGAACCCTTCATAAAAAGTTTTGAGATAAATAACAAGGAATTAGATTATTTATTATAGGACTAATAGGGAAATACTCCTATTAGTTTTATAATTTGTCTAAAATTATTATCTTCATTTCATTTTGCTCTAAAACATAATGCATTTCATATGAATTTAAGCATTCTATAATTTCTGTTGAATGTCCAAACTTTCCTGTTGCTTTTAAATATCGTCGACTAAGATTACTAATTGAATACATTGGATCATTCTTATTTTCCATGTTACCATCATTGAAAATATCTGTAACAAAGTATGTTGTAAGCAAATATCTACCTTCCATATCATCTATTTTTAAATCAAATATTTTCTCTTCAGGCCTTAAAGAATCTTTATCATAATAAAACAATATTTTTATTTTAGTTCCTTGTTTAGTTACTAAAAGTCCTTCTTTTACTAATAATATTTCCCCTTGCATATGATTGATTAAAGCAAAAACGAATAAATAGGATGACTTGAAATTATTATCATCAACTAAAAATAAATTATCTCCACTATCTTTAACATATACAGGCAATTGAATATTATTAATAAAACTATCAACAAAGTATTCAATATTGTTGCAATATTTTATATTATTAGTTTTATATTCATTATCAAATTCAATTTCAACGTTATTATAACGTCTTTTTAATATTTCTTGCATATGTACTAATAATATCTTTAAATCCTCACTATATCCAATAATATGCACTGGCACATTATATCTTGCAAAAACATCTAAAATTCCCATAATCCCATATCCTAATTTAAGATTATTTTCAACAGAAAATTCTATACAATCTATGATTATATGGTCAATATTTAAGATTTGATTCAAGTCATCTAATAAATTTACATTATCAGTACGTATACAAAATTCTAAATTTCTTATAATAAACGAATCCAAAAATTTATTTGCAATTCTATCAGATTTTTGTGTAGTTGATAACTGATATTCACTTTTATATACAAACAAGTGTTTAATCAATTGATACTTTTCTTCAGTTAAATCAAACACGCCTTCTTTTTCATCAAATTTATTAATTTTGCTTTCGTATTTAAAACGTTTGCGATATGCATTCGGAGTTAATATATAAAATTCTTTAAAATAGAAACTATAAGCCTTACTGTTAGCAAAACCATATTGTAATGCTAAATCTATGATTGGTTTATCAGTATTTATTAACTCATTTAAAGAAGCTCTTAATCGAATTCTAGCTAAGTATTTGCCAAATGGTTCCCCCGCATATTTCTTTATATACTTTGAAGTATAGCTTGGTGAAAAATGTAGATAATTAGCTACATCATGTAGATTGATATTATTACGATAATTATTATTTAAATAAGTTACCATCTCAAAATAAGTATTTTTTTCACTAGGTATTCTTAAATTGGTTAATTCTAAATTATCAGGTATAGCTTGCAAAATTAATAACAACTTATACGAAGATAATGACAATAAGCAATATTCTCTTTTATCACTAAGTAATATTTCAAAAATATTTTTTAAACTCTCTTTAACAAATTTATAGGTTGGTGAAGTTCTATTACTTAAAATAGCAGTCTTGTATTTATAAGATTTTATTAAATCATTTACAAATAATTGATTTTGATGATTAATATGAATTATTAAAATAACAGCAGAATCAACGTTTTTCTTAATTGAATGAATAACATCTGGAGCGATAACAGCAATATCTCTTGTATTTAGTGTGTATTCTTTATTTTTTAAAGAAAATGTAAAGCTATCCTTTAAAATATAGATTAATTCAACTTCACTATTTTGGTGAAACAACGTGTTATCAACACTATTCATACAAATACTAATTGGTAAATTAAGTTTCTGCCCTATAAATTCATAGTAATACTTCATCATTAATCCTCACCTTCCACAAAAAATTTCTTTTCAAAACAATATGGTTTAAGTGCTCCATTAAAAACAACATTAATCTTAATAATTATATCACTATTTTGTAAAGCTTCAATTCTTTTTATTTTTAAAATAATTTGATCTTCAATACCATTTGTTTTTTCATTTAATTCAATTTCTATTTTTATTACATCTTTAGCTTTATTTATATGTAATCGATAATCGGTAATACAAGGAATTGCATATAGGACTTCATCAAATAATTGCGGGTATATTTCCTTACCAGTCTTAGTTATAAAGCCTCCATTTGTTCTCTTGACAATATGTTTCATCAATTGTAAATTATGATTGCACTTGCATTTAGAATGATATAAAGCTGAAAAATCTTTGGAACGATATCTAATTAATGGCATTGCCTCCCGATTTAGGCTTGTAAAAACTAATTCTCCATATTCCCCATCTTCTAGAACTTCATTTCCATATGTTGCAACTATTTCAGCATAGACATCTAATTCATTGTAATGATACCCCTCTGATTCATCACAATCAACAGCTAAACCCCAACCCATTTCAGTCAACCCATAATGTGTAACTACCTTGCAATTCCATGCGTTTTCTAAATATGCTTTTAACGGATTTGATACTTGTCCGATTGTTAAAAAAATAATTTTCACTCCTAAATTCTTTAAGTCGAAATATTTTTCGCTTTCTTTTGTTACCCTATATATTGTACTAGTATCACCAAACCAGACATTTGGGTGATTATCTAACGTTAGTTGCATTAATTCTCTACTAGTAAACTCCATATTAGAATCGTAAGCATTCATACCAAATAAATTTAATGATTTAGCCAGTGTAGAAGCAATTCCGCGTCCTTGGGAGTTAGGCAAAAATATTTGTGCTACACACTCACTTCCGATTACACAATTCATGCCAACACTTAAAAAATCCATAATGTGCTTAACATCATTCATAGTATAATACATTCTTTTTTTTAATCCTGTAGTTCCTGATGAATAAAAAGTAACAGGCTTAGTTACACTTCCTTGTGAAATACATAAGAATTCATAACTATTTCCGCTTAAATCATCAGCTGTTGTGAATGGAAATTTTTCTAAGTCTTTAAAGCTCTTTAAGTCTGATGGTTTTATATGTGCTTTATCAAATAAGTTATGATAAAATTTGCTATTTTCATAAGCATATGTAATTGAAGATTGAAGTTGAAATAATTTATAATCATTAAATAATTTAGTATCAACAATTGTTTTTTCGTCGACTTGATGATTTTTTAAATATTCTTTATCTTTTAACATTCTTTTTGAAGATAATTCAAATAGACCCTCTTCCATATGCCTTTTTTTAAATGTATTCATTTACTTATTCCCCTTTAATTAATTCCTTCAAACGATTTTTTTCCTTCATCGTTAGTCACATATTTTGCACAAAGAGGTATTAAACTTCCATCTTTTCTAATTATTTGAATTGTACATTTAGATAAGCGATAATAATCAATATTCCAAATATCTTGAAAAGCCATTCCCCCTATTGATAAACCCATTACATTTGAAGGTAACCACATTTTTTCCGTTAACATTTGATTTTTTTTCGCTGTTGATGCTTGTGTTCTATTAGTATTGAAGTTAGTTAAAGCTTTTAGTTTGTTATTATTATCAAGCATAAAATAACCATTAAAGGAACATTGAGGGTGTTCTAGTGCTCCTGGTTGAAAATGTTCAGCCTTTATTTCTCCTTCAGTTTGTTTTTCAATTAATTTTAAAATTCTAGGAATTGTTAATCTAATTCTTTCATGGGCTGGATATTTACCAAAATAACTTATTGGTTGAATATAGATACCTTTTACAGTAGGCATATTTTCTTTAGCTAATTTAACTATTTCTCCTAATTGGTCATCGTTAGAGTTAAAAACTAAACATGGAACTAAAACTACTGCTAGTCCAGCTTCTTTACAATTTTTTATTGCTTCAAGTTTTAAATTTAATACATCAACACCATATTTATTAATATATGATTGCACTTTAAAACCGTCAAATCCTAAATATATTGTTGTTATTCCAGCACTCTTTAAAGATACTGCATATTCTAAGGATTTTGCTATTTTAAATCCATTTGTATTTAATTGAATATATTTGAAACCCTTTTTTCTTGCTAACTTTGCAAGTTCAATTAAATCATCTCTAGTAGTGGGTTCACCGCCACAAAACTCAATTGGTGCTCCAACTCCAACTTGTTGTATATAATCATCAAGCATTTTTTCACACTCAACTAGTGTTGGAGCATAAGTTGAATTTGTACTGGTAAAACATACTGGACAATTCGCATTACATTTAGTTGTAGTCATTAATGCTGCTGAAACTGGATTCTGTTTTTTTGCAATAATATCTTCTAAACTAAATAATTGTTCTGCTAGCTTATTACTTTGTGCTAAATTATTGATGTCAATACCACCATTTTTTAACCAATTTATATAATTATTTGCGCTGTCCTCCCAAATTAAAGTTGAGACGAAGCCATGCTCAGGACAAGTCTTTTCTAAATATATCCCACATTCATATGAAACAATCGCTGCAACAAGTTCTTTAAAACATGTTGGGCATAAACTTTTTGTATAATATAATATTTTATGCATTTTGATATACTCGCTTTCCATCAATACTGGTAAGATGGAAAATACATAGAGGTATTAGCTTGTCATCATTACTAACAACATGTACACAACATCCTTTTAATCTACCAATATCAATATTCCAACAATCTTGAAATCCCATTCCAGATATAGATAGTGTATATAATTGTAACTTGTTTTTAAATTCTCCCATTTTCGTATTGCTATTTTTTGTATTTTCTGGCAATCGCCATCTTTTATTTGTATACTCATTAGTTTTTCTTGCAAAGTTTACATCTTTACTATTTTCATTTTGAATATTTTTTATGGGTATTAAATTATTGACATCATTAAGATAAAATAAGCCACTAAAAGCACAATGAGAATCATATCTTTTCCTTGGTGTAAAATCATGAATGCTAAGTTCATTGCCTGATTGCTTTTCAATAGCTGTTAGTACATCTGATATGGAACATCGATCTTCATCAAGTGGTTGATTACCTGGAAATCTTCCGAAATATGACATGGGTTGAAAATGAACACCTCGAACACATGGCATGTTTTCTTTAGCAAATTCAATGATCTCCCAAATTGTTTCTAGATTAATGTTAGGTGATACCGTCACTACAAGCAATACCCCTAATTCAACCTCTCTACAATTATTAATTGCTGTTTTTTTAGTCTCAAATATCTTTTTACCTCTTGTTTTTAAATATATTTCATCATTTAAACCATCAAACTGCAAATAAATTAAATCAGTTCCTGCCTTTTTTAGTTTCAGAGCATAACCCTTTTCATTTGCTATTCTAATACCATTTGTATTAACTTGAATATGTGGAAAGCCCAAATCTTTCCCCATCTTAACAATTTCATCAACATCATCTCTAACAGTTGGTTCTCCTCCTGATATTTGAATTGATGGTTTATTTCCTGTTTTTAATACTGTATCATACATTTCTTTTATCTTATCAAGACTTGGTTCGAAATTTTCTTTTGTTGCATCTGCAAAACAAATTGGACAGTGCATATTACATCTATATGTTACTTCTAATACAGCAGTACATGTTTTCCCTTCATGCTCTTCACATAATCCACAATCCAAAGGGCATTCCTTTTCTGTCTTAGGTAGAGCTTCATTATTTATATCATGAACTGAATTATCTAAATATTCTTTATATAATTGTGCATCTCGCCAAAATAAAACTTTGAAATCTCCATGTACTTCACATTTTTTTTCTAAATAGATTGACCCATTTTCTTCAATATATGATGCATTTATCTTTTCCAAACAAATCGGACACAAACTTTCTGTATTTAATATTTTTTTTTGCATATAATTCTCCTTCAAAAAAATAAGCAATTAAATAAATGTTGTTTTAAATCATATGCTTGAATTTCATTTTATCATTTATGAAATGATTTCCCTAAAGCATTCTTAGCTGTTTCCATCACTATTTCTGATAAAGTTGGATGAGCATGAATACAATTAGCGATTTCTTCAATAGTTCCATTATGATCCATTGTTGTTGTGATTTCAGCAATCAATACTGACGCATCTTCACCAAAAATTTGAGCCCCAAGAATCTTATGACTATCTTTTTCAGCTACTATTTTAATAATTCCAGTAGTTTTTTGCATGGCCATAGCTTTTTCATTTATATTGAAAGACAGACTACCAACAATTACATCAATTTCTTTAACTTTTGCATCAGTATTGATTG
>MCHG01000499.1_pt1 | contig 9997 bp, 11 predicted proteins | sample 787351 | NCBI WGS metagenome assembly MCHG01 (sample SAMN05430296, study PRJNA330682) | permafrost metagenome | biome: Cold desert; feature: permafrost; material: soil; isolation source: enrichment culture inoculated with soil incubated with H2/CO2 at 20 degrees... ... | reverse complement strand
AGAGAAGGTAGTGACAGAAAAAAATAAGGAATCCAGGCAACTCAATGCTTGTATTCCCTATTACTCGAAACTCGAGGTAAGGACAAAGCTTTTCAAAATGGAGAAGATTTTGAACTAAATTACAAACTAGAACCTTGGTTAGCTGTTTTGAGCAAAGATATCCCATTGAAAGCACATGTACATCGAACAGATGATATACTAACAGCTATTCGAATTGCAAAAGAATTTGATATTAACGTTACATTAGACCATTGTACAGAAGGACATATAATCGCAGAAAAAATTAAAGCAAGTGGATTTTCAGCTATTGTAGGCCCAAATTTAGTATTTAGAAATAAAATTGAGTGTCGAAATTCAGATTTCAAAACAGCGGGAGTATTAGCAAAGAAAGGTATAAAAGTTGCAATCACAACAGACCACCCAGTATCCTTGATTCAATATCTACCAATTTGTGCTGGATTAGCAGCAAAAAAAGGGCTAGGTATAATGGAAGGGCTAAAAGCAATTACCATTAATCCAGCACAAATATGTGGAGTATCCTCTAGAGTAGGAAGCATAGAGGTTGGAAAAGATGCAGATATTGCAATTTTTAGTGGTAATCCTATGGAGGTATTTACACATACGGTATATACAATAGTTGACGGAGAAATTGTTTATAAAATAGATGATCTAGAAACTAGCGATTAGTCACTAGTAAAAGCAGCTATAAAATAGCGTATTGACCTTTCAGAAATACCCATAAGCTAGTGACTAATGACTTACGTCTAGTGGCTAACATCATCCAGCTAGCTGGAGAAATCTTCTTAATAGTGTTCCGCCATATGAATTTTCATGAACTGACTCACATAAAGGCGCATCATTATATTCAGGATGGAATTGTACTCCCCATATTTTATTACCAAAACGAACTGCATGTGAAGATTCAAAATTATTTTTTGCAAGAATATGTGCATTATAAGGCAATTTGGTTACAGTTTGTGAATGTGATGCATGTGCTGAAAATTTTGATGGCAATACACCAAGTAGTGGGTCTTTTCGTCCTTCTGCTGTAAGGTGTATTTCAACTTCTCCACTTTCCTCTCCTAGCTCATGATAATCAACGGTTCCACCTAAGGTTTGAGCCAAAAGCTGATGCCCAAAGCAGATCCCTAAAATAGGTATCTCTTTTGCAACAATATCTCTAAGCCATTGTGATGTAGCAATACTCCAAGGTAGTGCATCTGTAACCATTGATGATGAACCGGTAATAATTATTGATGATACTCCTTTCATCAAAACAGGTCTTATATTTTCGTATACTGAAGTAACTATTACATCCTCACTAGCTATCCCTGCATATCTTGCTATGCGTAAATCGCAATCACCGCATTTTTTAATAACTGATTTATTTGAAACTCCTGTTTTGATAATAAGCAGTTTACTCACCATAATACCCCCTAAAAAATCTATTTATCTTTATTATTTCTTGAATTTATTTCAAAGTATTCCTATATGTTTTATATTATCTTAATATTAAACAAAGAAAAAGTCAATACATTTTATCTTTTTGTTTATCAAATCTAAGTATCTGTTTAATAATTACACGATTATAACCATTTTGTACTGAATAAAATGTGAACTGAATTTTCTCACCAAAAAGAGAAGACAAGATTCCGTCTATGACAGGTTATCTTGTCTTTCTCTTAGTAACGTATTTTTTTTATTCTTCGTTACGACTTATAATCTCATTTTTTATTTTTATAAAAGTTTCGTCACTGATTACATGTTCTACCCTACAAGCATCTTGCTCTGCAACATCTTTGGATACTCCTAACACTTTAATAAAATAGTCTGTTATAAACTTATGCCGTTCATATATTCGATTTGCTTCTCCTGCACCTACTTCTGTCAATTCGATATATCCATTTTTATCAATCTCAATATATTTCTTTTTTTTCAACAAACCCACTGCCCTGCTGACACTTGGTTTTGAAAAATTTAATTCGTTAGCTATATCGATAGAACGAACTAATCCATTTCTTCTTTTTACAATAAGAATTGTTTCTAGATAATTCTCTCCTGATTCATACAACCTTATCTCTCCTATCATAACAATATATATTTATTATATTCTACGTATCTAGAATTAACAATCTGTACTTGCTTTTGATTATTATGTTTATCCTCTACTTAGCTACTGCTTATTTGGACTTGTACATTCTGATAGTAAGTTTGCTTATGTAACATATTTTCAAATTCATCAATAGAAACAGGGTGGGAAAACAAATATCCCTGTGCTAAATCACACTCTATACTATTTAAGAATTGTGCTTGCCATTCATATTCTACACCTTCGGAAACCACTTTCATATGTAGTTTTTTTGCCATATTAACAAATCCTTCAATAATAATCTTCTCTTTGTCTGTGGGGATATCATTTTTGAAAAAACCTTTATCCAATTTAAGAACATCAATGGGAAGATCTTTTAACGTGTTGAGACTTGAATATCCTGAACCAAAATCATCCATTGAAATTGTAAAACCTTGTTTTTTTAGTTCCTCTGTAACTTTAAGAATATTGGTATCTCCATGAATAAAAGCACTTTCTGTAAGCTCAATTTCTAAAAGTTCGGAAGGTACATTATACTTTTGTATTGTCTTTACCAGTTTTGAAACAAAGTCTGGTGTAGTCAAATGAACACGAGAGAAGTTTACTGAAATTGGCACAATTGGTTTCCCAATAATTTTCCAATCATGGATCATCCCACATACTTTATCAAGTACATAAAAGTCTAGATCTAGGATAAACAAGTTTTTTTCAAAAAGTGGAATAAAATCACAAGGTAAAATGAATCCACGAGAAGGATGCTTCCAGCGAACAAGAGCCTCCCCACCTGAAATTTTCCGATTTAATAGCGTATACTTCGGTTGTACATAAACTAAGAAATCATCATTTTCCAATGAAGACAACATACAATCTTCAACTTCTTTTTCAAACATAAGTTTTTGGTGTAGCTCATCGTCATAATAGCACGTAGAATTTTTTCTTGTATCCTTTGAAATTTTACGTGCAGCGTTGGCTTTATCAAATATAGATGGTATATCATTTTCACCAGGTTGAATTAGGTATATACCCGCAGCAACATAGATCTCATTAATAATATTTAATGGCTGTATGCATGTCTGAAAAGAGCTATAACAATCCATCATTCTCGTAGTGAGAGCATCACTGTCCTCATATTCTAACAATATAGTAAAAACATCTGCCGAAACCCGGCCAATTAGTTCACAAGGTTTGAGATTATTTTGTATTGAAGATGCAAAATAAATGATTACTTTGTCCCCTTTATTGTGTCCGATTAGATCGTTAATATCTTTAAATCGTTGTATATCTGAGATAATAAGGGCATACTTCTTGTCATTATTTATTCGAATAAGTTCTTTGGCTTCGGTATGGAATGCCTCAAAGCTACGAACTCCGGTTAAGATATCTACAGACGCAACTTCTATTAATGTTTGTTGTGTTTGCAAATGCATTAAATAGTAACCTAGAATCTTTGTGATAAAGTTAAGGGTATCTTTTTGATCTTTTGTCCAAACCCTATCTTGTTGGCAGTCTTCGAGAACAATTAATACTTTGAATTGTTCTCCACCGACAACGGAACATTGTAAAGATGAAACTGCATCACAATTACAGCATCGTTGTTTTGCATCTTGTTCCCTAAGTGTGGAGGCACTGCAACAAAACACTCCCTCCTTGTCAAAACAATTGAGATATTTGCTCCACCCTTCTACGGATAGGTCGTAATAATTTGAAGGATCTGCCCCAAAACCTTTTTTGTGCCAAGAGAAATGATTCAAAATTTGTCCACTGCGTTCTGAAAATTCTATAATACAAGCTCGGTTAATTTCATAGTAATCTCCCACAAAACCCAGTATCTGATTTATCACTTTTTTATTTAATTCATTTTGTTCTAGTAGATTATAAATTTTATGCAGTAGAAGTTCATCTAAGGATATCCTAGAACGATCTGCAATGTCATTAGTATCTTTGTTTTTTCTATTAGGTATACGCGCTGATTGGATATTAATCTCCAATTGAGTAGTAGCTGTTTCTCTCCAGGATAAAATAATATAAATCATCAAAACAACAATGGCAACAATTATTTCAACATCTATAGAATTTTTGTTACTCTTTACTTGATACATACGAAATATTGATAAAGATATAAGAAATAAATAAATGCTTATTAATAAAACTTTATACTTTATTGGTTTCCGTTTATTCAATGCCCTAGCCTCCTAGTTAGTCTACGCTAACTATTATAGCATTAAAAAGATATTTTTTCCATATGTAAATAGATAAACTATTAAAAAAACTGTTTACATCTTACGTGATCTATAAAAAAATCCATTGACTATCAAGCTGGTATTGTCTACTTAGTTGCTCTTCTTATATTTCAAATAGTAAGTTTGTTAAAATAAGTAAAGACAATTTGAACAAAGTAGAACACTTTATTCCACTTATTTATCAGAGATTTTCTTATACCACACGTTTCCAAGTGATATGATTATTGATGCGAATAATGCAGTTGTAAAGTTAGGAATTTTAATACCCAATAACAGTGTATCTGTCATTAATAACATCCAAGTATTGATGATAAAACTAAACAACCCAAATGTTAATAGATTAACTGGCAAAGAAATGAGTAAAATGATTGGTCTCACACACAAATTAATAATCCACAGTACACTACCTGCAATGATAAGATCAAATCCACTATTGTAGAAAATACTTGGAAATAGTAGAGTGCTTATATATAAGAATAAAATATTTATACATAGTTTAGTGAATACTTTGGACATTATCTTTCACTCCTTAGGATACTGCTACTTTAATGTAGAGTTTATCTAGTTCAACTTCTACTAATGTTAATCCTTTTAACTCTTTTAAGCCATTAAAAAGTTCATAGAGAAGTTCTAATAACCCTCCAGTGGGTAAGACGATCAGATGAGTAGCAAGTTTGCTCGAGGTCTTTTTATACCATCTTGGAAATAGTCCATTTACTATTTTTCGCAAATCATTAAAAGCATCAAATACCTCTAAGAATGCGTGAAGAGAAATTGGAAAAGTAAATTTAAATTTACCCTTCCCTCTAAATTGAATAAGTATGTAGTTCGCATTTTTTTTATTAATCCACATACACCTCAACCTGCATTTCCCCTTCTTTCTCATCATTAATTTCCACATCCACTAACTTTCCATCCGTTAGACCTTCATCAATTAAACGTACTATTTCATCAAAATCAATAGTAGATAGATCAATACCTTTTTCTTTCATTTGATCTTGTGCTTCTTTAGGAATAAATTTCATTAAACTTGTCGCTACCTGGATTAAGCTTAAGGGTACATTTACATCAACTTTCTTTACACCGCTACTGCCACGGACTTTTACTCTAAGAAATCTATTGGATAAATTATTACTGGTTGCAATTTTAGTTTCTACAGGACTTTCTATTGCTTTTAATAGATCTAAACCATCCATGGCACTGATTTTGCCTTGTTCAATCATTTCAAGAATTCTTAATTTTTCATTACTCATTATGACTCACTCCTTTTATTTTAGCTTATTTAATTGCAGGGCAGCTTCTTTGACAGACATTTCCCCTCTTTCTACTGCTTTTAATATTTTATCCCTGTGCTCATCAAGAGACTTTTCTTCTTGCGATTGATCTACTTTATAACCTAATACTTCAATAAGACTATCTAATTTACTACGTACCGTAGGATAAGAAATACTCAGTACTTTTTCCATATCTTTAATATTACCTCTACATTGAATAAACACTTCTAAAAAATCTAATTGCTCTGGTGGCAGTTGACAGAACTTACAGTTTATAAACTCTCCTTCAATTTTGGTACTGCACTTTTTACAACTAAGTTTAGTAATTAATAGTGGATCTCCACATACAGGACACTCACTAGGTGTTTTATAATATTCCATTACGTCGCTCCTTACACAAGTTCATCCATTAGTAAATGAAAATGCTTTAACTACAATATACTCTGATTGAACTATCTTGTCAATAACAATATTAATATAATTAACATTTACATTGTATATATTAATATAATTTAACTATTAAGTTAATATAATTTATATTATTTTTTTAATATTACACATTTTACACTATTTGATGCTTTCAGTACTATAAATATAAGTTACAATCCATAAAAAATAAGAACCTCTGAATAATGTTCAGATAGTTCCTTTTTTTATATGATAAAATCCTTCAACTAGCTGATCCGCTGAGTATGATTTAGTTTGACTTGATCTTAGAGATTACAATATATGCCTCTGCAACGAGTAATACAGCAATGGAGATCTTTACAGTATTAATTATTACTGGATATTGCCCTGCAAACCCACTTAGGGATATATGCTTGATCAGTATGCCTATATAAGCCCAAATGATTACGAGTCCATAGAAAAAATCTTTATTTTTCAACATCGTTGTAGTACCGATAATGGCTCCAAGAATAATCACAATTACAGCCCACGCTACTTGAGATATCCCAAATCCGTCCCAGCCCAAACGAACAAGTAGTATGGTGGCATTTGCAATTGTTGCCACTGTAATCCATCCAAAGTAAATACTAAAAGGAATCTTTATAAATATTTTTTCTCTAAGTGAAAGCTGTTCTTTGTTAATTATTTGATTAATCACAATCAAACACATAAGGATGACAATCATCAACAACATTGACAATAAAATCTTGTGATAGTGCCATGCGAAGATCCATGCTGCGTTTGCAATAGAAGAAATGGAGAAGTATAATCCGATCTTATCTAATAACGCGGAATTAGTTCTACACTGTCTTCCTTGAAAAAATCCAAATTGATAAAGTACATAGGCCGCCAATGCTAAGTAAATTAGCCCCCATATCGCAAATGTGAATCCTGCTGGTGCAAAGAGATTAGGATAAGCATCTGACACTTGCCCTGTGGTTTGCCCATTAATTGGAATTATGTTTGCCAGGGCATTTACAGTAATCATTATCAAGAAAGTAACGATAACAATAATTCTTATAGGTGTTTTTGTTTTATTTTTATTCATTCTCAACACTCACCTTCTTAATTAATATTACTCAAAAACAATATAACTCACAATAGCAGTCCCCTTAGATTCACGAGTTATTTTTTGACCATAGATAAATATTTGATTTTCTTCTTTTTTATGAATATATGATGGTCATTCTACATATATTCTAACTTTGTATATATTCTATTATCTATCAATAAATACCTATGGTGATTTACAATAATCTTTACTTATTGTAAAAAACATCTCTGTCTATAAAAAATCCCCTTTGGTTGAATTTCCAAAGGGGTAACCTATTATAAATAATTTAAATACTTTGCGTTTAGCTAGTCCAAAATTACCTATTTGCAAAACTAGTATACTCATTACCTTATTGTCTCTCGTGTCTCGTTACTCGAAACCGGAAAAGTTCCATTCCTAATTCACTTGTTATGCCGGCTTTGCTCATTGCGACTTGTATTTGGTTCTCTACTGAATCTATTCCTTCTAAGTTAGGTAGTAATAGTCCTCGCTTAGAACCCTGCTCCACAATGACTCCATATTGAATTACGTCTAATTCGTCTTTTGATGATATCCGCTCTGGTTCCATTAGAACGTCAACTTTAATATCTAACTCGAGTAATTCATTTGGCTCCACAGAATTAAACCTAGGGTCATTACTACTGGCACTAATCCCATTATATATAATTTCTTCAATAATATTTTCCTGTGTAGGTGATATAGTTCCAATACAACCTCTTAACTCTCCATGACTATGCATCGAGACAAAGATTCCAGCACGCTGTTCTCCGGCTTTCTTAATAAATTCATTAGAAAACTCACCTTTTACCTTTTCAAAATCTAGTTTCCGTTTATTCTTTGCGTAAGTTTCTATACTCAACCGTGCTAACTTTATATAGTCGTCTTCACCAGATATTTTTTTTTCATAAATATTCATAGCGTGATCTTCCAACTTGGGCAATAGGGACAATTCTTTTAACTTTTCATTTCCCCTTAGATAACCTGTCAAATAACCAACTCCGAAAGGTCCTTCATAAGTTATCACTTTAGCGTCGTATCCTTTTCCATCTAAAAAACCAAATCCAATGAGAAAAGAGCGAAGACCACATTGTCCTACCTCTTGAACAAATCCATCATCTAATGTGATTAAAGAAAGTGGATCCTTATTGGTAATGGCATCCTTAACTATTTGATCAAAAATCGCGCCAGAAGGATGGAAATCGTATGGTCCTTCATCCTTTAACGCATGGGAGAGATCTCCACTACAAACAAGTAATACAGATTTATTTTGTTCCTTTACTACTTCTTGTATTTTTTGACCTAAACAATAATTTTCTTGTAAAGAGGTGCCCCCTGGTGTTATGTGGACCATATCATAATTTTTATGGTACTTATCAATAAAATACATAGGGACCATAACACCATTATCTAGAGTAGCTTCCACTCCATATTTTTTTGCTAATTCATCATCCAATAATACGGATATAAAATCGTCCCGTTCAAGAACATTAGAGATCTCTATGGATAGACTTTGATCCATTTTCTTTTCGAACCCAACCTGTGGATATCCATAGACGGAGAAGTCTCCACTAACAGTTTCCTTGTTTACGATACAAGTACCATTATTAAAGCTACTTCCATGGGGGGTTACGAAAATAATGGTCTCCGGTTTCATCTCACCAACCAGTTGACCTAATTGATCCATCCCATTGATGGTATCTTTGGCAAGGTTCTCTTTTCCTCCACCTATTTCTGGGATAATCACGGGAGGGTGGGGCATAAAAATCACTTTTAAATCTAACATAATATTACCTCACATTTCCTAAATACACGTTATTGAAATATTTACGTGCTTTCTCTTGAATCTTAATCATTACACCTAAATCGGTGGGAGGTTCATTGTATTTATAGACAGGAAAATATCTTGATATATGCAAAGTAACCTCTTTGTCAATTAGTGATAACTTTTCAAACAATTCATCCATTCCATCTAACTCATCACTAATACCTGGAACGATCAACAAGGAAAGTTCAACATGACATTTTTTTGTTGCGATTTCTATAGTCTTTAGGATTTTATTTAAGGTACTTCCTCCTAATTGTTTATACAGATCATCATTATAGGTCTTAACATCTATGTTCATGGCATCTATATACTCTAGCATATGAAGTAAAGGCTTTTCCTCTATAAAACCATTGGTTACCATAACATTTTTTAATCCACGTTTTTTGGCTAACTTAGCCACATCAAACATCATCTCATAAAATATGGTGGGTTCATTATACGTAAATGCAATAGATGGCACCCCACAGCTTATGGCTTTGTCTACAATTTCTGTTGGTGTCATGTGTATCGTATGTGGCTTTCCTAAGCTAATCTCATAGTTCTGGCAAAATCCGCAATGCAAATTACAACCAAAACTACCAATAGAGAGGATCTCACTCCCTGGCATCCAATTTGCAATAGGTTTTTTCTCAATAGGGTCCACATGAATAGCAGAAATTTCGCCATAATTGAGACTATACAACTTATGATCAATTACTTTACGTACACCACATCGTCCGGTTTGTTCATTCGTAAGCTTACAAAGATGGGGACAGAGCGTACAGTGGATCATTTCACCATGCACTTCAGTAAACATTGCTTCTTTCATTTTTATCACCTATCTATCATTTGTCACCTTTTATTTTATCCCTAATTTACATCTTTTAAACACTTATTTTTTAATACTTCTTATAATGTAAGAAATTTTTCAGCACTTCATCCTTGGATATAGAACAAGTGGTAACATGAATTTAAATATTACATTCGTTATTACGATAATTCAGATTTAAATATCGAGTAGAGGCTAACAATTAAAATGTTTCGCCCCTCTCACAACACCGTACGTACCGTTCGGTATACGGCGTTTCA
>MCHG01000498.1_pt1 | contig 10013 bp, 6 predicted proteins | sample 787351 | NCBI WGS metagenome assembly MCHG01 (sample SAMN05430296, study PRJNA330682) | permafrost metagenome | biome: Cold desert; feature: permafrost; material: soil; isolation source: enrichment culture inoculated with soil incubated with H2/CO2 at 20 degrees... ... | reverse complement strand
TAACTCCAAGTTTTCACTTTGGGAATGGCTCTATAATTCCATTTCCCCAAATAAACATCAAAGACAATATCGGTAATAGAAATACTTGAAATTATAGTTTCATCATTCCTTAATATAACAGATTCTACTAATTAATACAGTATTCTCTTAAGAAAAACGCATTGTATTGGCACAGAATATTTCGGAAAAATGAAAAATGTCAAAAATCGAAAAACATAAGATAGATTTTGAATTGTATGAAGAAAACATAAGCACAAAGCCCATTTATACATTATGAAATGTATGCTTCTGGCAAATTCGGTTACATTTAAGGCTGAGAAAACCTTCTTTTTCAGCACGCTTTATCCAACGATAAACCGTTGAACGGTACACTGAAAAAGCTTCTGCAACTTCAGATGAACTTAAACATTTTTCTACTAATGATAACGCTTGAAGTCTAATCTGCTCGTTTTTGTTGCAGGAATTAATGGTTGCCTTAGTAATATCATGCGTAGTAAACATATCCAGGATCATAAGTCAACTAATATACTTATCTTAAATATAATTATGTCGCAATATACTTATCTTAAATATAATTATGTCGCATTATGTCCAGAAGTGACTATATATAAATATTTGTTTTGTCTCATAGCCCATCTTATAGTTCCAACAATAAAAGTCAACACTTTAGAAACTGAGGGATATGGGTTTATCATCAAGTACACACATTTCTCCGCTAATCTTGAATTTAATGTTGAACCACGAAACTTTTCCATCCGCCCTCCGGTTGACGAGGTCACATGCTGGCTGGGATGAGGGTAAATAAGAAGAGATCATATTAGGACTTATGTGCTTGAACTGAGGAATCAGGTATAATTGACTTTACAGGTATAAGTTACTGAAATGCATAAGCAGAAAACTCTCTCTCAAAATCTAACAAAGTGAATGTGCCCGTTTTGTCAGATTTTATTAATGACTCACGGACACGGCCATATTTTCCAGCCTCGTGTTTTCATCCCCCTACATCTTTTCGATGTAACTTTCTTAAAATTAAATGAGATTTAGTTTTATCGATTCTGAATTATGATACCGAGGGGATTTTTATATAATATATATGACTATATTTTGACATCTTCATTCAATAGATATATTATCGTAAAACATCTATATATATAGTATGAGACTCATCTAAATACCAATCAAAGAGTGTAATGTTTTTAGTATTTTCGGGATTTTTGATTGATTACAGCCACAGAATACTGAAAAATGAAGACATGATCTATGGAGTATATTATGAAGTTTATGGATTCTTCGATGACTTTAAGGCAAAAAAATTTGGTAATAAATTCTCTTAGGTATATGGATAGACGTAAAAAAATCAGTCAGTATTGCGATGAAAACGAGAAGAGGTGGACTGAATTATCTTTTGAAGAGGCAAATAACTTAACCAGGATGCTTGATAAGATGGCTTGGCGGTAACTATTCTTAGCTTCTTCCTTCACTTCCTATCTTCTCTCGTGCAGCTCCTAGGAGTTTCTTGGTCTAAAGTGAGTGGGGCTTACGCGTTTGGAATGATAAATCAATAGCAATGGACTTTAACTATTTAACCTGTTTTTCTATCTAGTTTCAAATTTATTTTTGCTCCATACTGTTGCTTTAGACAGTTTGAGACAAATGGTATGCCGATAAGCTCCAGGGTGATGAGTCCAATGCCTCAAGGGTTTGGGGGAACGGTCACATATTCTAGAGAAAGCCCTTGGTCGATTTTACCGGAGAGTCGCAGACGAAAATTAAGCCAGAAGGAACATTTTCTAAGCTTGCTAGGATTTATATTCCCTAATTAAAAAAGAAGGAATTGAGTAGACTGTGACCTTCCTATACAAGCCTGGTAGAGCCTATGAGGATTGCATGAATACGGTTCTTAATTGGTTATTCTCCGATTGATCCAGAGTGCGGTGAAGCATTTGCATATTTATGTGCCGGTGTGGATCATTTTGTTGTTGATCGAATAGAAATCGAAGAAAAAGATAGAGCACAGAAATCAAACCTACTTTAAAAAGATCGACATAAGGAATTAGAATATTTTTCGGGATGCCGTTTTTTGAACATTTGATAAAATATATTGATTTAAAGCCGGTTAACATATGGCTCAACCCCCACGAAAGATATAAACAATGAAACGTTTGTGCAATAGGTTTAGTATTGGGGACTCATGTACTACTATATGTAAACCCAACAACCACGTATAATTATGACGCATTATTTCAAAAACGCTATCATTAAAAATTCTTAAAATTTAATGTCAACATGCCGAAAGTGGGTTGAATATAAAGACTTTTATATATTGTGGATATCCTATTGGGATATATTAGAACCAGCTTTTTGCTGAAATAACGCTATTGAAATAAACTTTAAGTTAACGCTGAATATGAGTACAATAGCTCCTAACTTTTTAATTCAAAGTTAAAATTACGGTGTATTTTATGAAGAAAAATCACTATGCTCTGGCTAGAATAAAACTTCTACGGATGGAGTAAAACCCGAGCGGAAAAATCAGCTTTCAAAAGGATTTAAATACCAATTTTTGGCAACGCGTTGGTTAACTCGCAAGAGTAACTTTTGTAATACTATTTGCGTAAGTTTTTCAATCTAAAATCTTAAAAACAGAATTTTTTTCAAGGTTATTTGATGTCATATCAAAAGTTTGCAAGGGATGTTGGCTTTATTGGGATAGTTCAGATACTTACAAACTTAGGTAATTTTCTTCTACTTCCGATAATCACAAAAAGCCTTGGAACATATGATTATGGCCTCTGGGCCCAGATCAATATTACTGTATCCCTCATTTCTCCCTTTGCACTGATGGGTCTTTCAATGGGTCTTGTCAGATTTTTATCTTCTGAAACGGATAAGAAAATAATAAGGGAAGCTGTCTATTCCATACTTTTTTTCGTGACTATATCTGGTCTTCTTGCTTCTTTTTCGCTGTATGCGCTTGCAGGATCTCTTGCAACTTTCGGTTTTAAGGACCCTGGGGCAACTTATTTCATCCAGGCAGGCTCCTTTATGATTCTCTTGAATGTAATCGGGCCTGTAACTCTTTTTTATTTCAGAGTATCCAGGCAGATCAAAAAATTCTCTTACCTTACTCTTTTTCAAGCGTTCGGGCAATTCCTTTTTATTCTTGTTCTTCTCAAAATGGGATATGGGCTTCTTGGCGTGATAGCAGCCACATTACTGGTACAGGGCGTCATTATCTCAATCGCTTTTCTGACCATCATATCACAGATAGGATTTGTTATCCCTCGATTTACCCATATAAAGGAGTATCTACAATTTTCTCTACCGCTAACCCCCAATGCTCTTATAAGATGGGTTACGGATTCAAGTGATAGATACATGGTTACCTACTTTCTCGGTCTCAAAAGTGTGGGCATATATTCGGCAGCCTGTTCCTTCGGTAGCCTTATCCAGCTTTTAGTAACTCCTCTTCAGCTTATTCTTCTCCCAGAACTCACAAAACTATATGATGAAAATAAAATTGACGAAGTAACAATCTATATGTCTCATTCTTTGCGATATTTCCTTCTTATTTCAATTCCTGCAGTTTTTGGGCTCTCAGCTCTTGCAAAACCTTTGCTTAGTATCTTTACAACGGAGGATTTCCTTTCTGGTTGGTTTGTGATCCCGATTATCGCTTTATCAGGCCTTCTAGCAGGAATCGTTCAAATTTTTATCAATACACTATTAATTGTCAAAAAAACGAAAGTGCAAACTTATATCAATTTTGCTGCGGCAGTTTTGAATGTACTGATCAACCTCCTCCTAATACCTTCAATCGGCATTGTCGGAGCTGCCATCTCAACTCTACTCGCATACTTCTTTATGGCTATTCTCTGCACACGTATGTCTCTAAAATATTTTAAACATGACTTTTATTTTCATGATATTGCAAAAAGCATTCTGTCCTCTGTGGCTATGTACTTTTTTGTTTCCCATTTCGAGATCTTAAGCATCCGTAAGCTTTTAGAAGTGGCAGTAATGGGTATGCTTGTTTATCTATTTGTGATGTTTCTGTTGGGAGGGTTCAGCGAACACGAACGTTCTTTGATAAAAAAATATTTATTTGGAATCAAGAAAAGCCTTGCCAAAATTATCGGAATTTAAACAGTTAAATGTTTAATGCTACTGGTTTCTCAGTTCAACCGTTTAAGTCTTACTATATTTTTTTCGTACAACTCCACAGAAAACAAGTCCCAAAAAACCGATTTGCAAAAACAGCACAGAATTATGGATATGACTTTGTGGTTTGTGCAAGTGCGGGTATTGGCTGTAAAGTCTGCTACGTGCTTCAAGACGTTATGCTTTCTTCTCACCTGCATCTATTGGTTCCTCTACTGTAATTCGAATAATTCAATAAGAATTAAAATAATTGCGCAATATACTTTTTAAATATAATAATTTTACAATAGTAGTAACTATAGAAATTTATTTAAAGACTAAGACTTAATCTATTATTGTGTTTTCGCGGGGGAATTTGTGTAAATTGGAGGAATTTGCCTGAAAAACAGAGAGATTTATTCAGAATCTAATATTATAATGTTTATTGGGTCCAATAGCTTCTGGTATGGATAATTTCGCATTAGTATTTTCTATATTTCTTAAGTTCAGAGAGTGGATTCTAATTACAGACTCTTATCCAACATGTCGGAAATAGAATAATAAATTTATCATATTTTAATTTACAGTCGCAAATTTTATCATAAGGTAAACACATTACTGTATAAATATTTATTTAATTTGAATATTACTAAACTTCTTTATTATCAATCCCAAGTGATATTTATGCTAAGACGAGAATTAGTGATTCTTTTTCTGGTTAGTTGCCTTATCTTTGCAAGCGTTCCTACTGCTTTATGCCGGAGTCCCGTGCCAGTAATTTATGTTGCAGGAGATGGTAGCGGAGATTTTAATTGCGATGGAATAGACGATCATGTACAGATAAACCAGGCCCTTAAGTTTGTGGCAGAAAACCCTGGGTACACAACTGTCCACCTTAAAGGTCCGTTTACGTACATTATTGACGATACTCTTCTAATTGGCAGTAATACAATTCTTGAAGGAGACTCCACTGCCGTGATCAAACTTGCTAATCACTCAGGGTGGCCTACGATGAAACCCCTTATCCAGCAGATGAGCAGTTTGGGAAACAATAATATTGTAATAAGAGGCTTCGAGGTCGATGTAAACTATGAAGGTAATAGTGAAATCACATTGGGCAGAGGGTACTATAATATAATGTACTTTACTAGCTGTAATAACGTAAAAGTATACAATATGTATATGCACGATGGAATGGGAGACGGTCTGAGAATAAACCAGGGTAAAAACGTTCAGTTTTACAATAATAAAGTGTATAAACTCGGACACGACGCCATGTTTGCAATTGGGTGTGAGAACGTAGAGGCCTGGAACAACCGCATAACCTGCAGAACTAACAGTGCTCTTAGAATATGGAATTCTAATAAAGTAAAACTGCACGATAATGTGATCGACTCTTTCTATCACTGGAGTGCAGGTGGGCCGGGCATTCAGATAGAAAAGAGTGCTGGTATTATGGATAATATCGAAATCTACAATAATACTATCCATAACACCTATGGGCCTGGAATCTGGCTTTTCAACTATGATACTTCTCCCGTAAATAGAGATCAAGGGAAAAATATCCATATTCATCACAATATTTTATATAGCACAGGCGCTAATCCCAGCATTACCTGGGTAGGGGGCGTTCTGGGAAGCGGATTTAATAACACTCTCATCGAAAATAACGTCTTTGACGGCATATACCATGCTGCTGTCGTTCACATGTATCCCAATGGTAATTATCCATCAGCTTATTCACCGAAAAGCGGATACACGACCATTGTCCGTAATAATGTAATCGTAAACACTCAGAAGCGCGCAAAAGATCCTAGCGGGACAGGGTACGCAGCGATCAATTACATTCCTGAAACACATACCTTTGTGCTGGAAAATAACTGCCTTTACAACAATGTGGGCGGGAATTATATAAATGCGAAATCAACGACTGATATCTACGTGAACCCTCTCTTTGCAGACCAGAAAAATCATGATTATCACCTGCAGTCGGGCGAAGGCCGCTGGAATGGAAAAACCTGGATTAAAGACAAAGTGAGTTCTCCGTGCATTGACGCCGGGTATCCTTCTTCGGCCTATTCTAACGAACCGGAGCCCAACGGAAACAGGATCAACATAGGTCAGGATGGAAACACAATTTATGCATCAAAATCAGGATATATGTCAATACCAATACTTCCCACTGCAGATTTCAGCAGTAAAATAACTAGCGGCCCCTCTCCTCTTTCGATCCAGTTTACAGACCTTTCAAAAAATGCAGTATCATGGAAATGGAACTTTGGAGACGGGGATAATTCAACCCAGCAGAATCCAATGCATACTTATTCATCAGCAGGAAATTATACAGTAACGCTTACGGTAAGCAATACAGATGGAACTGACACCAAAACAAAAACGAATTACATAAAAGTAGGAACAAGTACGCAAACGCCGGTTGCAAATTTCTGGGGCTCTCCAAAATCAGGAAATACACCCTTAAACGTCGCCTTTACTGATATAAGTACAGGATCACCGACCGCATGGAACTGGAATTTTGGAGACGGGACATATTCAACGGTCAAAAGTCCAAAGCATACTTATTCAGCAGCAGGAAAATACACTGTTACATTGACGGCAAAAAATGCAGCCGGAAGTAAATCCATGACAAAGTTCATTTATATAGACGTTACAACTTTGAAAGCTCCTGTTGCTGCTTTTTCAGCGTCTTCTACCTCGGGAAAAGCACAACTAAAAGTAACATTTACTGACAAGAGTACAGGATCACCAAGCTTATGGAAATGGAGTTTTGGAGATGGAACATCTTCAACAGCCAAGAACCCTGTACATACATACGGTAAAGCAGGAAAATACACAGTTGGCTTAACAGTTAAAAACGCTAAAGGTAGCAATACTAAAACTATGTCCGGGTATATCACAGTAAAGTAAGTGAACGTCTCAATTGAAAAACAGTAAAAAGAGGAGTGGGGGTATTTGATAAAATCTAAAAAATCGGGCACAATGCGGAAAATTAAAGAGTACAAGCGTTGAATGTTCTGGAAAACTATCTATTATTGGTAGGCAAAACCAATTGCTTGTAGCAGGGTTCGCCAGCGCAATTTTGGCTTCTGTTACAAGCCTATCTATTTTTGCATTAGCTGATCAATTTCGATCTTATCTGCTAGAAATTCGGATCTTATAGATCAGTTACTGAAAAACACAATAAAAAACTCTCAAATTAGGCAAAGGGAGAGGAATCCTGGGTTTTTGGCATGAAATCCAGCTGAATTACTCATTTGAAATTTTTTTGGCAAAAGTTATTATGGTTTTGATGAGTACGTTCTTTAAACATGTAACAAATTATTATTTTGTTTAATCTCTTCAGAGAGTTCTGAGAGATTTCTTTCCAAGTGCATTCTGCTGTTTAAATATTGACTTCTAAGTGTTAGATTCGATTCATTCTAGCTGACTTCAGTTCAGTTCGAATAGTCTTTAAATAAGTTTGAATTGTCTTCAGGTTAAGCTTGCAAAATGATCGTCTAAAATTTTGTTTATTTACAGATCCATCCTCCGGATGATACTCCATGAAAAAAATAGGGATTATAATTACTGACTCAGGAAGGAATTAAAAATGGCTCTGAAACCCAGAATTGCAGAATCCCCTCAGATTCGTTTGATTGACCTTATATCAAAACCTTTCTTTATAGTAGCCTCCGTGGAAGTCGGAAATACCACAACTAAATCTATCCTTACGGCTACCAATATGGACACTGGCATGACCTGCATTGTTAATAAGGTCGTGCGCATGACGAGGGATGTCTGCCCTCCGAAACCCGGAGAAACAGTGTTCGGGAAGACACTTACGGGCGTGGAGCTTACTCGTGAGGCAGTTGCGGAACTGGTACGTGGCACCCTGACCGAGTCGATGGAGAAAGCCAATCTGGATATAAAAACAGATCTGAACTTTGTAGTCCGCTCCACGGGTGTAGTTGCAGGTTTTGATTCTCCGGAAGAGGTTGGTGAATTTATCAAAGCCCTGGCAGACGGTTGTCTGATAGCAGGAGTTCCACCAAAAAATATGACGCCTCCGATGTCGATTTCAAATGTATCAAAAAAATTTCAGAAATACAGCAAACTGGAAGAGGTAATCTTTGATGGAGCGGTAGCCGGAGTAATGCCGCCGATAGGTTCAACTGGAGTTGAAATTGTTGCAAATGAGATGGAAGGAGAGCTTGCGACAGCAGGAATTAAGGAAGCAGCCAAACTAACAGATATCGATTTTAGAAACCCCTGTATTTCAATTGATTTCGGTACAACCCTTGATGGCAGGATCACAAGTCCTGACCAGCCATACGCAAAAACCATCGGAAGCTTCTGTGGTTATGCAGGGGCAATTCCTGATGCAATAATCCGGGGTTCGAAAAAAGTAGATCCAAAAGTAGGGACTGCTCTCGAAGTTTTTGAGAACCAAAAACCGCCTTTTTTCCTTACATTGGAGATAAAGGCTGAAACGATTGAAGAGTTTGCAAAGCGTATTAATGAACTTATTATCATAGAAAAGGTTCCAAAAGGCAGAACTAGATACGGAAGCGTGCCTGTAAGGCCGGATGCGGCTGAAGATGTAGGTGTAACGCTTATAGGCTGCGATGTAGGTGAAAACGGCAGCGATATGTGTAAGCTCAGTGCTATAGGTATGGAAATCTGTAAAACTCAGGGACTCCAGATTGCTTACGCTGTTATTGATGAGGTAATGGCAGGAGTGGTCTGCAGGCTGATCAAGGTCGCAAAAGAAGAGAATCTTGTTTTTGAAGATACAACTATCGGAATTACCGGTAGAGCTGGTATTACAGGGAACAAACCTAAACTGATCCTGAAGTACCTGGAAGAAATGGGCCTTGCTTCGGAAATAGACGAAAAGGTAGTTTTTGTAGATGACGGACTTGCCAGAGGCGCAGCCGTTATGGCCCGCTGTATGAACTCTCTGGGTTCGCCGCACAACCCTCTCGGTGGTAAGCACGGAGGGAAATGTATCCTTCCACAGAGGATAAAATTACAGGCAAAATGATACTGAAGAACTGGAAACGGCAAGAAATAGAGGTTTCGATGGCATTCTGCTCATCAAAACCGAACCTCTTACCAATTTCGAAGTATATATTCTTGAAAAATTCTAATGATCAAGAACGAAATGGATTTTGGGATCAGCGCTGGATCAGCTCTACCTGTAAAAGAAACCCGACAAAAGAGGAAAGTCAGTTGGGGTGGGACGTCTGAGTATTGGGAGTAGGGGATGGTAAAATTATTGGCTGAGGTCTACAGCAGAAAAAGATTTTCTCAGATGTCCAATTAATATATATGGTAGAAGTTATATAAAAACACTGGAAAACCGTTAGTTAGCACTTATTTTTATCAGTATCCATTTACCGTTTGTCCCCAAAGCCGGCGGTGCTTCATATCAGAATACTCCTTATTTTATCTGCATTTGTTTTCTAAGTTTACCTGCGTAAAGAAAACCAGAAGTCCGCAGCGCAGAAAATTATAGGCAGGAAGCGATTATGTGAACGAGTTGGAAAAATCTCAACTTATTATTGATAGACCAACAACTGTGTAGAACCATAAAACAAAAACTTTATATTCGAATTTTACGTACTTCTTCCCTACAACACTGTACAAAATTGGGCATCGCATTTCTGTGACGTGAAGAAGTGGCTAAATACCCTAAAAAATATTTTCGGAATCTCAAAAATAGTTTTGGTAGATATTTTGAGAGTTCAGGTTCCCTTTCCAACCTAATTTCATTTCTTTCGACGCTCAAAATTTGTCCAATTCATTATTCAATTCATTATTCAATTCATTATTCAATTCATTATTCAATTCATTATTCAATTCATTATTCAATT
>MCHG01000497.1_pt1 | contig 10095 bp, 11 predicted proteins | sample 787351 | NCBI WGS metagenome assembly MCHG01 (sample SAMN05430296, study PRJNA330682) | permafrost metagenome | biome: Cold desert; feature: permafrost; material: soil; isolation source: enrichment culture inoculated with soil incubated with H2/CO2 at 20 degrees... ... | reverse complement strand
TCCTTGGCAAATAAAGCACCAAGTATGTTTTTGACGATATTGGATAACAAATTAAAATGGCATAATAAAGAATTATACAAAATAAACACCTATACGGTCAAAGCTTCTCAATACAACCACTTTGATGATAAATATGTTGAAAAAGAATTATCAGAGAGATGGAACGATTTTAAAGGACTCAGAATACAGAGAGATTGTTATAGTAGTTTTCTTATTATGAATGTTAAAGATAATTTAAAAGAAATCAATAGAGAATGTGTTTCAAGGAGTTTGATCATTTTAAATTGCTACACGATAAAGAGATAACAAGATTATTAAGTAGTAAGGATAAAGCAATCAGTAGTATGGGAATATAGAATCAAAAATAAAGGTTTTGATATGAGCCTTATGCTATCGTTAATTTGTCTATTAAGATAATTGATAGTGAAAATTTTAAAGAAATTAATTAGTTTTTATATGTTGTAATTTATAGTACTTTTATAAATGAGAGTATAGAAGAAGTTAATCTATTTAAGAACCCCATGCCTTTAGGCGTGGGAGTATCAGATGAGTAAAATAATTGTTGCTTTACATTTTTACTAATAGTTTCTCTTTTGTGATTACCTATACTACCTACAGGGTATAATAATATTAAGATAATACTATGAAAGAGGGTTATAAAAATGAAAGATCAAACAAAATCATTACTTCAAGAAAAGATTGACAAAGCTAACTACAACACCAGAGGAACGGCTAATATCTCTATAGATGGAATGAATGCTGATGAGATCAAAAATGTTATACAGGAAATAAAAAACATTCCAGAGTACAGCAGTTTTTCTATAGATTATAACGAAGAAACAAAAACTGTAAATATTATTAATCCAGGTGAAAATATAGAAGGGTTCGAACATACTCATCCTTCAAGAAAAGCTTGTAATTAAAAAAATTATGATAAGGGAATGCATCTGATGCGTTCCTTTAAAATTATTTATTAAAAATTGAATATAAATAAAGAAAATGCTCATAATAATTAATGTAGGAAAGAACAAAAGTTTATTTTCAGAAAAATATTAAATAATTTATATTTAATATATTAAAAAGAGTATAAAAAGAATAAAAAAGACAATAATATAAGTATTGACAAAGTAAACAAAAACATTATAATATATAAAGTAGTCATTATTCCTCAGTAGCTCAACGGTGGAGCACTCGACTGTTAATCGATAGGCTGTTGGTTCGAATCCAACCTGGGGAGCCATTTTATTTTTTGAGTGAATTCAAAGTAGAAATATCCCATATTTCTATTTTTTTTATACCTAATAACAAGTTTAATTTTACGCGTCAAAATGATTTTCTTATAAATATATACAATTTTTCTATAGGATCTAATACATATCCCTAATTTAGAGTAAATCAGGGAACCTCGTTTATTTTCCATAAATACCCATTATAGTCTTATCCTGTTTACCCAAAATAAAACATATATCCTATAAGGCAATAACTTGTCGAAATATGATATAATATAACTAAATACGCAATATTGATTGGAGTAATAAAATGCAGTTGACACCGAGGTTAGAAGTTATAGCCAAACAAGTAACCCCGAGGGCTACAATAGCAGATATAGGCACAGATCATGCTTATATACCTATATATTTAGTGGAAAACAATATTTCTACAAACATTTATGCTTGTGATATTAATAAAGGTCCTTTAGATATAGCGAAAAAGCAGATTCGGAAATATGGATATGAGGAAGATATTACTACACTACTAGGAGCAGGCTTAGACCCTATAAAAGGATTAGCTATTCAAAATATAATTATTGCAGGAATGGGTGGTATCTTAATAAAAGATATCATTGACAAAAATAAAGAAATAGCACAATCTGCTGAAAAGTTAATTCTGCAACCTATGATTGCACAAGAAGAGTTAAGGCAATATTTAATAATGAACGGTTTTACAATTATTCATGAAGATCTAGCTCAGGAAGATAGACGAATTTACCAAATAATTGTTGCAAAAAAAGGTACAAGTAAATCATGGGATGAAATTCATTATCATCTTAGCCAAAAACTTATAGAAAATGATCATCCATTACTTGGAAATCTCATGGATGCAAAAGAAAATGAGTTAAAAAAAATTATTCAAGCATGCGATCAACAACAAAGTGAACATGCAATACAAAGAAGTAAGGAGTGCAAGACTCTCCTAGAAAAACTTATGGAGGTTAAAGAATGTCTGTAAAATGCCAACAAATTATTGGATTTATCGAAGATCTTGCTCCCAAAAACTTAGCAGAGAACTGGGATAATGTAGGATTAATGATAGGTAGTCCGAGTATGGATGTGAATAAGGTATTAGTTTGTCTCGATGTAGATCATCACGTTCTTGAAGAAGCTATAGAAAATGACATAGACCTCATTATATCTCACCATCCATTAATTTTTTCACCGCTTAAAAATTTTAGATGGGATAACTACAAAGGTAAATTACTAAAAGAGTTAATCACTAGAGAAATCGGTGTATACTCCGCCCATACTAATTTAGATATTAGTAGTCACGGAATGAACTACTGGTTGGCAGAAAAATTTGCACTGGAACAAGTTGAAGTACTAGATAAAATAAATTATGAAAAGTTGTATAAATTTGTTATATTTGTGCCAAAATTAAATATAGAGGCAATAAAAGAAGAATTAATTAGACAAGGTGCAGGATGGATAGGTAATTATAGTCATTGTAGCTTTTCTACAGAAGGAATCGGTAATTTTAAACCACTAGAAGATGCTAATCCAACCTTGGGTTCTATAGGCAAGGTTGAACAAGTAGACGAAATTCGGTTAGAGACTATAGTGAAACAAGAAAATCTATCAAGAACCATAAAAGGTGTGCTCAAAGTTCATCCATATGAAGAAGTAGCTTATGATATCATTCCTTTAGAGAATAAGGGAAAGGTTCAAGGTCTTGGTGTAATAGGAACTCTAGAAAATGAACTGGTAGCTAAAGATTTTGTAGAGTTAGTCAAACAAAAGTTTAATCTAGTAAATCTACGTGGAAGTGGCCCAATACCAGATAAAATAAAAAAAGTAGCTATATGTTCTGGATCTGGTGCGAGCTTGATGCATAAAGCTAAGTTTGCTGGAGCAGATGTACTAATCACAGGAGATCTAAAATACCATGATGGACAAACATCTAACGAAATAAAATTATTTATTTTAGATCCAGGACATTTCTCTACTGAAATTATTGTTAGAGATTACTTAAGCAATTACTTAGATGAATGCTTTACTAAACATAAATGCAAAGTAGATATTATTAAATCGCAGACCAATAGGGATTATATACAATGTTACTAGCCCTACCTAATCCCATAAATTACAACCTAGTGTTCATATATATAGATCTAAGGTTAAAAGTATAGAGGAGTGTTACAATGAAAAACATAGATATGCTGTGGGAATTACAACAATTAGACAATAGAATAATTGAAATTGAGAAACATGCAGGAATAATTGATTTAATACAAAACATAAAGAATTACAAGGAATCATATAACAGATTACTTATTGCTACAAAGCAGAAAGCTGATGAATATAAAGAAAAAGATGCGGTAGCAGTAGGGTTAAAAGATGAAGTTGCACAGACGATATTACAGACAAAGAATTCAGAGGAAAGACTGTACAGTGGAGAAGTAATTAAGCCCAAAGCATTGAGTACCTTGCAAAAAGAAATTGAAGACAACAAAAAAGAATTAGTAGAAAAAAATACGTTAATTGATGGACTTAGAGTAGAAAATATTGCAAATATTAAACAAATAAAAAGATGTAAGGCAAAACTAGAGCATATCAAAGAAAAAGTTAATGAGTGCAATAAACTACTAGCTGAAAGAAGAAAATCCACTGAAGATGACTTAGCTAACATACAAGTGAGTATGGACAAAATAAAAACTAAATTATTGCCAGAAGAAGCTCATTTCTATTTTAGTAAAAAAGAAAATATCTACCCAGTAGTAGTCCCTTATATAGAAGATAATTGTGAAGGTTGTCAAATGCAATTTTCACTAATATTTGTACAAAAAATATTAAAAAATAATTTAAGATCTTGTACATGTGAAAACTGCGGTAGATTAATTGTAATCTCAACGCAATACGCACTAGAAGTGGAAGAAGTACAAGTATAAAACATAGTAACTAGCATTAAAAATAGCGACTAGTCACTAGATTCTAGTAGCTATCAGCTAGTAGCTAGAATATTCCATTGCATTACATTCACTCCTATGTTATTATTATTATCTGAGTAAGCCAGATGATCGCCTGTACAATACCGCAAGGTTGTACAGGAGGAAAGTCCGAGCTCCATAGGGCAGGGTGCCGGGTAACGCCCGGTAGAGGCGACTCTAAGGCAAGTGCAACAGAAAGTATACCGCCATGGTTTACCATGGTAAGGATGAAAGGGTGAGGTAAGAGCTCACCAGCGGATAGGTAACTATTCGGCTATGTAAACCCCACCTGGAGCAAGACCAAGAACGGACATATAAAGGCAACTGCCCGTTGCCGTCCAATGGTAGGTCGCTTGAGTCTACTGGCAACAGTAAACCTAGATAGATGATCATCTAATACAGAACTCGGCTTATAGACTTACTCAGTTAAACCGATATCAGACAAGGCTTTCGAGCCTTGTTTTTTTTGCTTATTGTACCAAATTTGCAAAACCTCTATAGTATAAGTGTTTCTATTGCGGAACATATTTAGTTAAGGATATTATAAAAGATTTAGTAATAAGTGTAAATAGTACATAACCCTTTAAAAAGGTTTAAGGCCTTGAAATACAAGGGCTAAGCAATCTTATTATTATTTTTATTAAATGTCTTCAAAATATTTTTCTTTTTTTCATCCACATAAGCTGCGTGTATACTTTTAATTGATTGAGATCTTTATTGTTTAAGCTAATATAAAAGGTCCTAAAGTTGATGGATTTGCCTCTCTTAAGATTGACGGTTGGGTTCTATTATGGCCAGTGGTTCAAATCTAATAGGGTGTACCATGTGAAAATTAGAGGTTTCAAATTTTATATATACACAAAGTTTTTTATAGGCACTTATTTAGTACTCAGACTCGGTAATATAACCACTAAATTTATACATAGTCGTACTTAAGCCTAACGCTTTCATCTGTGAATCAGAAGAAGTATCTATTGTCCTCCACGATCCATCTACGTATACTTCATTCCATGCGTGATAACCTGAAACATTTATTGCTGTTCCCTTAACAAGTTTTGTAGGAATCCCTACACTTCGCAGCATCAATCCATAAAGAGAAGCGAAATCATAACAAACACCTAATTTAGTGTGATAAGCGCTTTCTATATCGGCAGAATAACCTTGTGGTAAAGATTTGATGCTTTTATTGTATTTGATATTGCTAATCACGTATTCGTAGATCGCACTTACTTTTTCACTATCACTAAGACCTACACTTAACGATTTTGCTTTTTTAATTGAAATCATAGAATTGTCCCAATTCATTAATTCAGCTGACGCTAAATAAGCTTGATTTGCTTTTTCAGTTTTCATTGTTATCTCATTTGTTAGTACATACTCATATGACTTATCTTGTATATTTTTCATAATGCTTATTTTATAGGTCCCGGTTCCATAATGTAATGAAATTTTATGATATTTCTCGTTACCTTTTAAGTAATAATATCGCTTATCTTCTCCTTTTACAATTAAAACTCTTAATTGCTTGGCATTTCGATATTTAGCTGACACTACTCCCTCAGTTACCTTGCTCACATCTATTGTTGGCACTGTAGCTTTCTCTTTTTCTCGTTTCAGGTACGCTTGATACGATTTTGTCGTTTTCACCTCTGTTTTTTTGGTAAAACAAAATAATACGTCTCATCATCTGATTTTTCAATAACGCTTATCGTGTAAAGCCCATTTCCTAATTGTAATGGAATTTTATGATATTTGCCATTACCATCTAAACTATATCGACGACGTTCATTTCCTTTTTGGACGACAACTTTTAACGTTGCACTACTTTGATATTTGACAAGTACTGAGCCATTCTTTACCTTCACTATTTTTTATAGGTGCATAACCCGAAAGAAAAGTTCCCCATTCATCAGTATACATTTCTTCATCAGCAGCAGAGCCATTAAATGCATTTTTCATTATAGGTAGATAATCATATTCATATCCTAAATTAGCTGCATCTGATTCTGCTGCATCGATAACAAATTGAGTTTTATTATCCCCCTGTTGAACAAGTGTATAAACATACCTAACTCCAGTATCTTTTTTAAAATCTTGCATTTTAGATTTAATTATCTTAAATGTATTACTAAATTCATGCTCAGGTTTCGTTAGGTTCTGGTGACTATCACCATCAATCAATAAAGCAGCGGACGAGGCAAGTATTGTAACGTCTTTGCGGGTATCTTCTACTAACTTTTTACTATCACTATAATATTGTATAATTCCTGTAACTAAAGTTATCACAAAGCTTAATAGTACAAAATAAATGACTAACTTTGCTTGAATTCCTTTTAATTTTTTTTATGCTCACTTTATCACTTTATCTATCCCCTTTAATAAATAAAAATTTTGATATTTTGTAATAATAATCTTGCCCCTTCATTGTTGTTGGATTAAACACTAGAGGTAAGTGTATTTAAAAAAAACCATGACTTAAAAGAAATATAACTAACGAATTTAATATCGGTAATTATAATAATAATTAAATAGTATTTTAAATAATTTTAATAAACGAATAAAAGTTTCTAGTTTTATAATATCTTTAATATATTTTTCTTTGGAATTCAAGTAGGGAGAGAAAACAATAAGCAAACATGATATCTTACAATCTTGTGATATGAATATAGATTTACGTTGATAATATTTATCCCGAATTATCCATGAATGCTATAAAGACATTTCTTCTCGGTATATGTAGGATGAATTTATAAAAGTCTGTTTGTTTGATTTAGTCTGGATACTGATTTTTGTAATCAGCAATAATACTGTTTTGTACAACCAGAGCTCCCTTTTCTAGTAGTAGATTTTTATTATTTCTATCTAATTTAGGGGGAGCATATCACCTTGTAACAAATGCTCTTTTTATTTTTAGACTAAGTGGAATAATTTAACAGTATTGACACCATATAATGTTAGCGTATAATCAAGAGGTAGAATGATGTCAAAATTTATGGTCAAAAGGCCGATACGAAAAGGTGTAAAAAAGATATGATTTGCAGAGTAAGTTAGAAAGGACAGCTTAAAAGAAATGGATTAGAAGTACAAGAGAAAGAAGTATTATCTAAATATGATAATGCTACAGATATTTACATTACTGGGCTCTGGTTCATGTAATTTCTTTAAGGCATTTTCTTTTAACTTCATGTCAGCCACCATATATTTGTGCGTCGTCTCAATGCTTTCATGTCCAAGCCATAAAGCAATTGTTGATATATCAACACCTGCTTGAAGCAGACTCATTGCGGTCGAATGGCGTAATACATGTGGTGTTACTAACTTGATTCTAATGATGGGCATTTGCATGATGCTTCTTTTGTTATACAGTTAATTCTGTGTTCCAGCAGCTAATTTTGTAGGAATCCCTACGCTTCGCAGCATCGATCCATACAAAGAAGCGAAATCATAACAAACGCCAAGCCTCAATACGATCATCGTACTCGACGTTACCGATAACATACTCGTAGATTACCCTTACCTTTTGCCTATCACTAAGGCCTACAGTTAAAGATTTAGCTTTTTTAATTGGAGCCATAGCGTCATCCCAGTTCATTGTTTCCACTGACGTTAAATAGGGCTGATAAGGATCTGTAATCTCTACATTTATTTCTTTTATTCGCATGTAGTTATAATAATCACCCTCGTTAGCATTCTCCAAAATAGCACTAAGACATATCAACCGTTCAAAATATTTTTACAGAAAATTCGACATATATTGACAAGAGTATTTCCAATATGTATAATTACATCAATATATAATCAGTGATGACTGACTGACATATACAATTAGGGGTGCTATTATGGAATCCACACTGTTTATTAAAAGAAAAGAAACAATAATACTAGCAACTATTGATGCAATTAGTGAGTGTGGAGTTCAGGCTATATCTACTAAGGCAATAGCAAAAAAACTAGGCATTTCTGAAAGAGTGATTTTTAATCACTTTCCAACGAAGAATCAACTCTTCATTGCTGTTCTGGACCATTTTACAAAGTATGATAATGCTATTATTCAAACAATTGAGAGAAGTAAGATGAATCCAATAGAGGCTATTACATATTTCTTCCAATCATATTCTACTTATTACGAGAACTATCCTGCAATAACATCAATTACCCAGTCATATGATGCACTTCAGTGTAATCCTGAATTAAGCGAAAAAGTTAAAAGTATATTTGACAGCAGTTCAACATTCATAAATGAGCAAATTAAGAAAGCTAAGAAATTTAAATTAGTAAATCCTTATACAGACAGTGAAGTTCTTACAGATATTTTGATAGGAACTTTCATGCGACTTTGTCTTAAATGGAGAATGCATAAACAAAACTTTTCCTTAAAAGAAAAGACATTATTAACACTTCAATGTATTTTAAAATAATTTATAAATAATATTTGGATAATTTTTTAAAACATAATAAATAACCATATTATGAGATTTTGTCAACTAATTAATGCTCTTGATAAGGTATCCACTCAAAAATGGGAAAGGAACTTTACTGTCTGTTAGTATTAAGTAGTTTATGGATAATTTATACAACCAAGATTTATCTATCATCCAAATTATCGCTAAAAAATAAAAAGCCAATCCAATAAAATTGAAGCCCATAAGTTTAAGAACTCAGCTTTTAGAATTGAGATTGTTGCGAAACGTGGTGGTTTAAAGGAAACGATAGAGTATGTAAAGCAAATATGTCATAAACTTGGAACTTTAAAAAATTAATATGTTAGTAAAAGGGGGGATGTTTAATGAGGATACTAATTGTTGAGGATGATACGACCTGTAGGAGCTTCCTACTCCATTTCCTTTCCAAATATGGAGAGTGTGATGATGTTGTTAATGGGTTGGAAGCGCTGAAGGCTTTTTTTATATCTATAAGAGATAACAAACTTTATGATCTTGTTTGTCTTGATATTATGATGCCCAAAGTTGATGGCGTAGATGCTTTAAAAGCAATGAGAGATTTAGAAAAACAAAAAGGAATACCTTTAGATAAGCAAGCCAAAGTTATAATAACTTCTGCACTTGATGATAAAGAGTTTGTAAAAAAGGCTTTTGAAATAGGTTGTGATGGGTTTGTTTCTAAACCAATCAATACTGAGAGACTAGCTGAAGAATTGAAGAATATAGGTTTGATCAAAAATGTTGAGCACGTGTATTAAATGCATAAAATATTCGTTCCACCAAATTGTTGCTTTGCTGGTGATGTATTATCAGATGATGTAACAAACGATAAGGGTATTATAATAGCAGCTAAAAATACTATAGTAAACAAATTCATAATAAATAAGTTTGTAGAACAGCAAATCCCATGTATCTGGTTGCTTCAGCCTGCGGAGCTGCTGACTAGTCATGAAAATCAAGCCGAATTTAAAGCTATAAAGGAAACATATAAGGATATTGTTTTAAATTTAAAGGGGATTCTCAATGAACTGGCTATTGGGGGTAAGATGGACTATGAAAAGAGTGTAGGTATAGCGAATACCATGATTGGAGGTATAAGAGAGAGTAGTCATATAATTAAGTGCCTTACAGAGATTAAGGCTTCTAATGAGTATACATATTCCCATTGTGCTAATGTGGCCGTATATTCCATGTTGATTGCTAAGTGGCTTAATTTACCTGAAGAGGTAATGCAAGAGGCAATTCAGGCAGGATTACTTCATGATATTGGTAAGGTAAAGATACCTGATGAGATCCTAAATAAGAATGGAAAACTGACTCCGCAAGAGTACGATGCAATAAAAAAACATACCATATATGGGTATGATTTTATTAACTCGAGTTTCGAGTAATAGGGAATACAAGCATTGAGTTGCCTGGATTCCTTATTTTTTTCTGTCACTACCTTCTCTC
>MCHG01000496.1_pt1 | contig 10106 bp, 9 predicted proteins | sample 787351 | NCBI WGS metagenome assembly MCHG01 (sample SAMN05430296, study PRJNA330682) | permafrost metagenome | biome: Cold desert; feature: permafrost; material: soil; isolation source: enrichment culture inoculated with soil incubated with H2/CO2 at 20 degrees... ... | reverse complement strand
CTTCAGGTGGCCGGGTTCACGCCTGGGTTCAGGTGGCCAGGTTCAGGTGGCCGGGTCCAGGCGGCTGGGTTCAGGCGGCCCAGCGCCTGCTCCGACCGGTCGGCGGCCCGCGCGTCGATCCAGTGGGTGTGCGGGTCGCGCTTGAACCAGCTCACCTGCCTCCTCGCGTACCGGCGGGTGAACTGCTGCGTGGTCTCGATGGCTTCCCCGCGGGTGAGGGTGCCGTGCAGCTGGCCGAGGGCCTGGGCGTAGCCGATGGCGCGGCTGGCCGTCACGCCCGTCTCGATTCCGCACGGGATGAGCCTTTCCGCCTCCTCGACGAGCCCGTCGGCCCACATGGTTTCGACGCGTGCGTCCAGGCGCGGGGTGAGTTCCTCACGCGGCATCCGCAGACCCACGGTGACCGCCGGCCGCCAGTAGACCGCTTCGCCGGGCAGGGCGGCGCGATGCGGCGCCCCGGTGAGTTCGACCACTTCGAGGGCTCGCACGATTCGGCGGCCGTTGCTCGGGCCGATCCTGGCCGCGGCCTCCGGATCGACGGCCTTCAGCCTGCCATACAGGGTGCCGGGCCCCTGCTCGGCCAGCTCCCCCTCGAGCCGGGCGCGGAGAGCGGGGTCGGTGCCGGGGAACTGGAAGTCGTACACGACGGAGGAGATGTAGAGCCCGGAGCCGCCGACGAGGATCGGCACGGCGCCGCGCGCGGAGATGTCGTCGATGGCCGCCCGGGCATCCCGCTGGTAGTTGGCTACCGTGGCCTCGTCGGTGACGGCGAGCACGTCGAGCAGGTGGTGCGGGATGCCGCGCCGCTCGGCCACCGGAAGTTTCGCCGTGCCGATGTCCATGCCGCGGTAGAGCTGCATGGCGTCGGCGTTGACGATCTCCGCGGGCTGTCCGCGGGCGGCGAGGCGCTCGGCCAGGTCGAGTGACAGCTCGGATTTGCCGGTGCCGGTCGGCCCGACGATGACGACCAGCACGGGCGTCAGCGCTCTCCGTCGGTGACGTCGTAGATCGGAATGGTGGCGGAGCCGCTGCCCGGTCGCAGGGTCGGCAGTCCGAGCGACACGGGCCGGGCGGCACTGTCCGCGCCGTGCGCCGCCGGTACCCCGCAGGATTCGGCCTCGAGCCGGTCCCACGCGTCCCCGGCGATCGTGCGGCGGATGCGGAGCGGGGCGGAGTCGACGGAGTCGGCGATCAGGTGGAACGGGAACGCCTCGGTGACCGTGACGGTGACCATGTCGCCGGGACGGGGGCGGGGCGATCCGTCGGGCAGGTCGAAGTGCACGAGCCGGCTGTCCGGCGCGCGCCCGCTGAGCCGGTGGGTGTCGGCGTCCTTGCGTCCCTCGCCGTTGGCGACGAGGAGCTCGACCTCGCGGCCGACGACCTTCTGGTTCTCCTCCCAGGAGATGCGTTCCTGCAGGGCGGCCAGGCGTTCGTAGCGTTCCTGCACGACGACCTTGGGGACCTGGTCGGGCATGGTGGCCGCCGGGGTGCCGGGACGGATCGAGTACTGGAAGGTGAAGGCGGTGGCGAAGCGTGCTTCCTCGACGACGCGGAGAGTCTCCTGGAAGTCCTCCTCGGTCTCGCCGGGGAAGCCGACGATGATGTCGGTGCTGATCGCCGCGTCGGGCATCTGCGCCCGCACCCGGTCGAGGATGCCGAGGAACTTCGCGGAGCGGTAGGAGCGGCGCATGGCCTTGAGGACGCGGTCGGAGCCGGACTGCAGCGGCATGTGCAACTGGGGCATCACCGCGGGGGTCTCCGCCATGGCGTCGATGACGTCGTCGGTGAAGGCCGCCGGATGCGGGCTGGTGAAACGGATGCGCTCCAGCCCCTCGATCCGGCCGGCCGCACGCAGCAGCTTGCCGAACGCGAGCCGGTCGCCGAATTCGACGCCGTAGGAGTTGACGTTCTGGCCGAGGAGGGTGACCTCGATGGCGCCGTCGTCGACGAGGGCCTGGATCTCCGCGAGGACCTCCCCCGGGCGGCGGTCCTTCTCCTTGCCGCGGAGCGCCGGGACGATGCAGAACGTGCAGGTGTTGTTGCAGCCGACCGAAATGGACACCCAGCCGCTGTAGCTGGAGTCCCGCTTCGTGGGCAGGGTCGACGGGAACGTCTCGAGGGATTCGAGGATCTCCAGCTGGGCCTCGCCGTTGTGCCGGGCGCGCTCGAGCAGGCTGGGCAGGGCACCCATGTTGTGGGTGCCGAACACGACGTCCACCCAGGGCGCCTTCGCCAGGATGGTGTCCTTGTCCTTCTGGGCCAGGCAGCCGCCGACGGCGATCTGCATGCCTTCGTGGCGGCGCTTGACGGACGCGAGGTGGCCGAGGTTGCCGTACAGCTTGTTGTCTGCGTTCTCCCGCACGGCGCAGGTGTTGAGCACGACGATGTCCGCTTCGGCGCCGTTCGCGGGAACGTAGCCGGCCGCCTCGAGGGAGCCGCTGAGCCGCTCGGAGTCGTGCACGTTCATCTGGCAGCCGAAGGTGCGCACCTCGTAGCTGCGGGCGCGGCCATCCGCGTCGATGGCGGCCTCGGACGGGGCGATCACGGTCGGCCCGGTGGAGGGCGTCGTGGCACGGGCGGGTGTTAGGGTCATGCTGGTCATAGTGGGTCTAGTTTACGTTTGCGGGGCGGATGCCGCGCGCCAGAAGCATCCGGCACTCTCCGGCCCGTCGGCCCGGGGGCCTAACGGAACCGTACGGTCGTGGGCCTGCCGGCGGACCGGGACGCCAGCGCCGCCTTCACAGCCAGCCGCACGGCGCCGGAGCTGTAGCCCTTGCGCATGAGGAATCCGGTCAGCCGGCGGTCGATTGTCTGCTCGTCGAATCGTTCGAGCTGCCCGACCCGCTTGATGGCCATCTCGATCGCCCGTTCGGCCTCATCGTCCGGCAGCTCCTCGAGCTTTTCCAGGATCAGGTTGGCGTCGAGGCCCCGCCGGCGCATCTCCGTCTGCACCCCGGCGCGGCCGAGGCCCTTGCGTTCGTGGTGGCTGTGGACGATCTGCTCGGCGAGTTTCTCCTCGTCGATGTAGTGGAGCTCCGCGAAACGCTCGATGATCTCCTCGGCCTCGTTCTGGTCGATGTCGGTCGTGCGCAGCACCGTGCGCGCCTCGGAGATCGACAGCGACCGTCCCCGCAGCCGGTGCAGCAGCACCTTCTCGGCCCGTTCGCGCTCCGCGCTCGCATCGTCGTGCACGGCCTGCTCTGCGGCCGGGTCTTCCGGCGGGACGACCCCGGGGAGGTAGGTCACGGGCGCCATCGTGCTGTCCTGCGCCGCGTCCTGCGCTGAATCTGATGCTTCGAAGTGAACCATGCCCGTGACCTGCCTCTCGTGGTGAATCGTGCCGTGCCGGGCCGTGCAGCGCAGTGGGCCGGGGCTAGGCGCCCTTGCGGGCGCTGAGCTTCGTCTGGATGGACTCGACCTTCGCGCCGCCCTCGGCGGCCGCGGCTGCCGTGGCGGCGTCCTTGGCGGCCTTGGCAGCGGCGATGCCCTCCGGGCCGACACCGAGCTTGATGAGGATCTTCTTCTCGATGTCGTTGGCCATGTCCGGGTTCTTGAGCAGGAAGTTGCGCGAGTTCTCCTTGCCCTGGCCGAGCTGGTCTCCGTCGTAGGTGTACCAGGCGCCGGACTTCTTGACGATGCCCTGGTCCACTCCGAAGTCGATCAGGCTGCCCTCTCGGGAGATGCCGACCCCGTAGATGATGTCGAATTCGGCCTGCTTGAACGGCGGGGCCATCTTGTTCTTGACGACCTTGACCCTCGTGCGGTTACCGACGGCCTCGGTGCCGTCCTTGAGGGTTTCGATCCGGCGGATGTCGAGGCGCACCGAGGCGTAGAACTTGAGCGCCTTGCCGCCGGCGGTGGTCTCCGGGCTGCCGAAGAACACACCGATCTTCTCGCGCAGCTGGTTGATGAAGATCATGGTGGTGTTGGTCTGGCTGAGCCCACCGGTGAGCTTGCGCAGGGCCTGGGACATCAGTCGAGCCTGGAGGCCGACGTGCGAGTCTCCCATTTCGCCCTCGATCTCGGCGCGAGGCACGAGCGCCGCGACGGAGTCGATGACGATCAGGTCGATCGACCCGCTGCGGACGAGCATGTCCGCGATCTCGAGCGCCTGCTCGCCCGTGTCGGGCTGGGAGACGAGGAGGGCGTCGATGTCGACGCCGAGCTTCCTGGCGTACTCCGGGTCGAGCGCGTGTTCGGCGTCGATGAACGCCGCGATACCGCCGCCCTTCTGGGCGTTGGCGATGGCATGGAGGGTGAGTGTGGTCTTACCGGACGATTCCGGACCGTAGATCTCGACGATGCGACCGCGGGGCAGGCCGCCTATGCCGAGCGCGACGTCCAGGGCGATCGACCCGGTGGAGATGGTTTCGACGGGCGCGCGCTCGTCACTGCCCAAACGCATGACGGAGCCCTTGCCGAACTGGCGGTCGATCTGGGCGAGTGCCGCTTCCAGGGCCTTCTCGCGATCTGCTGCTGATGCCATGGTCGTTCTCCTTCGGTCATGCGTTGTGGCGCCTATAGGCTGTCGTTCGGCTCACCGGGAAGACCCCGATTGCGCCCTGTCGACAAGGCTTGTGCGGTCTGTCGTTGACGGAATCGACTGTACGCCGGGCCCCCGACATTGGTCGGTGGTCGCGGCGGAAGTGGACAAGCCGTCTTCGACTTCTGCTGTTGAGGAGCCTAGCAATATCCGAACAGGTATTCGATGAACCTGCAACCCGCGGCGTGGCGCGTCACGCCCGCACTCGGTCACCCGGACGGTGAACCAGGGTCATCCGCCGCGTCGTCGGCGCGCGCACTCGCCGCTCGCCGTCCTCGCATCCGCCGCAGCACAAGCCAGACAACGACCCCGGCGATGGCCGCATAGAGCACGTAGTTGAGGTACAGGGCGTATTGGGCCACCAGCTCGTACTGCGTGCCCAGGGCTGCGCCCAGGAGGATCAGGAGGGTGTTCCAGATTCCGCTTCCCGCGATCGTGAAGATGCTGAACGAGGTGAGATTCATCCTTGCGGCGCCGGCCGGCAATGAGACCAGGCTTCTGATCCCCGGCACGAGACGACCGAAGAAGACGGCCGATCGACCGTGCCGGCCGAACCAGCGGGCTGCCCTGTCCCAGTCGTCACGATCAACGAGGGGGAGTTTCGCCAGCCAGCGAATGGAGCGCTCGAGCCCGAGGCGCGCCCCGAGTCCGTAGAGCAGCAGGGCGCCGAGATAAGCGCCCAGCGTGCTCGTGACGACCAGGAGGGCGCCGCTCAGCTCGCCCTGCTGGGCCAGGAAACCCGCCAAAGGAAGAACGACCTCACTCGGGATGGGCGGAAAGACCGTTTCGGCCAGGGTGAACAGGCCCACTCCCCACTCTCCCAGTCGCTCAACAAGGCGAACCGCAATACAGACGAGCCCCGGGAGGTCGCCGACGGGCGCTATGGCGCCGTCAACCCTGGTGAACGCGTCTGCCCAGGGCGGCACCTCGTCCCGCTGAGGTCTACTTGTGCGGGGCGGGCAGCCCCGCGCCGTACCAGCGGCTCTTGGGCACATCCGTTTCGACGCAGAGCGCGAGCCAGACATCGCGGGCGGGCGTGCCGCCGGCGAGGGCCTGGTCGGCCGTGCGACCGCCCAGGGGGGTCAGCACCAGGTCTCGGGTGAGCACACGGCCGTAGGCGTCGCCGAACTCGTCTTTCAGGGCCTGGCGGAACTCACTCAGTCGCACAACTCGCCCAGCGCCGGTCGCTCTAGCGGGCCATGATGGTGGAGTCGAAGGTCGAAACGAATTCGTCGGGGATGGTGTCCGGGAACGGTTCGAGGCCTTCGATCACGGCGAGACGATCGCCGACTTCACGCATGATGACCGAGATCGGGGTGTCAAGCGCGTCTGCTACGGAAGCGAGAATCTCAGAAGAGGCTTCCTTCTGACCACGCTCGACTTCGCTGAGATACCCCAGGGCCACGCTGGCCTTGCTGGCTACCTGGCGAAGGGTCCGACCTTTTTGCAGGCGGAAGTCCCTGAGTACATCGCCGATTTCTTGACGTACAAGAATCATCGGAACCTCCTTCTCATGCAACTGTGTTCACTGCGCCCATCACGATCGGGTTCGTGGTGGCGGATGGCCTACGTTACCGCAACCGTCCGACACTCCCAGAGTACCCTCGGTCACTGGACTTTCCTTGTGAATGTCCTGCCGTGGCCTCGGGAATCTTGTGACTGTAACCACGCCCTCCGCGGAACTATTCCGACGGGTCCCGGCCGAGTAGTTCACGCACGGCCTGGACGGCGCGCACGACGGCCTCTGCGCGAACCGCGTCGCGGTCGCCGGCGAGGCGAAGCGGGATCACCCAGGACCCGGAGCCCTGCGACAGGCCGATGTACACCGTGCCCGGTGCGTGCCCCTCCGTGGCATCCGGGCCGGCCACGCCGGTCGTGGAGACGCCGATGTCCGCCCGCTCACCGCCGACGGCGAGGTGTGTGCGCACGCCGATCGCCATCTGCATGGCCACATCGGGGTGCACGGGCCCGTGCACGTTGAGGATGCTGCTGTCCACCGCGAGGAGGCGGTGCTTGAGTTCGGTCTGGTAGGCCACCACTCCCCCGTTGACGACGACGGATGCGCCGGGGATACGAACGAGTTCGGCCACCAGCAGGCCGCCGGTGAGCGACTCCGCCACCGCGATGGTGAGGTGACGGGCCGTGAGCTCCGCGATCAGGAGGGCCGCGGCATCGGCGCTGTCGGCACCCCGTGCCTGCGGGGAGGCGGGGCCGGCAGCCGCGAGGTCAGGCATGGCGGCGCTTCCGGCGCTCGCGCCAGCCGGCCGCGAGGTAGTCGACGCCGGTGACGACGGTGAGGATGAGGGCGAGCGCCATGGCGGTCCAGTTGACCCAGTACACCCACTCGCCCACGACCAGCCAGAGCGGGAGCAGCGCGAGCGAAATCGCGACGGCTTGCGTGACGGTCTTGAGCTTCCCGCCGCGGGAGGCGGGGATGACGTGGTCGCGGAGCATGACGAACCGGAACACGGTGATGCCGATCTCGCGCACCAGGATCACGATCGTGACCCACCACCACAGCTCTCCGAGGATGGACAGGCAGACGAGCGCCCCGCCAGTGAGCACCTTGTCCGCGATCGGGTCCAGCAGCTTGCCGAGGTCGGTGACGAGGTTGCGGCGACGGGCGATGGCACCATCGATGCCGTCGGTCGCGATCGCGACGATGAAGACCACGGCAGCGGCCCAGCGCAGGGAGCCGTGCTGGCCGGCGTCGGCCAGGAGCATCCAGAAGAACACGGGGGCCATCAGGATGCGAATGACCGTGATCACGTTGGGCAGGTTCCAGTTGCTCGGCGACTGTGCGGCAGGGAGCTGTGCGGGAGGGAGCGGTGCGGCCATCGGTTCAATCCCTGTCGGTCAGTTGCCAGGCGTCTTCGTCGGAGGAGGCGTCCTCTTCAGGATAGTCTTCGGTCATTTTCGCGACCGGGTCGTCGGCGTAGCGCGGATCCGGGGCGGCATTGGCCGGCGGGTACGCGGCCGCGCGCTGCTCCGCGGCGTGGTGCTCCGCGTCCGAGCCGCGCAGCTTGGCGAGCACGCTCGGCAGTTGCTCGGCGCTGACGAGCACGTCGCGCGCCTTCGACCCCTCCGAGGGACCCACGATCTCCCGCGACTCGAGCAGGTCCATCAAGCGGCCGGCCTTGGCGAAGCCGACGCGCAGCTTGCGCTGGAGCATCGAGGTCGACCCGAACTGCGTGGACACCACAAGCTCGGCGGCCGCGAGCAGCACCTCGAGGTCGTCGCCGATGTCGGAGTCGATCTCCTTGCGGGGGGCCTCCATGGCGACATCCGGCCGGTAGTCGGGGCGCGCCTGGCGGGTCACGTGCTTGACGACCTTCTCGATCTCGGCCTCGTTGACCCAGGCGCCCTGCACCCGGATGGCCTTGGAGGCGCCCATCGGCAGGAACAGGGCGTCTCCCTGGCCGATGAGCTTGTCGGCGCCGGGCTGGTCGAGGATGACGCGGGAGTCGGTGACGCTGGTCACCGCGAAGGCGAGGCGCGAGGGCACATTGGCCTTGATCAGGCCGGTGACGACGTCGACGCTGGGGCGCTGGGTGGCGAGCACCAGGTGGATTCCGGATGCGCGCGCGAGCTGGGTGATCCGCACGATCGAGTCTTCGACGTCGCGCGGGGCCACCATCATGAGGTCGGCGAGCTCGTCGACGACCACGAGCAGGTAGGGGTAGGGCTTGAGCGTGCGGGCGCTGCCCGCCGGCAGCACGATCTCGTTGCCCACGACGGCCTTGTTGAAGTCGTCGATGTGACGGAAGCCGAAGCTGGCCAGGTCGTCGTAGCGCATGTCCATCTCTTTGACGACCCACTGCAGGGCCTCGGCGGCCTTTTTCGCGTTCGTGATGATGGGCGTGATGAGGTGCGGGACGCCGGCGTACGCGGCGAGCTCGACCCGCTTCGGGTCGATCAGCACCATCCGTACCTCGCTGGGCCTGGCGCGCATGAGCAGGCTGGTGATCATCGAGTTCACGAAGCTGGACTTGCCGGAGCCGGTCGAGCCGGCGACGAGGAGGTGGGGCATCTTGGCGAGGTTGGCGATGACGAAGCCGCCGCCGACGTCCTTGCCGACGCCGATGGTCATCGGGTGGGTGCTGTTCGTGGCCGTCGCCGAGCGCAGCACGTCGCCCAGGGTGACGATTTCGCGGTCGGTGTTCGGGATTTCGATGCCGATGGCGCTCTTGCCGGGGATGGGCGAGAGGATGCGCACCTCGTTCGAGGCGACGGCGTAGGAGAGGTTCTTGCTCAGGGCGGTGACCCGTTCCACCTTGACGCCCGGGCCGAGTTCGATCTCGTACTGCGTCACGGTCGGGCCGCGGGAGAACCCGGTGACCTTCGCGTCGACCTGGAACTGGCGCAGCACCTCGGTGATCGACCGGACGATGTCGTCGTTGGCGGCGGACCTGGCCTTGGCCGGGGGCCCGGAGATCAGGGTCATCGCCGACGGCAGCACGTAGGGGACGGTCGGCTGCGGCGCGGTGGGCGCGGTCGCCTCGGCGGGCGGAGCGGCCAGGGCCGCCTCCAGTTCCTCGAAGCCGGGCAGCACCTCGGTCAGGCCCGTCGGGTCGTCGGCGTGGAGGCCGATCGCGGACGCGTGCGGCTCGACCTCGCCGGTGAAGCGCTTGATCGCGTCCTCGGCCCGCACCAGGTCTTCGAGCACCTCGGTGCCGTAGTGGTCGCTGCGCGGGTCGGCCGGGGTCTCCGCCGGCTCGAGGGCGGTGGCGAAGCCCCCGGTTCCGTCGCCGCCGAGCAGGTCCCTGAGCGGGTCCACGGTGCCGGAGGCGGCGTCCCGCGCCTTGCCGCGCGCGTCGACGCTGATCGGCCCGTCGAAGTCGGGGTCTTCCTCGCGCTTGCTGTTGTTGCGCCTCCACCAGGGCAGCGCGCTGTTGTCGCCGCCGGTGTTGTCGCCGTCCACGCCGTCGAGTTCGACCTGCGCGGTCTTCCCGGCCCTGGCGTCCCGGGTGGCCTGGCGTTCCTCTGCGTCCGGCAGTTGCGCGCCGAAGAGCCAGGCGTACAGTTCGCGCAGCCGTTCCGGCAGCTTGTTCGGCGGCGTCCTGGTGATGATGAAGAGGCTGAGGATGAGCAGCAGGATGACGATGATCGTCGCGCCGATCGAGGTGGTGAGAAAGGTGAGCGGGGCCGCGATCATCCAGCCGATCACGCCGCCGGCCAGGGCGAGCCGCTCCATGCCCTCGCTCGGTGCCGGCGCCCCGCCGAAGATGTGGGAGAGCCCGGACACCGAGACCAGCAGGACGGACAGGCCGATGCCGACGCGGCCGTTGTCGTGGATCGAACTGGGCTTGCGGAACAGCCAGATTGCGAACAGCAGCATGATCACGGGCAGTGCGAAGGCGACCCGCCCGAACAGCCCGCCGAAGGTCCAGGCGTCGAGGGTCCTGGCGACGGGGCTGTTGATCAGGAACCACTCGATCACGGCACCGACGATCGAGAGCAGCACGAGGAAGAACGGCAGTCCGTCGCGGCGCTCCTCTTTGGACAGCTGCTCGGGGCCGAGGGCGCGGGCGCCGCCGCCGGTCACGTGGGCGAGCGCCATCCA
>MCHG01000494.1_pt1 | contig 10121 bp, 6 predicted proteins | sample 787351 | NCBI WGS metagenome assembly MCHG01 (sample SAMN05430296, study PRJNA330682) | permafrost metagenome | biome: Cold desert; feature: permafrost; material: soil; isolation source: enrichment culture inoculated with soil incubated with H2/CO2 at 20 degrees... ... | reverse complement strand
TTAGAGCCCAATTATTTGTTTGGCGACATAATATTGGTTTAATTAGGTATAATCCTTTCTATTTAACTTTAATTTGAGATTAAAGTGTTTTAACATAATTTTTTTAAAAAATAGGTCTTTTTAACATTCATTATTCCAAAATAAGGGACATTAACTAAAATGGCATAAGCTCAATTATTCGGAATTGTTTTTCCGAACTATCTAATTAGACTGAGTCTATACTAAATTAACTAATTTTGTTGTCAAAAATATTTATATTAGTTCCTTTTGAATTTTCGTGTGCTATTGCAGGGCCAGCTAACTTATGGAATTTGTTGCCAAAAACTTTGATGTTTGTAAGTTTGTCTTCCAATTGCAGACCTGCATATCCAAAGCCATAGGAGGTACAATAGTTATTTGCAAAGACCCCATTGGTGACAGTATCGAATCGGGTAGACGAATTGCTCCTGTTAATAAATTTACAATTCTTAACTGTTATTTTTTTCACATCATAGGCATAAACACCGGCGTGTCCAGGATAGTTTACAGTCACCGAATCAACTAGTACATTGCTCGACTCTGAAGTAAGCACAGCATCATTACATCCATTCTTAAACAGGCAACTTTCAATAGTTAATCCATTGACACCTACGAGAGTTGCCATATTGTAACAGGATGTTCCAAGCCTAATTCCAGGATAATAATCCGACTGACTCCCATCAACAGTTAAGCTTCTTATTGTAACGTCTGCTGCAGAATTGCCTCTAATCATAAGCATAGCTTTTGAATCTGAAATTTCACTGCCGGGTCCACCCCATATGGGCAATCCAGGGGCAAGCTTAATTGTTACACCTGAATCTCCTTCAAGGACAGTATTGCTGCCTATAAGAAGAGATTCACCTATAAAATATGTAAATGGGCCTTTAAGGTGTACAGTCGTGCCTGGATGGTTTGCTGCATAATCAAGTGCCTGGTTAATCTGCACATGATCGTTATTTCCATCGCAGTTGAAGTCTCCACTTCCGTCTCCAGCAACGGTTACTACTTTTGAATCGTGCCCGCCTAATACAGGAGGTACGGTTGTTAAATTAAGGCAGGTTACTAGGAATATGATTCCTAGCTGTCTTTTTAGCATCGTATCACCTTTTGGTTCAATTTGTTTGGACTAGTTTGGACTAGTTTGGACTAAGAGCTATCCAAAAGTAGAATATTGAATGCAAGGTAATGATTACAAACCCACAAAATCAAGCCCACCAAATCAAGTTTGTTATTATCGTATTGATAAGTGTCTCGATAGTTCGTGGAAGAGAACAGGCTTGTTTGATTGACGCAACTTGAGGGCTCTATTTCTGTTGTGCATTCAACCCATTCCCTGTCAATAGAAAGACGTGATGGTATATAAGTATCAGAGGAAAGCGCGTTAAAACGCGTATGGAATTAACCCAACCCATCTCCTGCCAATAGAAAGACGTTAAGGTTATAAATGTCAGAGGAAAGGGTGTTAAAATGCGTGTAGAACTAATTCAACCATTTTCCTGCCAATAGAAAGACGTTAAGGTTATAGGTATCAGAGGAAAGGCGTTAAAAAGCGTATGGAATTAACTTCAGGATAAATAAGTTATCAGCGCGTTCTCTTATCTTGCGGAGTTCTCATTCTCAATGATAGAATTACATTTTTTATATATAATATATAAGGTCAAAATTTTTCGTATAGGCTCTGATTATAATATGTGAAAGAGAAATTCACTTAATTTTCACTTGATTCATTTTTGGTTTCGACTCCAGCTGTAAATGAAAGCACCGTACCAGGTTGTTAAATGTAGGGACTGTTTAAAAAAACTCGAATTCAATCGTTAGTATATTATAATATTACTTACATAATTGTAATTGGTTCATAAGGGAGTACTGCGAAATGAAGGAAATGCAGGACAGCCTCAAAACTGATCCAGTAATGAACTTCATTAACACAGGACAAAACTTGTGAACCACCTAACTGGCTTTTCAATTCAACTTTCTTTTTTCTAACAGTCTTTTCTCTGAGCAAACATGCTCGAATTGTTTATGCCAGCTGGTTATAATTGTTTTTGTGGCAACTGGTCACGCCATAGCTTGTAGATATTAAAAATGAATGACGCAAGAAATTAATTTCCGGAAAAAAGCATTGAGGATTGCCTCTTACTGTTTTGAGTCGAGTCCGGCACCTTGCCCTTGAGATAATGATTGCTTCTTCGGCTTCTGAGGCCAGAAAAGTCCTAGAAAAGTCCTAATAGTTTCCGGGCCAGGGCCAGGAACCTTTCACATTATAGCCTAGTTCTTCTGCCTTTGCAAGTTCGGCACTGTAATCAAGAAATCCCAAGTTCACATCTTCTAAATAGTGCCAGAAGCTATCGGTAAGGACCCATATTACAAAAGGCCTGACGGTATAAATCTGAATAAAAAGCTGAAGAAGGAATACATAACAAGATCAGCAAAGCCTTTGACCTTCCCATAGCAACGATCACAATTGATATATATATAAATTGATAGATGCCGGTATTCTAAAATGTCTGTGACTTCTGCAGCTAGTGGGGCTTAAAGGGATTCGGAGGGAGAAATGAGGTATATTTCGAGAAGAAACTCCCTCCTGTAAATCAAATTCCCTGGACATGTCTTATTGAGATTTGGAGAATGAGGCAGGAAGCCGGTGAGTTTTCAGTCCACGAGTAGTTCATGACAGTTCCGCTTCGATGCAGATTGGGGCGATATGGTTTACCACCTGGAGAGCGATGCTCTCAAGGAAATTTCGGACACTCCAGGGAATCTTATCCAGAGTATGGGAGGCAAAACTCAGGCTGCCTATGATTTCTCCTCTATATTTCAGGGGGATTATGGCAACCGCCTTAATTCCTTCTTTCCTTACCGCGTCAACCATTTTTTCGGAGTAAAAATCCAGTGAGTATATGGGCTTTTCTACCCAGATCTGCTTCGCCTCCAGAGAATCTGCCTTATATCTGGAAATCTTTTCTTTAAACTCGGAGGAAATTCCCCTGTATGCGACCAGGTTTATCTGGTCCAGGAGTTCATCTTTGAGATATATACCTCCTGCATCGATTCCGTTTATCTGCAGGCAGGCATCAAGGACCCGGTTGATAATGGTCTGAAGGTTCCAGTTAGTGCTGAGGTTCATTCCTAGTTCCCGCTGGATTTCAAGCATTTTCTGGGCTTCTTTTCTTTCGGTAATATCAACGACAAGACCCTGAAAGTGTGTTGCTTTGCCTTCAGTATTTCTCTGGATAAAGGTTTTCATATCCACCCAGAGCATTTTTCCGTCCCTTGTGAAAATCCTGTATTCAATATCAAAAGAATCCTGCTTTTCTGCGATGTTTCTTTTAAGGGTTTCAACAACTGCGTCGATATCATCCTTGTGAATGACACTCACGTAAGGGATATTCCCCGAGGTAAAATCTTCTACTGTATAACCGAACTGAGTCACGTTTTCCGAAACGTATTTTGCAGGCAGGTTTTCTTTGTTTTCCCACAAAAAAGCCACTGCCTGGCTGTTGTTGATTATGGTCCTCAGTAACTTCTGCGTTTCAAAAGACTTTCGGAGAGCCTCTTCGCTCTCCTTCCTCTCTGTTATGTCAAGCACAAGTCCCTGTAAGTGGGCCGCTTCTCCATTACGCTGGATAAAGGCTCTTTCGTTCACCCATCGAAGATCGCCTGCTTTTGTAAAGATTCTATACTCCACGTTGAAGTCAACTCCACCTTTCAGGATGCGCTGTTCAAGTGAATCCTCAATCCTCTTGAGGTCATCGGGATGAATAATATTCCCATACAGAACCCTTCCGGAAATAAAGTCCTCCACTGTGTACCCGAACTGGACCACATTTTCAGAAACAAACTCACATGGCCATTTTTTTTCATTTCTCCACATAAAAACTACTGCCGGACTGTTGTTTACCACGGTCCGGATTATTTCCTGCATCTCAAGGACAGATAGCAAATCCACAATCCCGATTGCTGCAATAACCTTTCCTTCCTCTGAGAAGATGGGGGAAACAGCCACGTTCCTGCCCAGGTACGTGCCTTCCTTAGGAACTCCACGTACGGTTTTTCCGGTCCTGAGCACCTCTTCAAGTACAGGTCCTGTATAGTCTCTGTCAATTATTTTCCCTTTTTCTAGGCGAAGCCCCTTTCTTTTGAGGCTGCGGATGGTTGTAGGAAGCCCCACAAGGGTGTGTATTGCCACTGCTATTGACTCAAGTTCATCAGGTCCTGCATCTTCACTTAACAAACAAGTAATTCTCTCCCCTCCGGAAGGATCCTTACAATTCTTACAACTAAAAGGTATGATTAAGAGACGGAAATATTTCGGCAGGAATAAATTATTAACTGAACCCTTTGCCCTACTTTATTTTAACACTTTTTTATTGGACCTATAATTAATATTCTTTTATATAATTAAGCTTTCATCGAATTCGAATTTTCAGGATTGGAGGACAGTTCTCAAATCAGAGCGGAAATTTTCGATACTTCTGATAATTCGAGATGCCAAAAGCCAGTTTAAAAGATCCCTTCAAATTCAATGTTAAAAATCTCCAAGGAAGTCATAAAAATAATGATTGCATCATCGTTCTTCAAGGAGTCGAAACATAGAAAATGTAGCTGTTTTCGAGGGATTAATGATTTCAATCTGCTGCGGTGCTGTAGGGTAGGTAGTGGCAAGAAGTTTGAGAATTTCGAAACGTTTTTGGCCATTTCCGGGTTCATCGATTGTTATTCATCTCTCTCCCGCATTTCAGTTCCTTTTTAAACATTAAACTTTGTTTAGTATTAGAGGGATTTTCTTATCTTCGCATGTGTTTTTAATAGTTATGAGCCTTGTTGCAAAAATACCCCTGCTTATTAATTCATATGACTGACACGGTCAAACTGAGAAATTAATAACAAAAAACTCAAATTGCCTAAAATTTAAGTTTAACAATCATGTCTATTGTACCTTATTTTGCATCTCAAATACTCACCTATTAATATAAAAATAATTATTATATTTCCTTATCTATATTTCTATTCATGTTATATTTTATGAATGTAATTACTTTATGATGCAATTTAAAATCGCTTTTGTCGGCAAATCCTTGGGACATAAAATGGGGATTAAATTTGCCAATACTATAATAACCGGCACACTCTCCAAAAACAAAAAATGATTATTTATTGACAAAATAAGTTTACATGCCGACAGCAAATCTTTTAAAAAAACCAACGGTTTTAAATTACATCTAATTGGATAAAAATCTGGAGTGAGGGAAAATGAATCAACAAAAATCTGGCAGAATAAAAAAGACAATTGCTGTCTTGATGGTTATCTTTTTTGTCATATCATTAACAGCTGTATCAGCAAGCGCAGCAGACAAACGTGGCGGTGGTGATCGCGGTGGTGGTGACTGGAATCGCGGTGGTGGAGGTGGCCACGGTGGTGACTGGGATCGCGGTGGTGGAGGTGGCCACGGTGGTGACTGGAATCGCGGTGGGGATCGTGGTGACTGGAATCGCGGTGGTGGCTGGAATCGCGGTGGCTGGGGTCACGGTAGCTGGAAAGGCTGCGGCCGGTGGAACAACTGGTGCCACGGCTGCGGCCGGTGGAACAACTGGTGCCACGGCTGCGGCCGGTGGAACAACTGGTGCCACGGTGGCTGGAAAGGCTGCGGCTGGAAGAACAACTGGTGCAGCTGGTAAAAAGCAGGTCGATGAATGAGTCTCATTTCGTATAATGAGACCCACATCTTATTTTTTTTGGGACTTTTTAATCTCTTCTGAGATCGTCAAAGCCGTTATTTTCCGCATTCAATGACTGCAATCAATCAGAAATCCAGGATAGAATAAAAAGTCTCTTTTTAAGACTTTTGCAGTTGAACTGATAAAATGGTAGCCTGCAGTTGAACTTAAAAACGGTAGCTTGAGACTTCAAAAGATCTGAATCATAACTTTATGACAGATCTGTTAGTGTCTTATTTTGCCTTCAGGTGCGTAAACTTTTCCACACCACAGAACTGTTTTATTCCTCTCTGGCATTCTTATTTTAAAATGCTGTTGTCCAGATCTTGTATATTCGATTCCGATTTATCCTTTTCCAGTACATCTGTGATCAAGTATTGCACCAATCCAACTGCGTAATTCCTATATATGTGAAAAGATCAGTTAAGCATCATCCTTCGTTCAATTGTTCTCACCCAGGTCAATAATGATAGACTTGAGCCTGTTTTTCGTAGGTTCATGAGGTCATATTATACCTCACTATTTTGGTAAAAATGGAAGGAATGTGTTCAAGGTCATGAAAGTTCTGGTTATCATGGGAAGCCCGCGAAAAGGCAATACCTATCGAGCGGCAAAGAAAATAGAAGAGTCCATGCGGTCTATGGGTAATGTTGAATTTGAGTACCTTATGCTCAAAGATGCAGATTTATCGCAGTGTTCTGGCTGCTTTGTTTGTTTTATAAAAGGAGAGAATCATTGCCCACATAAAGATGATGCCTCTGTCATCGAGCAGAAAATGCATGCTGCCGATGGGGTAATCTTTGCTACACCTGTTTATGGTATGAATGTCTCTGCACTCATGAAAACTTTCATAGACCGTTTCTCTTATATATTCCATCGCCCCCGTTTTTTCGACAAAAAAGCCCTTCTTCTTTCTACAACTGGCGCGCTGGGTCTGAAGGAAGTTTTCGATTATCTCAAATTGGTAGCTGGCGTATGGGGTTTTGAGGTGGTTCATTCTGTTGGTCTCGTAACTCCTCCTATGCAAATTTCCAATAAGAAAGAGCAGGAGAATAACCAGAAGCTTGAGAAAGCTGCATTTGTATTTTACAATGCCCTTCAGAAAAAACGCCGCTCTCCAGGACTTCGAGATGTATTTATTTTTCATGCCCAGAAGGCAAGTTTTGGTGAACTTGGCCAGAACTCCCCTGCTGATTATACCTATTGGAAAGAGAAAGGCTGGCTGAGTCCAAAAGCAAAATATTACGTGGATGTACGGGTAAATCCTGTTTACAATGCCATTGGCTGGATCTCTGAGCAGATGCTAAAAAGAAAAATGCGAAAGGATCTGGTTGAGTTGCAGAAATAGGTCGTGTCCGTGAGTCATTGATCAAATCTGAAAAACAAGTATACATTCCATTTTTTGGAAAATCTAGAACGAGTCTTGGGTCTACGATTTTCAACAACTCACGGACACGACATGCTATCGTATAGCCATCGAAATATTATCGTTTGAAGAAATTCGTAACTTTTACACCTGGTAGAATCCAGATTTCCATTTTACTTTTCAAGAATTAATCCCGAAGACTTTCAGAACCTATCAGATCACAAGGACTGAAAGGAAAGACATCAGCTAAAGCTTGCGTGATTGAGTTAAAGGGCGAAAATAAGTGGACTACACTGATTCAGAATGCGAGTCTAAAAACAAAAACGACTTAAAATTTTAATATTATATGACTTACGCAGTTGAGGAATGAAATCAAGTACGTATAACCCCGTCAAAATTATTGGGATTAAAACAGTAGAGTGTTTTCTGCATAGGGTTTTCAGTTCAACTGCGTAATTCCTAATATATTTTCTACATTGATATAGAAAACCTATTGGAATCTTATAATACATCTCTCTCTTGAATCTCCGCTAATGCCTTAGCCTCCACGTCTTTGGGGCATTCGTTTAATTTTGCCGGCATCTTTCCGTAGATTTTGCAAATTCTTCTTTCTACCTTTTTTATCCTCACCCAAATAAGTTCTGGGCACTTTCTCGAGGAACATGCTTTCACATTTGGTTTGAATTCGCTCATACCCTCACCTCCTCTAATTTCGGGGACTTTCGAAAAAAAAGAGCGTGTTGATCATCCTCATTGGCTTTTTCCACAAAAAATCCTAGGCCAGCGAACAAAAACAAAAGTCTGGCTATCCAACGAGCGATCCCAGTTAATTCAAGTTCCATTTTCTAACCTTATATTTATTCTTTATAGAGTATTTAGATAAATAATGACATTTGTCTGATTATTCTATAAAGTACATCTAAATAATCGCAAAAATAAACATTTTAACAAAGTTATCTATATTTTCTACCTATAACTATAATATAAATCCTTATTGTTAAAAAACTATCGTAAATTTGATATGAAAATCAAATAAGAATAAATTACATGATAGTCTAGACTATAAATAATCTATTAAAAATTTAAAAAATATTCATTCATATGTAAACTATGATGAAAATTTTTAATAAGCCACATTTGAATTTATATAGTCTAGGTGTACTTTCAAGTGGGGATACGTACATAAAAACTATAAGTCCTAAATGTAAAACCAGCTTATCATTCGGTTTCACTGCACTGCCTTGAGACTATTAAGTTCTCTGATCTGGATAGTGCAGCCAAGGTATATGGTTGAGTATATAGAAGTCAAGGATTCAGTTTCCGGGCAAGAGGTGGTAAGAGATATCCTGTGATCTGTGCATGGACTTGTGTGCGACGACTTCGAAGTCAACGAACTCTACAGGGTCCCTGGTAAAGTACTATGGGATTGCAGATGTGTACTGATGCGACCTCGGGCAGCGGATCAAAATAGAACTTGATATTTACTGCCAGGATAGAAGGCCTCTGTCTCTTGTTTGCTCGAAAACAATTTAATATAATATGATATTTTTTTAGGCTTTGTAAAAATGAAATGTTAAAAATATTTTTATAGTCCTGAGCGGATTCGAACCGCTGTCCCGGGCTCCAAAGGCCCGAAGGATTGACCACTACCCTACAGGACTGCACGTTAAAGCTTTTACTTATAGATAATTCTGGTACTTAATTTTTGTGCCATATGAGATTTTTTACGGCATTTCTGGTTAATAATGAATCTAATCTAGGGTTCTATGCTAACTTTGAAACTTTTAATCTAAAAATATGTTTTGATGCAAAACAATTTTTTGTATAATTAATTTAAAGTAATTTATAATATTAGTATAGGTTGGAACTGAAAGAGACAGAAATGATCGAATGGCGAAGTATGAGCGGGTTGTTAAAGAACAGTCCGAGGGTAAATATTCCTGCTCTGATGAATGTGTTTGATGGGAGCACTATTACAGGGCGGCTGTATTGGGGGATACAGTAAAGGAATGAGATGCCCTCGGGCTTCTTCTTGCTACCTTCTGTTCTGTTTTTGATTCCCTTCTAATCTCTGTTTTTGATTTCTTTCTAATCTGTTTTTAATCGCTTTTAATCTGATTTTAATCTTTTTTGAACTGCTTTCTGAATAAATAGACTATTTTCTTTTTCTTTTTTATTATTGGTTAATAGAATAGACTATTCTGACATTCTAATCCCAAATTTTCCACTTTTATTTCATTATGTAACTCATAAAGGAGTATTTCAGGTTAAAAATTGATTTTACATAAAATTTTATGCTGAAATTTGAATTTTCAATCTGGCAATAATATTTGTTAGAAAACTAAATTTTTTGCAGTTAATTTGAAATAATTAATGATATGATGTTATACCTGGAGTTGGGAAGCGAGTAGGGGTATCTATACCACAATAAAGGAATTTTCCTGGGGGTCACTGATTCTTCTTCGAACCAATATGCTTGGGGGAGCGTAATATTCGGAGAGGCTGTATTGGGGGATATAGTAACTGAATCCAGTGCCTCTGGGGTCCTTCTTACTGTTTTTACTTTCTCTTTACCAACCTTTTTTATTAAATTTTTTATTATTGAGTTATCCTGAATCCCATTTTGTTCTTAATCGTTAAGTGTCTTCAGGATTGCTTTCATAATCTGAAACTCGGTTGTTTCTTCAAAGTACAATATATAAAGAAGCTAATTTTGAAGCTTATTGAACTCAGTTTAATGCTAAAAACTCATTTAAATTCATTGGTATAGGACTTACGCACTTGAAGTATAAAATCAAGTGCAATAGGCAGTGTGGTCAAATTTGTATTTTAGATAGTTGAAGGTTTCATGCTATTGGTTTTTCATTCAACTGCGTAAGTCCTATGGTATTTTGGTTTTAAAACTTTTCATGTGAAGGCAATTTTCGTTCAAAAACAATTTTGTAACTATTCAGCCTACTGAAAAAAGTTATAATTTAATATAAATGCTGCAACTCTCAGAATAATAGCGGCGCTTGAT
>MCHG01000493.1_pt1 | contig 10123 bp, 7 predicted proteins | sample 787351 | NCBI WGS metagenome assembly MCHG01 (sample SAMN05430296, study PRJNA330682) | permafrost metagenome | biome: Cold desert; feature: permafrost; material: soil; isolation source: enrichment culture inoculated with soil incubated with H2/CO2 at 20 degrees... ... | reverse complement strand
TAAGGACAAAATAATAAGGTTGATGGGAAAAAATTGTGAAAAATACTACTTTTGAGGAGAGATCTGCGGAAAGTCGGATATAAGAGACTACATGCAGGAAAGAAAGCTATTTACAGCTCAGAAGTACAGGCAGTGCTGTGAGATATATGAAAGGGAAAAACTTCAAAACCTCGAACTCTACCCAGGAGTAAGAGAAACTCTTGATAAGCTGAAAACATTTGGCTTGAAACTTGCGATCATAACGGATGCCGATAGATGCCATGCCCTGTCAAGACTTACAAGAGTCGAGCTTATGGATTCCTTTGACATTCTTGTTGCCGCAGATATGACAGGTACAAAAAAACCAGATCCCGCACATTTTCTCTTTGCCCTTCAGGCTCTCGGTATCAAACCCGAAGAAAGCCTGGTAGTCGGAGACAGCATCCGAAGAGATATGGTACCTGCCCGTAGACTTGGATTTAAAACTGCATACGCTTCCTACGGAGACTGGAGGCCTGCCGAAGAAATGGATCTATGTTTCGATTTCAGGCTCAACACGTTTTCGGATCTGCTTGGATATATCGAGACTCTAAATAGCTTTACACCCTGATTGGAGTACCATAATCCGAAATCAAAAAAAATGGTTCAAAAACCCCAGCGATGGCGGAAAAACATTATAGTGATGTAATCCAATCCCTTGAGTTTATTAAAATTTTTGAGGGGAAAAAAATAATTCAACTTCATTAAATTTCAAATAAAACGAATTTTTTTAAATCTGTCATAATGTATATATATCACCATGTTATTTAATGTATACAGATTAAGAGAAATAGGGTTTCTCTTAATCTTTGGGTTGGATTAAAGGTAGGGTCACGAGAATAGGGACTCGGAACCCTACCAGCCACTTAGCAAGTAATTTTTAGAAACTGCCTCACTTTTTATAGTGTTCTTTCTCAATAACCTTATAATTTGTCTTAGGTTGTGCACAATTAGATGATTGATAAGGCTCTTCGCTATTCAGAGTAGGTAATTTATAATCATTTCCTAATTATGGGGTCGTGTCCCCGAGTTACTGAAAACAGCAGCACAAGAATCTCTCTGCGTTTCCCTCAAATGCAGGGGTAATACTCGTTTTTCAGAATTGATCAATAACTCAGGGACACGACCAAGATTTGAAATACGAAGAATAAAAAATGGAATTAAGTGTTTTGATACAAAGTGGAGCATTGTAAGAAATGCTGTTACCCAATTTCTAGAAAATCCAAAATATCTTTAGTATGAAAAGTAAGGAGAAATGCAAAGTTACCTGTTTTATAGGCAACTACATAAATCCTAATAATGTAAAAATTACCTAACTGAAAATAAGTAATGAAAAATAGAGCTTTTCAGCTCTATCAAAATTATAAAGGTTTTTTAGGAGCTCTCCAAAGGAAAAGAATCTTCTATGAATTCTCTAAATATTTCTTTGGATCGTTCAAATCCAATACGTATTCCATCTAAACAGTCTTCAGAAAAATTTGGCTTTTTTGACAAGGCAATCCTGTCTAAAAGCTGGTTAAAGTGACTTTGTAGGCTCTTTATCCTTATATCCCGATCTTCATCCAAGTAGGATAAAGAGAATTTTTCCGCATTTTCCTCGAAAGTGTATTTGGCTATATCCAAGCCTTTATTCACTCCTTCTTTAAAGTCTGAATAAGCCTGATGATCCTTATTCATCTCAATGAAGTTCTTAAATTTTCTAACTGGGGTTTCGATTTTTTGTTTATCCAAATTTCTCACTTCTTATTTTAATTTATATTAATAAATCAATTTTAAATCTTTATTGGGTTGGAACTTCTCCACAATAGCAGATATGTGATTTCAAGAGCGTAGATTTTAAACTTTTATTTAGTCGTTGATTAGCAATTATAAATATATTATGTTTCAATCCTTTTTAATAGACCTCGATTTCGAATATGTATTTCCTTTGGCTGTGGATAAAGAAATTTCAGTTTTGTAGAGGTAATAAATTCTCAGATTATTATAAAAAATTTTAAATTAAATGTATCTAGACCTTTACCACAAAACTTAGAGTATTAAAATAAATTGGTGTATATAAAAATAACATTAACAAGTATATTAATTTTATTGAAGCAAAATTAAAGACCAATGAGTCTTCCAGACTGAGCCTTTATTTTTGTATATTCTCAATGAATTTTATCCAACATTTGTTTCGTTCTAATTCTACTAAAGGAATATTGGACAGATTATCGTCGAATTATTGAGTTAGTCGATCTGATGAATAGATTAAGGAATGACAAGAATATAATTTCAAGTATTTCAGTTACAGATATTGTCTTTGATGATTATTTGGGAAAATGGAATTATAGAGCTATCCCAAAGTGAAAACTTGAAGTTATTTTCGAGCTATTCCTAAAAGATCATCGAGCTCGATCAGTGCCATACTTCAATATTTTAGAAGTTTGTTTTAAGGGTTCTTTCTACCCACAACTGGCAGACTATAAAACTCCTTAGCTAAATGCTTGTTTTAGTTGATCTTGCTCGCTTGTCACACTAATGATGGCATCAATCGAACATTCAATGACGACCGCTTTTATCATTATTCTTTTCTTCTCCAGCCTTAGAGATTTTCTTTCTTTTAAATGCGAATATGGGTTTAGTTATGGATACCGATTTCTATTTCGAAACTCCCATTATTTATACATTGAAACAAATAATTGTATAGTATAACAAAAAGAATTGGCAGTAAAAATGAATGCTGCCAGAACTGAGCATTAACAGTTTCTCAAGTAGCTTCGCAAACAGTTCGGCGAAAACCAGTTTCCGTCCTTTGAACTTTTTCGTTGGAAGTCAAGGAAACTGCAGAATTTTCATCTACAAGGAAAGAAAAGTTACAAAATAGTCTTTAAAGTCCCTATAAAAGGAGTAAGTTTATGCGAATTCTTGTACTCTACACAGGCGAACTTGGGAAAAAAGTTATCCATAACCTGATTAACTCGAGTAATTTCTGCGTGTCCTGCGGAGAACTCTGTAACCGCTGCAGGCAGGCAAGAAAATCATATGCAAAAATGATTGTAGGAATTCATGAATTTCCCGAAGACCTGCCAGCATTTATAGAAGAGCCAGAGCAGTATATTCCCGCAGGACTTCCGGAATGTGACCTGATACTTGCTATCGGCATCCATGCCGACCTCCTTGCAGCTCTTCCGGATGTCGTGAAGAAAACTAAGGCAAAAGCCGTAATTGCACCTGCCGAAGACTCGAAGAAAACCCCTGCTGGGGTCCTTGAGCAACTCAGGAAAGAGCTTGAGTCCATGGGAGTTGAGTTTGAGGGGCCAAAGCCCTTCTGTTCCCTCGAAAAAACCGGAAAACCGATTATAGATTCGTTTGTAGATCTTGGTTTCGGAAAGCCTGTACTCAGGATCGAAACGAGTCCTGATGGGAAGATGTTCATAGGAGCAGGTGTGATCAGGGATGCTCCCTGTGGATCTACCTGGTTTGTAGCAAAGAAGCTCGGTTGGACAGATATGCCAGGATATAAAGAAACCATTTCAGGCGCCCATCACTCCTACCCCTGTACGGGAAGTATGGACAAAGATCCTCAGATAGGGGATACCATTCTGCACAAGGCCGGATATATCATCAGGGAAGCTGTTGAAGACGGAATGGAGTGTGCAAAAAAGGAAAATGACAGACAATCTGCAGTCCGCGGAGACGAAGCCTCAAGTCCAAGTTCTTGAAATCTGAGTATTATTCTTTAAAATATTTTTCAAAAGTATTTAGTCAAATGGTGCCGCAAATGACCGACGGCCTGGAAATCAATGTATAGAAAACACATATTAATTTTTCCGGATCGTCGGCATTTTCTTTGGCTACATTTTGGGATAAGCTAAATGTAAATATTTATTTCCCACTACGAAGATTCTGTTTTTTCCAACCCATGAAAATATGTTTTTGCAGTTTTCAGAGAAATATTGATACTTATTCAGAGAATTCCAATTTTTCATCAAGCCGACAGAAATAGTTACCTTCAAGCCGGAATTTCCTTAAAAGTTCACAGGACTCACAGAGACAACTTTCTTTTTTTCCCTTTTCAGAACTTTTGCCCCTAGAGCAGAACAACCCCAAACCTCCAGGATAGGAGAGGCAGCTTTTGCAAACACAAGCCTTAAGATGATGGTACGAGCCGCATATCCCAAAATACCTTCCATATTCTTCTCGAGCTTCCTGTATAACGTCAGGTTTCTTCTCAGCGAGCTTTCCCGCCTCTGCCGTCCTGCCATCATCCTTATTTCCACCTGCGGTTTCGGAGTCCACATAATTCCCCTGTTTACAAGACGATATTTATAATACGCCAAAATATATTATTTATTGCTTAGGGGGTTTCTGTCGTCGTTATCATTCGATTTTTCTCGTATATCTGTGCAAATTTCCCGATAAAGGAAACTTCATTTGCAACTTATCCAAAAATAGAAGGTTGAAAGTGCAGTCTCGCACCGCTATCGATTAAACTGATGCTCGCAAGAAGTTTTTCCCTCCTGCTCTCGAGCTCTTCTCTTAAAACAGCCAGCTTCTTTTGGGAATTTTCGATATCTTCTTCAAGTAAATGAACTCTATTCAGAAGCTCTGTTTCCTTGTGTTCAAGTTCAACAAGTCTTCCAGTATCCGATTTCGAAATTTCAGCTTTATTTGCTTCAAATTCTCGAAGAGCTTCAAGGTACTTTTTTTTCCTCTCCGGAAAAACAGAAATTAAGACTCTGACTTGTAGAAGAGCTTTTTCCTTTTTCTGGGTTTGCATATCCAGGGCGTTATCTTCAAACACCTTTTGAAGTTCCGGGAAAAAAGAAAGATCAACACGTATAGGATATTCAAGGCAGATGTCAAGCTGCTGCTTTACTTCAGGCTTTAAGGTGTACCTGCCACTTTCATGAAGTTTTTTTATTCTCGAAAGATGGCCTGAAAGCGGAAGGACAAGAGAACTCAAACCTGTTTCGGCTTTCTTGAGCCTGCTACCGACCGCAGTAGATTCTTCCTGCAGGCTCTGTAAACTTTGCCAGGCGTCCCCTTTTCTGAACTCTTCGAGAGCTTGACTTGCTCTGGCAATTTCATCCTTCAAAGTCTGTATTTTTCTGTTTTTAGATTCGATTTCCAGCGTTTCTGCTATTTTCGAAGTCGAAAGTTTCTGGATTTCTCTCATATCAGCATAAGATGCTTCGATAGCTTCCATTTCCCTTTTATTTATTATAATTGCTTCTCTGAGCTCTTTAAAAACATGACCTAACTTGGAAAGGCCTTCACTAACCTCTTTAGACTCTTGAGGGAAAACACCTCTTGTATATTTGAAACTCCGATCCATATTCTCCAGGCAAATATCGAGATTCTGCACAGCCGCCTCATAGAATCCTTTCAGAGCTCTAAAATCCTTATTTTCTTGCACTTTTATTTTATCTACGAGCGTTGATACTTGTTTTATCACATTTTCCCTATTGCTCTTCGCTCGTTTTACAGCCCTTATATCAAAGTCTCCCTCGACTTTTGCTTCAGCAAGCCTGGAATTGCTCTCTTTGAGTTCCGAAAGCGCAACCTCAAGTTCCCTCATAAGTCCGGAGACTTCTTTTTCTATTCCTGAAGATATTTTTTGGTAACTGTCATCGAGCCATGAGAGCAGGTCTTCAAAATCGATTTCTCTGAAACCAGTTTCTTCACTGGAATCTTCTTTTTTTCCGAAGAGCTTTTTAATCCACTTCAACCTGGAACTTCCTTAAATTTGATGAGATTATTTGAAATATATTTCATTGATCCTGTATGGGTTTTGAAGTTTGTTCTATGAATAGATATTCCTGCGTAAAAGATAGAACAAAAGAAAGCTGTATTTGATCTGATACTTATAGAATAAATTAAACTTATTTTATACTGACGGCAAACCCGGTTAATTACATTTCCATTTAATTTATAATCTCCCCCTGATTGATACAAAAAAAAGCGTTTTTGATCTTTTTTACGTAGACAGTAAGGCAGATATTCCTGCAAAGATTGAAAAACCATATTTTTTTGAATACCTGCCTCTTCAATACTTAGCACGTTACGTGGAACATTGCAGCGATCCTACCTTCAAGCTCGTTCCAGCGTTCAATTGCCCAGAGAGTTGGAAACAGTTCTATACCGCATTTTTTCCCCGTGAAAAAATCCTCAGCTTCCTCCGAAAGTTTCACAAAACCTGTCTGCCCGGTTCCTATAATTATTTTTTCTGTTCCTTCCTCATAGATGTACTTTGCTTCCTCAAGCGAGACTTTATGGGAGGTTCCATACACTTCCTTTGACAAAGCTTTCTCTCTTTTTTCTACCTGCCCGTTAAGGCGAATTAGAATGTCATAATCAAAGGTCTCTCCATCTACAGTAATCGAACCAAAATTCGTAGAATCAATCTTTGGCTTCATGTTTTCCCCTAAATTAAAACTTAAAGAGCTATTTCTATTTTACAATTATGTAAAGGTTCTGTTAAGTTATCAGTTGATAATATACTATTCTAAGTATAATAGGATAAACATTACGCTCTTCGCTGTTTTGTGTGTGAGAACTAATTGCTTATTTATAAAGTTGGCTAAAAAGAAAAACATCGACCTTGAATGTGATTTACAACAACAAATAATTCCAAATTTTATATATGATACTCTCACATTTAGGAAATAGATGTAATTTAACCACCCGAAAAAGCTAAGAGCCAACATACTAAAAAACTATCAATCGTCACTTATTCTGGAGCTTTTCCCAAAAGCTCTTTCATTCTTAATCATTAAAAGTTTTCAGGATTACTTCCACGATAAGGAACCTGATAAGTTATTCGAAATACAAGGTTCAAGAAACAAATTTTGAGTTTCAGGATGGGCTCAATCTCAAACTTTACCATAGTTATTATAATTTGAGAATATTAAAAGTAAGTATCATATTTCTGGATCTGGAATAAATTCCTGAAAACTGCAAAAAGAAGGTAGCTCTCAAATCTGGTAGTACAGGGTAAATATCTCATCTAGTCAGATTTAATCAATAAGTCATGTACACAACCGAATAAGTATTATTACTTTATTTAAGATTCCTTATAAAATTAAAAGTTCATTAAAGTTTAGGTCGTCCACTGATATAGGGTTGGTGTTTTAGGGGGAAATGTCTAAAGCTCCTCTTGATTGCGTTTTATGTTATTGCGACACGATAGCTCTAAAAACTCCAAAGTCACGAGAAAAGAATGAGGGTAGACGTTATTTTGATTATTGTGGAATAAAAACAACTGAATACAAATGGATTACCAAAGTTTATTCTTAAATTAAATTATATCAACCTTTTTGTTCCTGAAAGTAAGCTTATATTTAAGCCATTTAATTTTAGGACTATCAACCTGTGGATAGCCAACAAGACAATTCGAACAAAATAGGACGTACTAAGCTGAACTTCGGAACCAACAGCTAGAAGCTTCAAACTATATTAATCGTAATATTTATGACAAACTTTCCTGTGCTATAGTTTATCTATCAAGTGCGTAAATCCTGTGAGAAATGGTTTTGAGACGGAATATATTAGATCAATTTATATGAATACATTATTATGCATATTGTCGAAAAAAATCATAATTACAGCCGGAATTTATAAGATCTTAAAAAAGGCTTTTAGTTAAGATAATCATATTCTAATAAAAATTAATATAATAAGAATTAATTAAATTCAGACTTGCCTGTTGATAAGAGATCCCACGAGAATAGGGATAGATACCATAGTCGCCTCTGGATAAAATACAATATCTTCTGCTTGAGATAAGCATATACTTTCGTAATAAGTTTGGAAATGTTTACTATGCATGATATTCTAGAGCAGCCACTGATTGGCTGCGGGGATAAGTTAATGAAAATCGTAAGAATCAGAATTCCCCTTCGTTTTTTCAAAATGCGAACTATTTGCTCATTTCTTCAGATTTGATTAACGACTTACCTCCAGGATCTTTTTCAAGATTGGAGGTTTATAATTTAAAGTAGGGGATAAAAATGGACGAAAAATATCTGAGGTACATAAGGCAAAACAAGAAAAAAATAGGAGTTTCCGTTGTAATTCTGATTTTCTTGATTGCACTGGGAATAGCCATTCTTCCCACTAAACCGCCCAAAACATTCACTACATCATTAAATAAGACTGTCTATGTAGCTGGAGATGGAAGTGGAGATTTCAATTGTGATGGAAGTGATGATCAGGTAGAGATTAATCAAGCTCTTGCATATGTTGCAGAGAATCCGCAGTTCACAACTGTCCATCTTAAAGGACCGTTTACGTACATTATTGACGATACTCTTCTAATTGGCAGTGATACTATTCTCGAAGGAAATTCCACTGCCGTTATCAAGCTTGCTAATAATGCAGGATGGCCGACGATGAAACCCTTGATACAACAGATGAGTAGTTCGGGAAACGACAACATTGTAGTAAGAGGCTTTGAGGTTAATGGAAACTATGCTGGTAATAGTGAAATCATATTGGGAAGAGGGTACTATAATATAATGTACTTTAATAACTGTAATAACGTAAAAGTGTACAACATGTTTATGCATCATGGAATGGGAGACGGGCTGAGAGTAGAGAATAGTTCCAATATCCAGTTTTATAACAATGAAGTGTATAAACTAGGCCATGATGGTCTTTATACCATTGGTTGCCGGAACGTAGAGGCCTGGAAAAACCGCATAACCTGCCGGACTGATAGCGGTCTTAGAGTGTGGGATTCAAACAACGTAAAATTCCATGATAATTTCATCGACTCCTTTTATCACTGGAGTGCAGGTGGCCCTGGAATTCTGATTGAGAAAACAACAGGCATTGTTAACGATGTAGAGGTGTATAATAATACTATCCATAATACTTATGGGCCTGGAATCTGGCTGATAGGTTATGGAGAGTCTTATCCCAAGAACGAAGCTAAGGATGTCCATATTCATCACAATATCTTCTATAGTACTGGTAAGAACCCAAGTATTGACTGGGTAGGAGGTATAGTAACAAGTGGGTTTTACGATACCCTAATCGAAAACAATGTCTTTGACGGTGTATATCATGCTGCTATTATCCACATGTATCCTCCCATTTCTACAGGTATGGGTGATCCCGTTGACCTTTCACCTAGAGGTACAGGATATACAACAATTGCCCGCAACAACATAATCGTAAATACCCAGAAACGCACAAAAGACCCGAGCGGGACAGGATATGCAGTAATCAATTACCTACCTGAAACCCATAACTTCATACTTGAAAATAATTGCCTTTACAATAATGTGGGCGGAAATTATAAAAACGCGAACTCAACCACTGACATTTATGTAGATCCTCTCTTTATAAATCAGAGGAAACATGACTACCGCCTGAAATCAACTTCTCCCTGCATTGATGCCGGGTATACTTCCTCAGATTCTTCAAAAGAGCCTGGAAATAACGGTAGCCGCATTAATATAGGAAGGTACGGTTAACACTGAATACGCTTCTATGCATAGGATAATGCCTGGATAGTAAGTATAGCAGATCAAGTATTTTCGCCAGAATGGAGAATATTCAACCAACTCGTCAGGTGTCCTCAGGAGAATAATATTTTTCTCGATATCGTTATTTGGTAATTGCTCAAAATCTGCAACTAAGTCCTCACAGTAGAAATCAACACTTCATAAACTGAAAAGATTATAGTCAAGTATATACATTTCTCCACTAATCTTAAATTTAAAGTTGAACCACGTAAAACACGGAAGAAATAAAATATGCAACATCTTTTCCGGCAGAGTTGTGCCAGCAGAGTTGCAGCTCTGCGGTACGCTGCCCTTTTCGCTTCCCGAGTTTCGCTTCCCGAGTTTCGCTTCGGGATCACAGAAAATCGGAGATTTTCTGGGAGTTGCACTGCAACAGCACGAGGTACTTTTCGCTTCGCTCAAGAGGGCTAATTTACATTGTTGCAGTTTTTTAGCTGCGTCTTTCCGCGTTTTCCGCGTTTTCCGCGGTTATAGAATTTCAAGTGGCTTAAATGTAAATATTTACATTCGAAACTATACTAGTTTTTAAAATCTAATTAATTTGTGAGCTTACTAATACTGAAGATAGGAGAAAGAAGAATGAAAAATGAGAA
>MCHG01000492.1_pt1 | contig 10129 bp, 7 predicted proteins | sample 787351 | NCBI WGS metagenome assembly MCHG01 (sample SAMN05430296, study PRJNA330682) | permafrost metagenome | biome: Cold desert; feature: permafrost; material: soil; isolation source: enrichment culture inoculated with soil incubated with H2/CO2 at 20 degrees... ... | reverse complement strand
CGATCCCACCGGTGAGTCCCACGCGAAGCATGCGCCGACTCTAGCGCGGTCGACGCCGGACTCATGGTCTCCTGAGACGCACGAAGGCCCGGACGTTGCGGTCCGGGCCTTCGTTCACCACGGCGTCAGGTGACGTCCGCGGCATACAACCGGGTGACTAGTTGCCGGTGAGCTTCTCGCGCAGAGCGGCGAGAGCCTCGTCGTCCGCGAGGGTGCCGGCGCCGGCAGCCTCGGTCGAGAAGGAGGAGCCTGCGGCGGGCGCGACATCGCCGACGGCGATGATCTCGTCGTTCGCGGATGCAACCTGCTTCTTGTGGGCTTCCCAGCGAGCCTGGGCCGCAGCGTAGTCCTGCTCCCACTTCTCGCGCTGGGTTTCGAAGCCCTCGCGCCACTCGTTGGTCTCCGGGTCGAAGCCCTCGGGGTACTTGTAGTTGCCCTTGTCGTCGTACTCGGTGAGCATGCCGTACAGCGCCGGGTCGAACTCGGTGCCTTCGGGGTCGACGTTCTCGTTGGCCTGCTTGAGGCTCAGCGAGATGCGGCGACGCTCGAGGTCGATGTCGATGACCTTGACGAAGACCTCGTCGCCGACGGAGACAACCTGCTCGGCCAGCTCGACGTGCTTGCCGGAGAGCTCGGAGATGTGAACCAGGCCCTCGATGCCCTCGGCAACGCGAACGAACGCGCCGAACGGAACGAGCTTGGTGACCTTACCCGGTGCAACCTGGCCGATGGCGTGGGTGCGGGCGAAGACCTGCCACGGGTCTTCCTGCGTGGCCTTGAGCGACAGGGACACGCGTTCGCGCTCCAAATCGACCTCGAGGATCTCGACGGTGACTTCCTGACCAACCTCGACGACCTCGCTGGCGTGCTCGATGTGCTTCCAGCTGAGCTCGGAAACGTGAACCAGGCCATCGACCCCGCCCAGGTCGACGAACGCACCGAAGTTGACGATCGAGGAGACGACGCCCTTGCGGACCTGTCCCTTCTGGAGGTTGTTGAGGAACGTGGTGCGGCTCTCGGACTGAGTCTGCTCGAGCAGGGCACGACGCGACAGCACAACGTTGTTGCGGTTCTTGTCGAGCTCGAGGATCTTCGCTTCGATCTCCTGGCCCAGGTACGGGGTCAGGTCGCGAACGCGACGCAGCTCGATGAGCGAGGCCGGCAGGAAGCCGCGGAGGCCGATGTCGACGATGAGGCCACCCTTGACGACCTCGATGACCGAACCGGTGACGACGCCGTCCGACTCCTTGATCTTTTCCACATCGCCCCACGCACGCTCGTACTGCGCGCGCTTCTTGGACAGGATGAGGCGGCCTTCTTTGTCTTCCTTCTGAAGGACAAGGGCCTCGACCAGGTCGCCGACCTTGACAACCTCGGAGGGGTCAACGTCGTGCTTGATGGAAAGTTCGCGGGAGGGAATGACACCCTCGGTCTTGTAGCCCACGTCGAGGAGAACCTCGTCGCGGTCGATCTTCACTACGGTTCCTTCGATGAGGTCGCCGTCGTTGAAGAATTTCAGAGTCTTTTCGACCGCGGCAAGGAAGTCTTCAGCAGATCCGATGTCGTTGATGGCGACCTGCTTGGGTGCCCGTTCGGTCGTTGCGATTGTCATGTAGTAGTTGCTCCAGGATGGACATAGTTTGGGCCAGCGCAGAAAATGTTTGCTTCTTTTTGCTCCGCGCACGGCAACGGATAGGACGTCACAAACGTGACGTTCAAGCTTAGCTGTTTGCGGAGGCGTGCGGCAACCTCGCGGATGACGGCTACTTCAGCAGCGCGGACCGGAGAGTGTCGAGGCCGACGCCGCCGAGGTCGAGGGCCTTGCGGTGGAATTCCTTGATCGAGAAGGCGTCGCCCTCGCGTTCCTTGTACGTGTCCCGCAGCTGCTCCCAGATGCGCTGCCCGACCTTGTAGGACGGGGCCTGCCCGGGCCAGCCGAGGTACCGGTTCACCTCGAACTTGACGAAGCCCTCGTTCATGTTGACGTTCTTGCCCATGAAGTCGAAGGCGTAGTCGGCGTTCCAGGTGCCTGACCCGTCGGGCAGCGGTTTTTCGAGGTGCACGCCGATGTCGAGGACCACGCGGGCGGCGCGCATCCGCTGCCCGTCGAGCATGCCGAGACGGTCGGCCGGGTCGTCGAGATAGCCCAGCTGCTCCATCAGGCGTTCCGCGTAGAGTGCCCAGCCCTCGGCGTGGCCCGAGGTGCCGGCGAGCTGGCGGCGCCAGGTGTTGAGTTTCGCGCGGTTGTAGACGGCCTGGCCGATCTGCAGGTGGTGCCCCGGGACGCCCTCGTGGTAGACAGTGGTGAGTTCGCGCCAGGTGTCGAATTCGGTGACGCCGGCCGGAACGGACCACCACATCCGTCCGGGGCGGGAGAAGTCGTCGGTGGGGCCGGTGTAGTAGATGCCGCCCTCCTGGGTGGGGGCGATCATGCACTCGAGTTTCTTGATCTCGTCGGGGATGTCGAACTGGGTCTCCGAGAGCTCGGCGACGGCGCGGTCGCTGGTCTCCTGCATCCACTTCTGCAGGGCGTCGGTGCCGTGCAGTTTGCGGCTGGGGTCGGTGTCGAGGAACGCGATGGCCTCGAGCACGCTGGCGCCGGGCTTGATCTGGTCGGCGATGCTCTCCTGTTCGGCGACCATCCGGGCGAGTTCCTCCCGGCCCCACTCGTAGGTTTCGTCGAGGTCGATCTTCGCGCCGAGGAATCGGCGCGAGGCCAGAGCGTAGAGTTCGCGGCCGATCGCATCCTTGTCGGTGGCGGCGGGCTGGAGCTCGTCGGCGAGGAAGGCGGCCAGCTTGCCGTACGCGGCTGCGGAGCCCTGGGCGGCTGTGCCCAGGTCCCTGGCCAGGCTGGAGGGCAGGCTGCCCTCGGCGAGCGTGGCGTCCGAGGTGAAGTGCGTGAAGAAGCCGTCGTTGGCCGCGTGGCGCTTGGCCTGCAGGAACACCTCCTGCACCTGGCGGCGGGCCGGCGTGATCCCGCGCTCGATGCCGAGGCGGAGCGTCTCGATGTAGCCGTCGATCGCGGCCGGCAGGTTGCCGAGGCGCGAGGAGATGTTCTCCCAGTCGCCGACCGTGTCGATGGGCATGAGGTCGAAGATCTCCCGGATGCCCTGGGCCGGGGAGGCGATCACGTTCAGGTCGCGCAGCTGCAGCTGCGCCTCGGAACTCTCGACCTCGAGGGCGAGGTCGCTGCGCAGGTCCGTCTGGGTCACCTCGTCGACGTCGTCGACGGCCGTGGCGGCATCCAGCCGGGCGATGACCCGCTTGGCCGCCTCGACCGTGCGTTCGTGGCCGGCCGGCGAATAATCGCCGAAGCGGCCGTTGCCCTCGGTGCGCCCGATGTAGGTGCCGACGGTGGGGTCGATTTCGACGAGGGTGTCTACCCACTCCTCGGCAATCCGGTCGATTGCCGTCGGGGTGCGCTGGATGTCATGAGTCATGGTCACGAGCCTAGGACACGCAGCGCGCCGAGAGCGGGAGCCTCACGCGGAGGCGCGCCGGGCGCCGAGGTCGACGGTTCCGGTCGAGTTGGCCCGGCACACCAGTCAAGGTCGGCCGGAAGTGCCAAACTCGGCGAACCGCGACCCGATCAGTGCGCCGCCTCGTCCCAGTTCCGGCCGCGGCCGATCTGCACGTCCAGGGGCACCAGCAGGTCCGCCGCGGTCGACATCCGGAGGGTGACCACCGAGCGAAGCGCCTCGAATTCGCCGGGGGCCACGTCGAAGACGAGTTCGTCATGCACCTGGAGCAGCATCCGAGACTGCATTGCCGCCTCGCTGAGGTCTTCGGCGATGCCGATCATCGCGAGCTTCATGATGTCGGCGGCGGACCCCTGGATCGGAGCATTCAAGGCGGCGCGCTCGGCGTTTTCCCGCAGCACCCGGTTGGGGCTGTGCAGTTCGGGGAAGGGGCGCCGGCGGCCGAAGATCGTCTCGGTGTAGCCGTCGATTTTCGCCTGTTCGACGACGTGGCGGAGGTAGTCGCGCACAGCGCCGAAGCGGGAGAAGTAGTCGGTCATCAGCTGCTTGGCCTCGCTGCTTTGGATGCGCAACTGCTTCGACAGCCCGAACGCGCTCAGGCCGTAGGCGAGACCGTAGGACATGGCCTTCACCCGGGAGCGCATCTGCGGGGTGACCTCGTCGGGGGCGACGCCGAAGATCCGCGATCCGACGAACCGGTGCAGGTCCTCGCCTGCGTTGAACGCCTCGATCAGCCCGGCGTCGCCGGAGAGGTGCGCCATGATCCGCATCTCGATCTGCGAATAGTCGGCGGTGAGCAGGCACTCCGCGCCCTCGCCGGCCTGGAACGCGGCCCGGATCCGGCGGCCCTCCTCGGTGCGGATGGGGATGTTCTGCAGGTTCGGGTCGTTCGAGGAGATCCGCCCGGTCGCCGTGCCGATCTGCACGTAGTTCGTGTGGATGCGCCCGGTCTCATCGATCGCCTTGTCCAGCGTTTCCACGATCTGGCGCAGCTTGGTGGCGTCGCGGTGTTTCAGCAGGAAGTCGAGGAACGGATGCGGATTGCTGGCCTGGAGATCGGCGAGGGCGCCGGCATCGGTCGTGAACCCGGTCTTGTTCGCCCGGGTGCGCGGCATGCCCAGCTGGTCGAAGAGCACCTCCTGCAGCTGCTTGGGCGAGCCGAGGTTCACCTCGCGGCCGATCTCGGCGTACGCGCCCGCGGCCAGGTGCGCCGCCGTGTCCCCCAGCTCGGCGGAGAGCACCGCGAGCTGGTCGTGCGAGACGGAGATCCCGGCGAGCTCCATGTCGGCCAGTGCCCGCAGGGTGGGCATCTCAATCGCGGTGAGCACGTGGCGCGAGCCGGGGTCGAGCTTGTCCAGCACGGCCGCGGAGAGGCGCAGCGTGTACCAGGCCTGCTGGGGCACTCCCCCGTCGGCGGACTCGTCCGGCACGAGCTGGTTGGGGTCGTGGACCGGGAGGACCTCGTCGAGGTATCGGGAGACCAGGTCGGCCAGGGTCTTGTCGGGGCCGCCGGGTCGCAGCAGCCAGCCGGCGACGAGGGTGTCGACGGCGAGTCCGCCGAGGACCAGGTTGCTGCGGCTGATCGCCTTGGCCTGGTGCTTGGCATCGTGCATGATCTTGGGAGCATCGCTGGCCAGCCAGGCCTCGAAGGGCGCGTAGTCGGCGCGGTCGGGCTGCCACGGAAGATTGAGGGCATCGGTCCGGCTGGCCAGCCCGAATCCGATCGCCACGCCGCCCTGCACCTCGACGGTCAGGCCGAGCCCATCCGGGCAGGCTGCGGTCGCGCGGGTGATCCACGCTTCCAGCTCCTCGTCGAGCAGGTCGTGGGCGCGCGGCGCGACGGGCAGGTCGGCGCGCGGCAGGGCCGGAGCGGCGACGGTCGCGGCAGCCGTGGCGTCCCAGCCCTCCAGCTTGATCACGCGTTCGAGCAGGCTCTTGAACTCGAGGCGGCCGAAGACCTCGCGCACGGCCTCCTGGTTGATCGGCGCGCGCCCGAGGTCGGTGATCTCGACCGAAAGGTCGAGGTCGGTGACCAGGTGGTTGAGGCGGCGGTTGCGGATCGCGTTGTCCTTCTGCTCGCGCAGATTGTTTCCGACGACGCCCTTGATCTCGTCGGCGTGCTCGAGGATGCCGTCCAGGCTGCCGTAGAGGCCCAGCCACTTCACCGCGGTCTTCTCGCCGACCTTCGAGATCCCGATCAGGTTGTCGCTGGTTTCGCCGACCAGGGCTGCGACATCCGGGTACTGGCCCGGGTCGACGCCGTAGCGTTCGCGCACGCGGTCGGGGTCGTACCGGGTCAGGGCGGAGACGCCCTGGCTGGCCGGGTAGAGCAGCGTCACGTTCTCGTTGACGAGCTGGATCGTGTCCCGGTCCCCGGACACGACGAGCACGTGGTAGCCCTCGGTGGTGCCGCGCACCGACAGCGTCGCGAGGATGTCGTCGGCCTCGTAGTCAGCTTTGGTGAGGGTGGTGATGTTCATCGCAGAGAGTGCCTGCTCGAGCAGCGGCACCTGGCCGATGAACTCCGACGGCGTCGCGCCTCGGGTGCCTTTGTACTCCGGGTACTCCCTCGTGCGGAAGGAGGATCGGGAGATGTCGAAAGCGACGGCGATGTGGGTCGGTTTCTCGGTGCGCAGGAGGCTGAGCAGCATCGACAAGAACCCATGGATGGCGTTGGTGTGCTGCCCGTCATGGGTTTGGAAACTGTCCAGCGGCAGGGCGTGAAACGCTCGGAACGCCAGGGAATGGCCGTCAATGATCATGAGGGTAGGCTTTTCGGAGTCCAACACACTCCCAGCCTACAAGCGTCCTCCGCCCGGGCCGGGCCACCGATCAAAGGTGAATATGACCAGTCAGACCCAGGATTCGCTCGCGTGGGTGCAGGAGCGCGGCGCGGGAGCCCTCGCCGAGAAGATGGGCATCGAGTTCCTGGAGTTCACCGCCCGGCGGGCCGTAGCCCGGATGCCGGTCGAGGGCAACACCCAGCCGGCGATGCTCATGCACGGCGGGGCATACGTCGTACTGGGCGAGTCACTCGGCTCCATGGCCGCGAACCTGCACGCCGGTCAGGGAAAGCTGGCCGTCGGCATCGAAATCAATGCCACGCACACCGGCTCCGCGACATCCGGCTATGTGACCGGGGTCTGCACCGCGATTCACCTGGGCCGGACGCTGACCACGCACGAGATCGTCGTCACCGACGACCGCGGACGCCGGTGCTCGACCATTCGCATCACGAACCTGATCAAGGACCTGCCGGGCGCGTCCTGACCGGGCGCGCCTGCCGACCGCGCGCTGATTCTCACCGGGGCGCATTCAGGCAGGCGCTGATGCCCCAGCCCAGCCGGTGCCGGCTGGGCTGGGGCGGTCACCGTGACGGTTGCTGCCTGATGTCTATTTCTTGGCGGAGAGCTGCTCGATGATCGCCTGGGCGACGTCGTGCATGGTGAGGCGCCGGTCCATGGAGGCCTTCTGGATCCAGCGGAACGCCTCGGGCTCGGTGAGGCCCATCTTCTCGTTGAGCAGGCCCTTGGCCCGGTCGACGAGCTTGCGGGTCTCGAAGCGCTCGACCAGGTCGGCAACCTCGGCCTCGAGCGTGATGATCTGGCTGTAGCGCGAGAGGGCGATCTCGATCGCAGGCAGCAGGTCGTTGGGGGTGAATGGCTTCACGACGTAGGCGAGCGCGCCGGCCTCGGTCGCACGCTCGACGAGCTCCTTCTGGCTGAACGCCGTGAGCAGCACAACCGGCGCGATGTGCGCCTTGGTGATGCGCTCTGCGGCGGAGATCCCGTCGAGGTGGGGCATCTTCACGTCCATGATGACCAGGTCCGGCCGGAGTTCCATGGCCAGGGCCACTGCCGTCTCTCCATCTCCGGCCTCGCCGACCACCTCGAAGCCGTTGTCACGGAGAATCTCGACGATGTCTAGACGGATGAGGGATTCATCCTCCGCAACGACAACGCGGCGGGGAGGAGTGGGGGTAGTCTCTTGGTCGGTCACAGGCAAAAGCCTACGGTATTCTGGGGCAGGCGATGTGAGCCGGTGTGGCGGAATGGCAGACGCGGAGCACTCAAAATGCTTTGTTCGAAAGGACGTGTGGGTTCGAGTCCCACCACCGGTACCACTCACACCCTGATTGTCGCCGCCCGCGCACACCCAGCGCCGAACGCGCGCTGAGTCGCGGACAAAGTACCTTCCCGCGCGAATTGAAGGTGCTTTCTCCGCAACTCAGGCGCGCGCGGGCTGAGCGTCGCGGGCGGCCCACCAGGCGAAGGAGTCGTCGACCACGTCGTCGATCCAGTCGAAGCGGTCCAGAGCGGAGATCTCCGCCCGGGTGAACCAGCCCAGCTGGGACACTTCGTCCTGCTCGAGCCACTGCACGCCGGAGTTCAGCCGGCAGGCGTACACCGTCGTGACGTAGGACACCTGGTCGCCATTCGGGCACGTGGCGGCCAGCCGTCGGCCACCGTAGCTCCCGACGACCCCGAGGATGTGTCCGTCGGCGCCCGTTTCCTCCATCAGTTCCCGGCGCACGGCGTCCACCGGTTCCTCGAATGGTTCGATCCCGCCGCCGATGAATCCCCATCTGTCGCCGGCGACGTGGCGGGCGAGCAGGAGACGGCCGTCGTCATCGAAAACCGCGGCGGTGACGCCGGGGAGGAGCACGAGGTCGTGCCCGATGTGGCGACGCAGGTGTGAGACGTAATCCGAGGCAGGCATGCGCCCCACCCTACGTCGGCGGCCGCCGAGTTGCGGACAAAGTACCTTCCCAGGCCAAATGAAGGTACTTTTTCCGCGACTCAGCCCCGCGGAGGGTCCGGTGCAGCGCCCACTCATGGGGCGAACTCAGGTGCGGGCGAACTCAGTTGCGGGCGTACGCCGGAGCGACCTCGTTGTGGGCGTCGCCGACGCGGTGCACGCGGATGTCGTTGGTGGAACCGACGATTCCGGGAGGGGAACCGGAGATGACCACGACGGTGTCGCCAATTTCGGCCAGACCCTCACCGAGCAGGATGTCGTCGACCTGCCCGAACATGGCGTCCGTGTGGGTCACCCGGTCGACCAGGTAGGTCTGGATGCCCCAGGTCAGCGCCAGGCGGCGGCGGATGCCGGGCTCCGGCGTGAAGGCCAGCATCGGGATCTTGGATCGCAGGCGGGATATCCGCCTCGCCGAGTCGCCGGACTCGGTGAAGATGCAGAGGTATTTCGCCTCGACGAATTCAGCCACTTCGATGGCGGCCAGGGTAATCGCGCCGCCCTGGGTGCGCGGCTTGTTCGTCAGCGGCAGGATCCGATCCAGGCCGTGTTCCTCGGTGGACATGATGATCCGGGACATGGTCTGCACGGTCACGACCGGGTACTCGCCGACGCTGGTCTCGCCGCTGAGCATCACGGCGTCCGCGCCGTCGAGCACGGCGTTGGCGACGTCGGAGGTTTCCGCGCGGGTCGGTACCGGGGAGTGGATCATCGACTCGAGCATCTGGGTGGCGACGATGACCGGCTTTGCCATGCGGCGGGCGATTTCGACGGCGCGCTTCTGCACGATCGGCACGGCCTCGAGCGGGAGCTCGACGCCGAGGTCGCCGCGGGCGACCATGATGGCGTCGAACGCATCGATGATCTCCTCGAGGTTTTCGACGGCCTGGGGCTTCTCGATCTTCGCGATCACGGGGACGCGACGGCCCTCCTCGGCCATGATGTTGTGCACCCGGGTCACGTCGGCGGCGTCGCGCACGAACGACAGGGCGATCAGGTCGGCGCCGAGGCGCAGGCCCCAGCGCAGGTCGGCCTCGTCCTTCTCGGACAGCGCGGGGACGTTGACGGCGACGCCGGGCAGATTGATGCCCTTGTTGTTCGAGACGGGACCGGCGACGATCACGCGGGTGGTGACGACGATGCCATCCGTCGCCTCAACCTGAACCTTGACCTTGCCGTCGTCGATGAGCAGGAAGTCACCCGGCGCCACGTCGAGGGGCAGGCCCTTGTAGGTCGTTCCGGAGAGTTCCTTCGTGCCCACGACGTCCTGGGTCGTGATCTTGAAGATGTCCCCGACCGCGAGCTCGTAGGGGCCGTCTTCGAACTTGCCGAGGCGGATCTTCGGTCCCTGGAGGTCGACCATCACGGCTACGGCGCGGCCGGAGTCGTTGGCGGCCTTGCGCACATTGGCGTAGATGCCCTCGTGGATGTCGTACGTTCCGTGACTCAGGTTCATCCGGCAGACGTCGACGCCCGCATCGATGATCGCCCGGATCTGCTCATACGTGGATGCTGCCGGCCCGAGGGTGGCGACGATTTTAGCGCGTCTCATACTGGTGGAGCTCCGATTTCCGCGCTGCTAGGGCGCATTGGGACTTGCGTAAGTTAGATCCCCCGGGGGGAAGTCTAGTTAGAGGGAGAACGGGCGGTCGGTCGGTGTGACCGGCGACGGCAGCTGGGTGTCGCCTTCGAGGAAGCGATCGACGGCCGCGGCGGCCGCCCGTCCCTCGGCGATCGCCCAGACGATGAGGGACTGGCCTCGTCCGGCGTCGCCGGCGACGAAGATGCCCTCGTGGCTGGTCTGGTAGTCGCCGTCGCGCCCCACGGCGCCGCGCTCGTCGAACGGCAGGCCGAGCTGGTGGCTGAGCTCCTGCGATTTGGGACCGGTGAAGCCG
>MCHG01000491.1_pt1 | contig 10160 bp, 8 predicted proteins | sample 787351 | NCBI WGS metagenome assembly MCHG01 (sample SAMN05430296, study PRJNA330682) | permafrost metagenome | biome: Cold desert; feature: permafrost; material: soil; isolation source: enrichment culture inoculated with soil incubated with H2/CO2 at 20 degrees... ... | reverse complement strand
TTTTATTTAAATTGTAACTAAACTCTACAGTAATTCCTGGAAACATTCGAATATTTTTGACTGTTATTGAATAAAAGCCTTCTTTTTCTATGGTTAAATCATACGCTGTAAAATAATAAACTGTTCCTTTAATCAATTCACCTAAAGGATGAGCAACAGGAAGTTCTATGGTAAATGGACATGTTGTTGAATTAACTTTAGCTACAGGAACAATATTTACTTCTCCTTGTCTAGCATATACTGTTACTTTAGCATTTTCTACAGGAACTTGACCCCTATCAGTAAATAACCAAAGATCAATATATCCTACATCCATATTTACAGGAACTTCACTTGCTTTAATATTGTTGGTATTATTCATTACAAGATAATTGTAGCTAAATAAATTATCATTATATTTATCATAAATATTATTATAGTATAGTTTCACTAACATCTCTCCTTCATCAATACAATATAAAACATAAAACTATTTTATATATAATATGCCTATTGTGAAAATAAAGGAACAAACTATGTTTAATTATATTGCATCAAAAAAACTTAACTGATCACTTTCCGGCAGACCATTTAAACAATTGAATTTTTTCAATAATTCAATTGCTACATTTCCTATCTTAGCACGCTTTCTTAAATCATCTGTTGATTTTATTGATTCTTCCCCATGGACTGCATTGTATAATCCTTCAGCAGCTACATTACCCATGCCAGACATGCTGTTAAATGGTGGCCTTATGCCTTCTTGTTCTACTGAAAATTTTGCTGCGTCAGATTTATACAAATCTATTGGTAAGAATTTTATTCCACGTTCATACATTTCCAAAACTGATTCTAAATCATCATACATATCCTTATCTTTATTAGTTGCCTGAATACCAAGAGACTCTATTTCTTTAATCTTTTCTTTAACTACTTGTTTACCATTAATCATGAATTCTGAATCAAAGGCTTTTGCCCTTATTGAAAAATATGCCGCATAATAAGCTAAAGGAATATGCACCTTAAACCATGCAATTCTAAATGCCATCATAACGTATGCTGCTGCATGAGCTTTCGGGAACATATATTTGATTTTTTTACAAGAATCAATATACCATTCTGGCACTTCGTTATCTCTCATTAATTCTTCATATTCTGGCCACTTAGTCTCCTTTAGCGCTTTACCCTTACGAACAATTTCCATTATTTTAAATGCAGAATTTGGAGGCAGTCCCTTTTTAATAAGATATACCATTATATCATCTCTTGTACATACAGCTTCACTAATGGTATTAATTATTTTAGTATCAACTAAGTTTTTAGCATTTCCAATCCACACATCTGTACCATGAGATAAACCGGAAATACAAATTAATTCCATAAATGTCTTTGGCATCGTGTCTAATAACATGTTTCTTACAAATTTTGTTCCAAATTCCGGCACGCCAAAAGTTCCAACCTTTGAATTGATTTGCTCAGGTTTTATTCCCAAGGCATTTGTTGAAGAAAACAAAGACATTGTTTCTTTATCATCCATTGGTATTTTCTTAGGATCCACACCTGTTAAATCTTGAAGCATTCTGATTACGGTAGGATCATCATGTCCAAGAATATCAAGCTTTAATAAATTTTGATCAATTGAATGGTAGTCGAAGTGCGTAGTAATTATATCTGAATCAGGGTCATCTGCTGGATGTTGTACTGGACAAAATTCAAAAATTTCTCTGCCCTCTGGCACAACAATAATACCCCCAGGGTGTTGACCTGTAGTTTTTTTTATTCCTGTACAGCCTTTAGAAATTCTAATAATCTCTGCCTTATTTACATGAGTGTTTTCTTCTTCAAAATATTTATTAACATATCCAAAGGCTGTTTTTTCAGCTATGGTGCCTATTGTTCCAGCTTTAAAGGTTGTTCCCTTTCCAAAGATAACCTCCGTGTATTTATGTGCCTTTGACTGATATTCACCTGAAAAGTTTAAGTCGATATCAGGTTCCTTGTCCCCATTGAAACCCAAGAACGTTTCAAAAGGTATATCTATGCCATCTTTAGATAATTCTTCATTGCACACAGGACAATTTTTATCCGGCAAATCAAATCCAATATCCAAACCGTAATCATTAAAATCTGAATACTTACATTTTGGGCATCTGTAATGAGGAGGCAATGCATTAACTTCCGTTATACCTGCCATATAAGCTACCACTGAGGAACCAACAGAACCTCTAGAACCCACTAAATAACCATCCTCATTTGATTTCCAAACTAGCTTTTGAGCGACTATATACATTACGGAAAATCCATTTTTGATAATGGAATCTAATTCCTTGTCTAGCCTTTTTTGAACAATTTCTGGTAGTGTTTGTCCATAAAGTTCATGTGCTTTCTCAAATGCAATATCTTTAATTGCCTGTTCGCAGCCATCTATATGAGGTGTAGCCTTATCTTGTGAAATAGGACTTATTTGTTCACACATATCAGATATTTTATTTGTGTTAGTCACTACAACTTCATATGCTGTTTTCACTCCTAAATAAGAGAATTCATTGAGCATTTCTTCTGTTGTTTTTAAATATAATGGAGCTTGGTTGTCAGCATCTTTATAACCTTGTCCCGACTCAATTATACGCCTATAAATTTCATCCTCTGGGTCCATAAAATGAACATCTCCAGTCGCTACAACTACCTTGTTTAATTTTTCGCCTAAAGAAACTATTCTCCTATTGATATCCTTTAAGTATTCTTTATCTGGCACCTGCTCTTGTCTTATTAAGTATTCATTGTTTCCAACAGGCTGTATTTCCAAATAATCATATTCTTTAGCAATAATTTCTATTTCTTCATCAGATTTTCCTAATAAAATAGCCTGATAAAGCTCTCCTTCACTACATGCACTCCCAATAATTAAGCCTTCAGAATATTTTTTAAACAAACTCTTTAATATTCTTGGCTTTTTATAAAAATAATCTAAATGTGAATAAGAAACAAGCTTATATAAATTTTTTAATCCAATATAATTTTTAGCCAATATTATTATATGATAAGTATTAAGTTTTTTAAATTCTTGTTTTTTTGCTTCTTCATCAGATGCAAAAACTTCTATGTCATCTAAGCTAATGGCGCCTCGTTGCTTTAATTTGTCAAGCATTACATTAAATATTTTCAATGTGGTTCCTACATCATTCAATGCTCTGTGGGCAACTTCAACTGTTATTCCAAGATTTTTTGCAATTTTTCCTAGCTTGTACGTCTTAAAGTCAGGAAATAATTCCTTCGCCAATGAAAGTGTATCTACATAAGTGTAATCAAATTTATACCCTAATATTAATGCATTATACCTTAAAAAATTAATATCAAATTCAGCATTGTGAGCAACAATTACGCTGTTATCAATAAATTCTAATATTCTAGGAAATACTTGGTCAATAGTTTCAGCATTTCTTACCATATCATCAGTAATGTTTGTAATTTCTATAATTCTTGTAGGTATTGGCTTTTCAGGATTTACAAAACAGCTGAATTCATCAATTACTTTTCCATCTTTAATCTTCATAATTCCAATTTCAGTGATTTTTTCCGTTTTAGGAGATAAGCCAGTAGTTTCTAAGTCCAACACACAATAAGTTGTATCTATGCCTTGTCCTTTGTAATTTTTTAATGCTGATTTTTTATCTGGAGCTATATAAGCCTCTATCCCATAAATTACCTTCATATCAGGATTATCTCTTCCTAAGAGCTTATGAGCCTCTGGGTAAGATTGAACAACACCATGGTCTGTAATAGCAATCGACTTCATTCCCCAGCTCATTGCCCTTTTAATCAAGTCTTCTGCGCTATTAATAGCATCCATCTGACTCATTTGCGTGTGCATATGAAGTTCAACTCTTTTGATCTTAGAATTATCAGTTCTTTTAATTTTAATTTTGCCCTGAGTTTCTATTATAATATTTGCAATTACTTCAATTTCACCCGAAAACTTACTTAAAGCAGAATTGCCTACTATTCTAAGTGCTCTAGCTTTTTGTAATTTAGCTATTATTTCAGTACTTTCGCCTTCCTTGCAAAAACATTTGCAAGTAATAGAACTTGTTCCATCATATAAATCAAAGGATATTAATGTCTTACCACTTCTTAATTCCTTGGATTCAATATCCGATATTTCTCCTTCTATTGCGATTCTTCCTTCATCAGGAATCATGTCTATGATTTTTATAATTGTATCCTTTATATTTGCACTTCTTCCGAAAATCAATAAAGAGTTTTTGGAATCTTTTTTTGTAAAATTCACTTCTTTGTATGGCTTAGGTGTACATTTTTTAGTTTTAGGTGTTGTAGTAATTTCATTTTGAATAAGCTCAATTTCTTTAGCCAAGTCATCTTCTTGTTGTTTAATACATTCTTCACTACTTATTTTATCAATAAAATTTATTTGATATCCTTCACCATAAAGATTCTTTACAGCTTCATAAATTATTTTATCATACCCTTTAGATATTAAAATATCAGACACAGCCATTTTAAAAATAAAGCTTATAATATTATTATTTACTTCATATTCACTACAGCTTAATGCTGATTTTAAAGCAGGATATTTATCAGAAAGCATAAAAATAATGTTATTAAGTTCTTCTTCTATAGGCTTATCATTCTTTTCACCTATATAATTAATAATAATGCTGCAATCTTCAATAACAAATCTATTCTTAATAAACTCATTCAAACTATTTATTTCTTTTAAATCAATATGATTATCAGTTTTAATTTTTAGCTCAAGAGAGTTAGTTTTTTTGCTTAGGATAACTCCTTCTACATATGCATTACTTAAATTATTTCCTGCATTAAACTCACTAAAAACATCTTTAATTTTTTTCATACACAAAATCACCTTTTATTAATATTAATCTACAAATTCTTTAACACATTTTTTGTAAGCTTCTACTGGATCGCTTGAAACTGTAATAGGCCTTCCAACAACAATATAATCAGAGCCGATTTTTTTTGCTTCTAAAGGCGTTGTCACCCTAACTTGATCTCCAGCATCTTTTTCTTGGAACCTGATTCCTGGTGTTACAGTTAAAAAGTCCTTTCCACAACTTTCATGAACTCTTCCTGCTTCAAGAGGTGAACATACAACTCCATCAAGTCCAGATATTTTAGCTATTTTAGCATAGTGTATAACTACTTCGTCAATTGGTTTATCTATTAGTATATCTTCATGCATTCTTTCTTCACTTGTAGAAGTCAACTGTGTTACAGCTATTAAAATTGGTCTTGTTCCATCTTCGCGGGTCAAGCCTTTAATTGCAGCTTCCATCATAGCTACAGTGCCTGCAGCATGCAAATTACACATATCAACATCAAGTTTCGATAAAACGCTCATTGCTTTCATCACTGTGTTAGGTATATCATGAAGTTTAAGATCTAAAAAAATCTTATGTCCCATTTTTTTAATTTCTCTTACTATTTCTGGTCCTTCTGCATAGTACAACTCCATTCCAATCTTTACATAAGGCTTTTCTTCTGTAAATTTTGAAAGGAAGTTTATTACTTCAATTTTATTGTTAAAATCACAAGCAATAATTACATCTCTTCCCATTTTATCCTCCAAATTATTGAATTTCATTACCTAAATAATTATAGCACACAAAAATAAATTTAAAAAGTATTTGATTATTTAATATCTCTAATGGTTTTATTGAAGTTTATAAATTAACAATTCTTCTTTACATGCATATCATGTATTATTTAAGTAAAGGAGTAAAATTATGTCAAAAGCATATTTTGGAACATTAGATTATACTGTAGCTCCAGGAGATAGCCTTTATAAAATCGCTCATGATTATAATACTACAATAGAAAATATATTGAAGTTTAATTCAATTCAAAATATTAATATGATTTATCCAGGACAAAAAATAGTCATTCCGTTGTCTCCCCCAGAAGCAATAATTTACACAGTAAAGCCTGGTGATTCAGTTTACAGTATAGCGATGAAATATAGCACGTATATGGGCAATATAATAAAGTTCAACTATTTGACTCCACCATATATAATTTATCCTGGACAACAATTAGTCGTTACTGCATCACTAAAGTAATTTATTTATCAAAAGAAGCTGGTATTTAGTATCTACCAGCTTCTTTGTTTGTATTATATCTTTTCATACCAATTAAATATATCAATTGCAGTTTCTTCGCTCCCTATTTCTGCTTTAAATACTTTTGCGCAATCTATTTTATTAGACTTGAAATTATACATAGGATCATAATAATTTTCCATTAATTCTTTTGCAACAAAATTGAAATTACCTGCTATAATTTCTTTTTTAAATGTATCTATATTCTCTTTAGAAATATACTTGTGCAACTTATCCATTGCCATTACAGATTCTGTTTTCCAGTCAGCATTTAAGACATAATCCTTTTTAAGGTTTTCAACTCTATGTTCAATATCAGCGTCTATTAATATCTGTAATCCCGTCCTCATTTTGTCTGAAATAAACTTAGGAATGGCAACACTACCTATTTTAATGCTTTCAGCCTCAACAAACACATAATTATTCTTTGCGCTCATTAACTGATCATAAATGTTTGTTTCAAATTTCTTTTGAGAATTGCATTTACCTATACCTATACTGCCAAGTATAGAACCCCTATGGTTTGCTGCACCTTCCAAATCCAATATTGAACATCCCAGTCTTTGTAAGCTTTTCAGTATTTCTGTTTTACCAACACCTGTATTCCCATTAACCATTATATAATTAATTTTATCATTTAATCTAGGAAGTTCCTTTATAACTACACTGCGAAAGCTTTTGTAACCGCCTTCTAACTGATATATAGGTATGCCGATTGAACTGAAGACTGATGCAAAGTATGTGCTTCTATAACCACCTCTTGCACAAAATGCAGCTATTTTGCCATGTTTATATTTTAAATCTAATATCTGTTCAAACATTTCAGGCATTTTAGGTGATATCAATTTAACTCCAAGTCTTTTAGCCTCAATTTTCCCTACATTTACATACGTTGTTCCAACCTTTTTTCTTTCTTCATCATTAAAAATTGGTATATTAATTGCACCTGGTATTGTATCTTCCACATATTCAGAAGGACTTCTAACATCTATGAAAAAAAAATCATCTCTAGATTCATTATAGTTTACTTTTATCAAATTAAAATTCCTTTCATTACGGTTTATCAACTGTGTTTTACAATTATTGATTTAAGTATATTAATTATATCATATGTCTTATTGTTTACATATATTTTTTTATATTCTAACTACAACTATTTATCATTTATTCAAATCATTAAATGTAGTTTCATAGATAAATCTTATTTCCTCATCACTTTTATTCTTTAGATATTTTTCCTTAACATTTTCAAATCCTGCTTCTTCTAAGTATTTTTCTATTGCGTTAACCATATCATCAATATTCATTATTATGTCCCCCTTAAAGTTTATACTTAGTATATGATAATAAAGTTTTTACGTTAATAAGTACTATCATTATCTCAATTTTAATACTTAAATATATCACTTTATAATGCTTACTACATATATTAATACCATATACAAATTAAATAAAGGAGATAATAAAATGTATTACAATCCATATTCAAGCATGTTAGACAAATGTTATATGATGCAACAAATGAATTCAAAAATAAGAGTGCTTCATGCAGTTCCAGGAGCGCCTGCAGTAGATGTTTATGCTAATGGTAATCTAATTATTGAAAACCTTCCTTATAAAGAAACATCACCCTATATAACAGTTACTCCTGGTGATTATAATGTAAAGGTTTATCCTACAGGAGAAACTAAAAATCCTGTAATAGATTCAAATATTTATATTCCTGAAAATTCAATTTATACTATAGCTGCTATTGGAAAATTGCCAAATATATGCTTGTATCCAATTCAGGAACCAACAGCTGCAAATAAAACTGGTATGGCGTGTGTAAGATTTATACATCTTTCTCCAAATGCACCACCAGTTGATATTAAATTACCAGATGGAACAATAGTATTTAGCAATGTACCTTTTAAAAGTATTGCTAATTACACATGTGTTCCAGCAGGAACTTATACTTTTATAGTAACCCCTACGGGAAATGATACTGTAGTTTTAACAGTACCAAATATTAAATTAAATCCGAATACCTTTTATACAATTTATGCCGTTGGTTTAGTTGGAGAAACTCCTGGTTTGGAAGCTCTATTAGTAACGGAACCACGATAGCATTAATTAAAAAACTGCTCGATTAATTTCGAGCAGTTTTTTAGTTAATGCTATTTTTCTATTAATTTATTATTAGGCAATAAAAACGAAATTAATACAACTAATAATAAAGGTATCATCAAATAAGAGGAGCTCATTATTAATCCATTCGCATCTGCTATCTTACCAAATAATAGCATTATTAATCCACCAAGCCCCCCAGAAAGACCCATAATTAAACCTGTTGCTGTGTTTAAATTATCTGGCATCAATTCATATCCCATAACTATATTAGCAGTATTTGAACCGCTTGATGCTAATCCCATCAGCAAGAATCCTATGGCCATAATAATTCCATCAAAGAATACAATAATTGACATGCATAATAATGTCATTATATTAAAAAAAACCAAAACCTTTTTACTTCCGTATTTATCATTTAAATAACCACCAACAATTGTTCCAAATGAACTAGCAAACAAAAATATAGATAATACAACACCAGCTACACCAATATCAACGTTCTTCAACAACATAATTTGCACACCAAATGTAATAAGAAAGCTTTTTATTAAATACTTACTTGATGAAACAAAAACTAAAAAAGAAACAAACTTTGTTGTAGTTAAATTAAATTTTCCATGTTCCTCTATTTCTTCTGCTTTTGGTTGTTTAATTACAACTTTATGTAATTGTACTAAATACATAAATGCAGAAACTAAAACAGCTGGAATCATGAAATATATAAGAACGCCCAGACCATAAGACTTTACTGCAGGAATAGATATCATGGGAGAAACTGATGCGGCGAGGCCACCTATTGTCATAAAGATAGACAAGCTTTTACCTCTTGATTTATTTGCTAATTTTACAGCTACTGCAGATCCTAAAGGGTGAAATAATGCAGAAGCCAAGGCACCTAATCCTGTAAACAAAATTAATAAGTAATAATTCTTAGTTATACCTGCTATTGACATCCAAAAAGCAATCCATAACATAGAAAATATTAATAACTTTGGCTCTCCTTTTTTATCAACGATGTACCCAATAATCGGCTGAGCAAATGTGCCACTACTTGTTATTACAAAGGCTATAAATGCTTGTTGAGTTAAACTTAATCCAAGTGAATAAGCAAATAAAAACAATATAGGCGGTATTAAATTCATATAAAAATCATTTAAAAAATGCCCCACAGATACAGCTATTAGTTTAATAAGATATTTTGATGCGATCTTTTCGTCTTTTACATTCATAAATTTCCTCGCTTATTTATAATATAATATAATTATTAACCTTAATTAAGATACGTTAACTTGCACCAAAAAGTCACTATGCGACTTTTTGGGTGTAATCATATTATAATACTTAGATTTAAACTTCTATAATAATTTAGAAACTAACAAAGTTGTTAGGAAATAAAAATATTTCATTGAAAAATTTTTATACGCCATAGTTTTTTATAATTCTCTAAGAACTAAGTCTGTAATACCGAAGTTACTTCCAGATTTTAATCTTAAGACCTTAGGATGTCTGCCGTTACCATATTCATCTTCAATCATATTCTTAAGGTCAGTTCCACCATGGAATCCATGAATCAATCGAATATAGTAAACACTACCGTCTGCCTTTCGCAACTGACTATCAATTTGTATCTTTGCTTTATAACAATTCATACCATGCAAATTTAATTCTATAATTCCATTATTCATAAAAACACATTCCTTTCTTTTCGATTGCCCTTTAAATTAATTATACAACAAAAACATACAAGTAAAATTTATATTAATTTAATACTTAATCATTTTAAATTCTATCAACTTGTATAATTCTTATATTCCATTTAATTAACCTTTTTAGCCAAACCAATAAGAAGTTGTCGCGAAGAACCATGACCAATGGCAATCACCATAAAAGACTCCTCAAATTTGAGGAGTCTTTTATGTTTTATCTAATAGC
>MCHG01000490.1_pt1 | contig 10198 bp, 9 predicted proteins | sample 787351 | NCBI WGS metagenome assembly MCHG01 (sample SAMN05430296, study PRJNA330682) | permafrost metagenome | biome: Cold desert; feature: permafrost; material: soil; isolation source: enrichment culture inoculated with soil incubated with H2/CO2 at 20 degrees... ... | reverse complement strand
ACAAAGAAACAGGAAAGACTTTATAAGAGTCTCGGAATTAAGCCGCCAACCACGTTATAAATTATCGGGAATCTAGGCTAAAGCATGCGGAAGATGGTCCATGTATTTTTATGCTTGAGGGCGGGCGGTGTAAAATATATCCAGTACGGTCTCGAAATTGTAGAACCTTCCCGATTGGTCGGGCAGTGCGCTTTGAATTGGACGGCACGAAAATAGAACAGATTCTCATGGTAGATAATAGGGCCATGGCCTTCTGCTTGGGCCATAAAAGCGAGAAAAAATGGACGGTGGAAGAATGGTTCAATGATTCTGACTGTCAAAAATTTTATGAACTATCGCATCTCTATTTGGAGTTAATCAATTACGCTACGACAAAGCTTAACAGTCAGGCCTGGATGGACAGGAACATTGCCAAAATGATGATGCCCTTACTGTATGGACCGGATGTATTAAGAAAAAAACTGGGGATATCCGAGCAGGATGTTGATCACGAAGAGTTTTATCGTAGAAGAATGCTAGCCCTGAAGGTTGTGTTAACCGACATCGCGGCAAGCTTTGGCTATGGTCCTTTAGCTGAGAGGGCCAAAGAAGGAGAAGTAATTGCCGTTAGTATGATGGAGAGACTGAAGCAAATATTACTAACAGAAAGATCCTAAAAAAGCTGAGAAACTCAATAGAACATCTAAACCCTCGAATAAGTGTGAGATACATAATGAAAGCCTTGAGGTACATTAGGTTGTACAGCTCAAGGCTCTTTTTTTGCATTTAAGAATGAAATCTACGGCGAGGCTGTCACCAGTGATACTTCTTTATAATTGGATTAGAAGTTAAGTTTCTATTTTCTACCGTTAATCGACGGTTTTTTTATGCCCTCAAACCATTAATACAAGTGGGGGATAGTCCCATAAAACAAAAAAATTGCAAAATTCCATTTTATAGCTACAAATTAATTGAAGACCCCCTGAAAAAACTGGAAGGTTTCGTAAAAGATTACGTAAGAGTCAAAAAATTACTGTTGTAAAAAGAAGAATATTGGTCGTTCATATATACTAACGACTGATACAGGGAAGAGGCTAAAAAATAGGATAATATCCTGATGTTACTCTCAATGGTCGCTGTTGACACAGACTGTAGTCACTTTTGATTAAGAGCACAGTTGTAAGCTCGTTGAAACTTAAAGAAAAGGAAAAATAATTAGGAGGAAAAGAAATATGAACAAATCATTTAAAAAGCTATTGACATTTTCTTCAGTTGTAACCATGTCTGTATTACTTAGATGTAGTACAGTATTTGCTGCTACCCTTTAGTGACAGCTCCAGTAAACCTCAGTACGGCTGGTAATTATACCATCTTAGCAGCATCAGGAATCTCTAGCGTACCAAAAACTTCTATTACTGGAGATATAGGAGTTAGTCCAATTTCGGCTACGTCTATCACTGGGTTTTCTTTGGTAATGGATGCGACTAATGTCTTTTCAACTTCCACTGAAGTTACCGGAAAGGTATACGCCGCTGACTATGCGGGCCCAACTGCCAGTAACCTTACGACAGCGGTAAGCGATATGAGAACAGCGTACACTGATGCCGCTGGAAGAGCTGCCAATTATACCGAACTCTATACCGGAGACATAAGTGATCTAACACTGACACCTGGTGTTTACAAATGGGGCACTGGTGTTTCAATAAATTCCGATGTCACTCTCAGTGGTGGCCCAGACGATGTTTTCATTTTTCAAATAGCGAAAGGAATTACCCAAGCCCCCAACACCAACGTTACCCTATCGGGCGGAGTACAAGCTAAGAACATATTCTGGCAGTCAGCGCAAACCGTTGCGATTAATACGGGTGCACATTTTGAGGGAATCATACTAGGTGCAACGAATATCTCCATGGGTAATAAAGCATCGATCAATGGTCGACTGTTGGCACAGACAGCAGTTACTTTAATTAAGAACACAGTTGTTGCTCCTTAAGAGCTTAAAATGGCGGTTCTCACTTTTTCAGTTCACCTCCGCCAACGTTGCGGAAATATAAACAGTCCGAAAGGGCTGTTCTTTATTTTGACAACTTTCCGTTGACAGTAAAAGTTTCGAAATAATTGGTAAGGACATAGTCGATTATAGTTGCCACTCCAGAAAAAGTTTTAAACTAATTTCAAAATGGTCTTGTTTGGTATGATAATTGCAAATGTAATAGTAGATGACGAGTGATATCTGAAATAGAAAACGGAGGAAAAAGAAATGAAAATGTATAGCAAAGAACATCAATGGGTTGAGTTGGAAGGCACAACCGCTCGCATGGGGATTACTGAATATGCAGCCAAACAATTAGGAGATATCGTCTTTATAGAACTACCATCAATAGGTGACCAAGTCACGGCGGGGGAAACTATGGCAATGGTGGAGTCTGTTAAGTCCTCATCAGAAATCTATACACCGGTAAGTGGGGAAGTGCTGAACGTTAAGGAGGAGTTAGTGGATGCCCCTGAACTGTTAAATGGTGATCCTGAAGGAGAAACTTGGATTGCAGAACTCAAACTAGAAAATGCCGCGGAACTGGATGAGTTGATGACCAAGGAAGAATACTTAGCCACCCTTTCTAATTAATTTATAGGAAAAGAAACAAAACAGACAGACAAACAAACTAGGCCTGTGAATAACTGCGAGTGCGCAGGCCTAGTTTGAGTTTGCAAAGTTCCTTGCCATCTGAAAGATCGAGGATTATAATTAGGAAATTAACGAATTATGTCAGATAAGGAGAGAATTTGTGAAAGTTAAGCAAGTTATGCTGGAGAATCCTCAGACGCTTCATTATAGTAAAACGTTACAAGATGTCAGTCAATTATATAGGGAAACCAAAGTTAACTGCGCTCCGATTGTTGATGATGAAAACAACGTTGTGGGGATACTAACGGTCTTTCGCTTGCTCGAGGCGATTGAAGACGGAGCGACATTTGACACCAGGGTTGACCAGATCATGGATACTAATCTGCAAATTATTAATGAAGATACCTGCTTTAAAGATATTTCTGAACAGACGATAGATAGGCTGTTGATTTATAATGAGAAACAAAAACTTACAGGAGTATTAACTCGGATTGATCTGATTAATAAGGTCCATGGGGCATTGGAACATTCTGAGCACAAATTAGCCGAAGTCTTCGAGATCAACAAGGAGTTAAGAAGCATTATTGAAGCTTCTCATGACGGCATTATTGTGGTGGATGACCAAGGCGTGATTCAGATAGTGAACAAAAGTTTTTTTCGTGTACAGGGCTCTTCTACTGATCCTACGGGAGATTCCATAGAACGCCTTGTTATTGTGTGTTGGGATCTGGTCATTCGAGTGTATCGGCGGGTTATGGCGGAAGGGAAAGTTTCCTTTGACAGATTTAAGGGGGAAAACCTAATTGAGTTGACGATTACAGGGAGCCCTGTCCTAGATGAACAAAACCACATAGTACGGGTAGTCATTAGCATTCATGACCTTACTGAGCTAAATCAATTAAAATTTCAATCCGAGCGTTTTTCTCAAGAACTGAAATCACATAGAGCGAAGGAACAAAAAGATTTAATCTACCACAGTTCAGCAATGGAACGGGTTGTAAATAAAGCTTTGCGTGTATCTGAGGTAGATTCCACGGCTCTTATTACTGGAGAGTCCGGAGTGGGTAAAGAGGTGATCGCTAGGACTATTCATAGAAATAGTCCCAGGGCAGAGGGCCCGTTTATTCAAATTAACGTTGGAGCGATACCGGAAAACCTACAAGAATCAGAGTTGTTCGGGTACGAGAGGGGCGCTTTTACTGGGGCCAATAAGGAAGGAAAAGCCGGTCTGATGGAACTGGCCAACAGCGGTACTCTATTACTGGATGAGGTGGGCGACATGCCCATGAACCTACAAGTGAAATTATTACGAGCAATACAAGAGCAAGAGATTTACCGGATTGGTGGACGTGTTGCGATTAAGCTGAATATTCGAATTCTATCCGCCACTAATAAAAATTTGAAAAAATTGATAGCCGAAAAAAAGTTTCGTGAAGATTTGTTCTACCGTCTGAATGTCGTGCCCATTGAGATACCACCGTTACGGGAACGGAAAAGCGATATCTTACCGTTAGCGAAACATTTCTTGGATAAGGTTAACAACAGATACAGTGTCCAAAAGTATTTTTCCTCTGAGGTCTACCAACTCTTTGAGGAGTATAACTGGCCTGGAAACATCCGAGAACTTGCCAATTTAGTAGAACGATTGGTGATCATGTCGGAACAGGATGCTATATTCCCTGACCAGTTGCCCGCGTCATTATTTGCCCAAGTAGCCTCTAGCCCTCTCCGAGTATCTATCGATAAGATCATTCCGTTAAAGCAGGCTCGGGAGATTGTGGAAACTGAGTTAATTGTAAAGGCCTTGAAGGAGTATCATAGTTTGCGTCGTACGGGAGAAATCCTAGGAGTAGCCCATTCTACCTTATTACGTAAAGCGAGGGCATTGGGGATTTCATACACGGACTAAAGAAGTGGTGCAAAAATGCAGAACGTGGTGCAAGGATGGAACGGGACTTGCAAGGCTTGTGTAAGTAGGTTCTTTCACAACAAATATTGATATGATTTCCTGCGTGGTGCGTTCATGCACCATGTTTTTTTGCTATTCCATACTTTCGTGAGGTTATTCGCCTTATTACAACATGGCATGGTACTTGCAATAGTAATCACAAGGACAAAGCGTTTACCCTTTAATAAGGTGGTGGAGTTAACAGAAAGATTACTATTAACAATTTAGGGCAACACGTGATCTGGAAAATGGATTACGAGATCACGAATTACCATTAACTGAGCAACAGAGTAATTTTCATAAAAAAGGAGAGGTTATTTATGTCGAAAGTAAACATTGCTTGGGAAGGAAATATGAAATTTGTAGGGACCGATGATAGTGGATTTAAGATCCCTATGGATGCGTCAGAAGTTTATGGCGGGAAAAATGAAGGCGTAAGGCCAATGGAATTAATGCTAATGTCTCTTGGCGGTTGTACAGGCATCGAGTTGGGGCACATTCTCAATAAAATGAGAGTCGTGTATGATCGTTTAGACATTGAAGTTACTGGAAATAGAGTAGAAGAGCACCCCAAGGTGTTCAGCAATATTCATGTCGTTTATCGGTTAAGTGGAGAGAATATCCCTGCCGATAAGGTGAATAAAGCTCTCCAAATGGCTGAGCAGGTCTATTGTTCAGCGTCAAACATGGTCAAAAAATCAGCGGAAATCACTTATGCGATCGAAATTAATGGTACGGCCCATAGTTATGAAGCTTAGTCAGACCAATAACTTCTAGGATTTTGCGATGGGAGACACCCACCGCCGTAATAATTTTATCTAAATTTAGAATGTTAAAATAATATGGAGGAGGAGTACTGATGAATTCATTCGGAGCATGGATTGTAGGATTGTGGCTAACCTATACGGTTGTCCTTATTATACTTAGCAGATATGCCAAAAAGAAAGCTGAATCTGGAACGGGTGGGGACAGCTTTTGGGTAGGAGGCCGCAGCTTTAAACCTTGGATGGTCTTCGTATGTATTACGGGCTTGTTTTCGGGTTCTTCGTTTATCGTTGTTTTAGAATTATCCTACAAAGTGGGTATTTCAGCCATCTGGTATGGCGTGGCTGAAATGGTTCATGTCTTAATCATTGCTCTACTATTAATTGCCAATCTCCGTAGACTTAAAATGGTGACTGTTTCAGGATTAATTGGGGATAAATTTGGGCGTGTGGCACTGGGTATAAGCGGAGCTATTACAGCTTTTACTTTTCCTATGTGGTCAGTAGCAACAGCTCTTGCTTTTGCTTCTGCTCTTCACGTATTTACCCCTTTATCACTTCCCTTATCCATTGCGATCACAAGTATTACGTTACTGATTTTTCTTCAATCAGGTGGGATGTGGTCAATTGTTGTTACTCAAACGGCAAATAGTTTTGCATTTTTAGCAATGTTTATTGTCGGGTGTATTGCCTTCTTTATTGAACCCGGTTTTGACGGATTAGTCCTGTTGGCAACCGCCAAACCTGCCATGTTTTCCCCTACAACTGTAGGGGTGCAAGTGATCATTGCTTGGTTCGCCACATTTTTGATCAATGTGTTTGTAGCCCAAGCAGCATTTCAGATGGCCTTATCCTGTCGTACTCCTGAGGAAGGAAGAAAAGGCTTGTTAATGGCTTTTGGAGCAAATATTTTCTTCATTACTTTCGGTGTTTTGTTTGGTTTGTCAGCAGCTGCAGTTGTGCCAGGCGGCGCTCGTGGCATGATTGCCATACCGCAATATCTGGCTCAAGTATTACCGGCTCCGTTGGTAGGCGTGTTTTTCCTGGGAATTTGGGCCGCGGCGTTAGGGTGGGGTGCTCCTTGCCAATTCTCCGGTGCGACAAGCCTTGGGCGTGACGTAATGGGTGCAATTAACCCGTCCTTAAGTGATGAACGCAAAGTTAAGTACACAAAGTATGCCTTGGTTGCGCTAACCGTAGAGATGATTGTATTAGGCCTAATGCGCAGTGAAAACGCTTCCTGGTGGAATGTTTTAGCTTGGACACTTCGGAACGGATCCACGTTTGCTCCAGTGGTTGTTGCCTTGGCCTGGCCTCTGGCTACACGTCGTGGAGCAGTGGCAGCTCTGCTCGGCGGATTTATTTCTGGTTTGTCTTGGTATGCCCTAGGTGGCTGGGACCCAGTTAACTTTTTCTTTAATATCCATCCTGTGTTTATCGGTATGACCTTTAATATCTTATTGATGGTGGTTGTTTCAATGGTGGACAATGCTGGACAGTGGAAAATCAAATTTGATCAGTCATCCGGCAGAAAGACTTTAGGGCTTGTCTCTATTGCGAGCATGATCTTACTGGGTTACACAGCGTTAACTCAATTTAGCTGGCTCTACAAGAAAGGCCTAATTGGATTAAACCTCTTCCTCATTGTAGCGGCAATTTTCGTGTGTGTAATAATCTATGTAATACCTAAAAAATCAGAGGTTACATCGACCATATAACGTTTGAGAATAACCTTAGGTTTCATATACATAAGCTGGCAATGCCTATGACGTTGCCAGCTTATGTATATATGAGCAGCTGAAATTTAAAAGGAGGACTGGTCAGTTATATGACATCTGAACTATATGATGTAATTGTTATTGGCGGTGGACCCGGAGGATATACCGCAGCCGCAAAAGTTAGCGCTTTAGGCGGTAAGGTAGCACTTGTGGAAAAAGGGGCACTAGGAGGAACCTGCCTGAATCAGGGATGTATCCCTACCAAGACATTGCTAAAATCTACTGAAGTGCTTGAGACCGTTAAAAGATCCAAGGATTTTGGTGTGGAAGCAAGCCAGATAGAAGTGTCTATAGAAAAAATCCTCGACAGAAAACAGGCCATTATTAAACGTCTTAATACTGGTGTGGAATTTCTGATGAAGAGCAACAAAATCTCAGTTTTCAGGGGAGCAGGGAAAATTACAGGAATAAATGAAGTGACAATTTCCACCCCGAATGATGAGATCAAGTTGAAGACACGAAACATCATTATTGCTACAGGGTCTCGACCGGCTGTGATACCGGGCCTAGAACCGGACGGGCAAAGGATTATGAATAGTGACCATGCATTAATGTTGTCTAGCATACCTGAGAGCCTTCTAATCATTGGCGGGGGAGCTATCGGCGTAGAGTTCGCGAGTATTTACCAGAAGCTTGGGGCGAAGGTTACTCTGGTCGAGGCAATGGATAGGATTTTGCCATTCGCAGATGAAGAGGTAAGTAACGCTTTAAAACAATTAATGACACGGGAAAAAATCAATGTCTTAACTGCAACAAAGGTCGGAGGAATTACTAAATCGGAAGAGGGCCTGTTGGTGAATGTAGATACACCGAAAGGACTTCAAGAAATTCAAGTAGATAAAGTTTTGGTAGCAGTTGGACGACGTCCTGATTATGAGGATTTGGGCCTTGAAGAAATAGACATTCAAGTGGAAAAGGGAAAAATCACGGTTAACTCCAAAATGGAAACAAGTATTCCGAACATTTATGCCATAGGAGATGTAACGGGCGGCATTTTGCTAGCTCATGTTGCCTCTGCAGAAGGGACAGTGGCTGCGGTAAATGCCATGGGCCGCCAGAAAAAGATGAATTATAGAGTAGTGCCCAGTTGTATATACACCTCACCGGAACTGGCCAGCGTAGGTATTACAGAAGAGCAAGCCAAAAGCGCGGGAATTCAGGTTGTTATTGGGAAGTCTCAGTTCGTCGGCAGTGGTAAAGCTCTGGCTATGGGAGAAAATAAGGGACTTGTTAAAATTGTGGCTGAGGCGGGCAGTGGCAAAATACTTGGGGTGCATATCCTTGGTCCTCAGGCGACGAGCCTAATTTCTGAGGCAGCACTGGCCATTAAGTTGGGAGCTACAGTGGACGATATAGCAGATACCATCCATGCACATCCGTCGCTACCGGAAACCTTGATGGAAGCTGCGGAGCAAGCGGTAGGATTCATTGGTGTTGTGAAATAGCTAGAATAATTCACTTTGGAGTAGGCAAAGCATCCTCTTATGGAATCGATTTGCCAGCTACCCATAATCTGTGGAATTTAAATTAGAAGCCTTGAGTCCTCTCCTTGCATGGAGGGGACTCAAGGCTTGTGTTATAATTTGAAAGAAAGGACACAATGTGTTGGCCTTTCATGTACCAATCTACCGGAAAATTTGATATCAATGATCATAAAATTAAGAGAAGATAAAGAGGGGTTAAATAAGAAGATGAATGGGACTTTAAATCGAAATCAAATCTTATGGATTATATCGATTGCACAATTTATGATTATGCAAGTTTGGTATAATTTTTCAGCGATACTTTCAACAGTTAGAGACTTATGGGATTTAACTAACTTTCAAGCGGGAATGATTATTTCAGGTTTTCAATTAGGATATGTGTTTGCAGTTTTCTTTTTTAGTTTTTTGAGCGATTCACGTAGCCCACAAAAAATCTTTGTTTTTGGAGCATTGGCAACTGGAATATCAAGTCTGCTTTTTGGTTTTTTTGCACGGGATTTTTACAGTGCTTTGATTTTTAGAACGCTTGCTGGAATAGGGATGGGAGGAGTTTACGTACCCGGTATGAGGTTAATTGCTGGGATATTTCCATCTCAAACCAGAGGGAAAGCGATAGGGATTTATGTAGGTTCCCTTGTTGTCGGCTCGGGAAGTTCACTGCTTCTATCCGGTGTTTTAGTGAGGATATTAGAATGGGATACACTTATAATATTAACTTCTTTAAGTGCATTATTAGGGGCTTTTTTAGTTTACCGGATGGGTGAAGTATCGCTTACTACTGTCAAAGGCGAATTCAGTTGGAGGCAGGTTAAGAAGGCCTTCTCCCGCCCCAATATCTTAATGAATTTGGCCTATACAGGACATATGTGGGAACTATATGCAATGTGGCCATGGATAGCTCCTTTTCTCGTGGCCGTATTTAAACTTCATGGATACTCGACTCAAAATGCTATGATGTATGGAAATATAATCGGGGGCTTGAGTATAATCATAGGCTGTATAGCGACTTGGATAGGTGGATTAGTTTCAGACCGGAAGGGAAGAATTAATAGCATCCTTGTATTTTTAGTTGGAAGTATCACTTGTTCGTTTACGATTGGCTGGGCTGGAGAATGGCCGATTTATGCAGTTGTCATCATCGCCCTTGTCTATGGTTTTTTTGTCATCGGGGACAGCCCGATTTTTTCTACGGCGATAACAGAACTTGCAGATCCTGAGGTTTCTGGGCTGGCTTTAGGAATCCAATCAGTTATGGGTTTTGGTGTCACTATTATTTCTCCCACTGTGTTTGGTTACATCGTAGACAAAACACATTCTTGGGGAATTGCTTTTTCGTCATTAGGTCTAGGGGCTCTCCTTGCTCCTTTAGTCTTAATGAAATTGAAGAAACTACCGGATAGTTATAAGCTAGCCAGCGGAAAGCAGTAGAGGGAAACTGACTATTTCAGAAGGTTAATATTAAAGCTTTATTGTTAGGGTTTCCAGCAGTGTAAGTTCGCCTCCGCCAATCAAACCCTCGAATTAGGCGGAGAATACATAACGAAAGCCTTGAGGTACATGAAGTTGTACGCCTCAGGCTTTTTTGCTTTTTCGAAGGAAATTCCTGTTCGGACCGTCAC
>MCHG01000489.1_pt1 | contig 10203 bp, 7 predicted proteins | sample 787351 | NCBI WGS metagenome assembly MCHG01 (sample SAMN05430296, study PRJNA330682) | permafrost metagenome | biome: Cold desert; feature: permafrost; material: soil; isolation source: enrichment culture inoculated with soil incubated with H2/CO2 at 20 degrees... ... | reverse complement strand
ACTTCATGGGAATGAGTATAAGATTACGGATGTCGTAGATGAATAAAAGGACCGAGGCGCAGCCGAGGTTTTTCTTATTATGTTCATGGAATATTTTTTATTTACATAATGAACATAATAGTGACTTGCCAAGGAAAGAAAGATAAACTTAAAAATAGAATAGTTAGATAATTCAGAAACCACGAAGTTTTTTTAGGTATCATATTTTCATATGAAGGCACGTAATAAAACTTAAGGGTTTTGAAGTCTGGAATTGAGAAATGGGACAGACTTTAGGCAAATTTGAAGGAGGAAAAAGAGATGGATGTTTCTCGTCGTGGTTTCCTTAAACTCTCAGGGCTTTCCATCGCCGCTTTTGCCACTGGCTTGGGATTTGACCCAGCAGTTGCACAGGCCAAAGGGTATGCACTGAAACTCGAAGGAACCAAAAAGATCCCCAGCATCTGCCACTTCTGCTCAGGAGGATGCGGGATGCTATTGTATGTGAAAGAGGGCAAGTTAATTCACTTAGAGGGTGATCCAGATCATCCGACCAATGAAGGAACTCTCTGTCCAAAGGCTGCTAGTTTACTTGCCGTAGCAAATTCGCCTGATCGTGTGACTAAGCCGAGACGTCGTGCTCCCGGGGCTGATAAATGGGAAGATATTTCTTGGGAAGAGGCACTTGACATTGTCGCCAAGAAAACCAAACAAGTCAGGGATGCTAGTTGGAAAGCCGCTGATGAGGTTGTCAATGCGAAAACTGGACTAAAAGAAATGTTGCCTGTGAACCGTGTTGAAGGCATCGCCTTTCTTGGATCAGCTGAAGTTGACAATGAAGAGTCGTACCTTATTAAGAAATTCTGCGAGATAATTGGTACGCCTTACAATGAACATCAGGCCCGGATATGACACGCTCCCACGGTGGCAAGTTTGTCACCTTCATTTGGTCGCGGAGCGATGACAAATTCATGGTCTGATCTAAAAAATGCTGAGGTCTTTTTAATTGCTGGAAGTAACTGTGCAGAAAACCATCCAATTGCCATGAAGTGGATTAATAGAGCTAAAGAAAAAGGCGCGACAATAATCGTCGTCGATCCACGTTTTACGCGGACAGCTGCAAAAGCAGATATCTTCGCGCAAATCCGACCGGGAACAGATATTGCTTATTTAGGTGCTATTATTAATTATATTATTGAAAAGAAATTGTACGATGAGAAGTATGTTTTGAATTTTACTAATGCTCTGATTAAGGTCAGTAAAGATTATAAATTAGAAGAGGGTCTTTTCTCTGGTTACGATGCAAAAGCGAGGAAGTATGGTACCGCGAGCTGGGGCTACCAACTTGGTCCGGATAAAAAGCCCCTGAAAACGGATAGTATAGAGGACCCAGATAGCGTATTTTCAAAGCTCAAGGCACACTACTCTAGATATACTTTTGAAACTGCCGAAAAAATTTCGGGGATTCCTGCGTCAAAAATTAAAGAGATTGCGGACGCCTTTTGTAAAGGTAAACCGGGAAGTATTCTTTATGCCTTAGGAATGACTCAGCATACCACGGGCGTTCAAGGGATTCGTGCCTATGCCATCATCCAATTGTTGTTGGGCAACATTGGAAAAGCCGGTGGTGGTATTAACGCCTTGCGTGGAGAGCCGAATGTCCAAGGCTCAACGGATATGGCCAACCTGTATAGCAACTTACCCGGCTATCTGCCACGTCCGATTAATACAGATAAGACCCTGCGTGATTATCTTGTGCGTAGTGGTTCGTTTTATGAAAAACATCTGGTTGCTCTTCTTAAAGCATGGTTCGGTGAAAATGCGACTAAAGAAAATGACTATGGATTTAGGTACTTAGCTAAGAACAATCCCTCAGTGAATGCGACAATGGTAAAACTCTTTGGAATGATGGAAAAAGGGCAGATTAAGCTCCTCTTAAATGTAGGTTCTAACTCTATGGTTTCTATTCCGGACCTCAAGCTAGCCCGCGCAGCCTTATCAAAACTAGAAATGCTGGTTGTATCTGACCTCTTCGAGATTGAAACCGCCCAGTTCTGGCGTGCGCCAGGGATGAAACCTGCAGATATCAAAACTGAAGTCATCATGTTCCCTGCGGCCTTCGTTTATGAGAAGGCAGGCAGCATGTCGAATTCTTCGCGTTGGATTCAGTGGAAAGACGCAGCGCTCAAGCCACTCGGTGATTCGAAGCCGGACCTTGATATGTTGGATCACCTCTTCAAGAAAATTCGCAAGTTATATGCAGGGAGCACAGATGTTAAGGATGCCCCGATCTTGAAGGCTCGTTGGGACTATGGTGAGGAGCCAAGCGCTTTGAAGGTGCTTCAGGAGCTGAGTGGTTATGATGAAACAAACGGTAAGCTCCTTCCGACTATTGGGGATTATCTTAAAGCCCCGATCGGTTCAGCCTCAACAGGAAATTGGATTTATGCTGGTGTGACGGGAAATGGAAATCTAGCGGCTCGTCGTAAAAATGACGATCCATCGGGATTAGGACTGTTTAGAGACTGGAGTTTTGCTTGGCCAGGTAATATTCGTATTCTCTATAATCGTGCTTCCTGTGATGAAGCGGGTCAGCCAGTCGACGCTAAACGTAAACTCATTTGGTGGGATGATGTAGCTAAGGTGTGGGCAGGAAATGACGGTGGGGATCTCGTCGATAAGACCAAGGGACCGGATACGCCAGAAGGAAAGATAAGCTTCCGCATGTGTCCTGAGGGCGTAGGGCGATTATTTGCAGCTCCATATATGAGTGGATTACCAGCAGAAGCACCCGCTGATGGACTCCCGGCCGTCGGAATCCGTGCTGCCGGCGTATGCGTTGATGGACCGTTGCCGGAATTCTACGAGCCGACGGAAAGTCCAACGACCAATCTCTTACATCCTAAGGTTTCAATTAGCCCAATGGCGCTAGTTATATCCACTGAAATCGGCAAGCCTGAAGAGTTCCCACATGTTCTGACCACCTATGGAGTGGTAGAGCATTTCTGTGCCGGAGGAATTACGCGTAATATTCCATGGCTGAATGAAATTATGCCGGAGCCCTTTGCTGAAATCAGTAAAAATCTGGGTAATAAAATTGGGGTTAAAGAAGGGGACATGGTCGAAGTATCTTCTGCTCGCGGTAAAATTAAAGTGCGGGCCTTAGTGACGGATCGTATCCAGACTTACAAAGTCAATGGAAAAGACACTGAAACCATCGGTATGCCCTGGAGTTGGGGCTTTGCCAGCCTAAGTCCTGGACCTAGTACCAACGAATTGACCATCGCCGCACTAGATCCTGGAGCGGGTACTCCAGAGTACAAAGTTTGCCTAGTCAATATAAGGAGGGCAAATTGATGACAAGGAAAATGGTTTTGGTTGATACTTCATTATGTACGGGATGTAAAGCATGCTCGGTGGCGTGCAAGGAGTGGAACGAGCTTCCAGCGGAGAAAACCAAGCTGATCACGAGTTATCAAACTCAAAATGCCTTTACACCGAAGACTTGGACATATATGACTTTCTTTGAAAAATATGAAAATCAGAAAATGAATTGGCTAATGCGTAAGGCGCAATGCTTTCACTGTGCCGATCCCGCGTGCCTGAAAGCGTGTTCTTCAAGCGCAATTTCTAAGACTGAGTCTGGATACGTTGTTTTCGATCATGATAAATGCATTGGCTGCGGTTACTGTGTCGAAAACTGCCCGTTTGGGGTTCCAAAGGTCGATCCTGTTCTGAAGAAATCCTTCAAATGTACGGGGTGTGTTGATAGGGTCGAAAATAACCTTCTTCCTGCGTGTGTTCACACGTGTCAACCAGGTGCACTACAATTTGGAGAACGTGATGCCTTGTTAACAAAAGCAAAGATTCGTCTCACGGAAGTTCAGAAGACTCATCCTAAAGCACAGCTTTATGGAGAAAATATAATGGGTGGCACGACGTATATGTATTTGTTATTAGATAGCCCAGATGTATATGGTCTCCCACTCAATCCAATGATTCCACTCTCGCTGACTCTTTGGAAAGATGTTGTTCGTCCAGTGGGAGGAATCGCGGTTGGTGGAGCGGCTGCCGCCGTGGTTCTCGGGGTTTTTGTCAATCTCTTTAGAGGTAATTACCGCTCAAGTGATAACACGGATGATTCAGATCGTAAAAAAGGAGGGAAAGATTAATGGCGCTTAATCTGGAATGTAAGAATATACCAGCAGGGAGAATTGTTGAAGACAAGGTCTTGCGATTTAGCATGGGAGAACGCATTAGCCATTGGGTTCATGCCATTTCTTTCTTTGTGTTGCTCTTTACTGGATTAGGAGTTCTAAGTACTTTTTTCCAACCTGCGTTGGGTATCGTTGGAGGAGTTCAGGTTGCTATGGTGATTCACCGTGTTTCTGCGATCATTTTTGTTATCGTCGTGGGGTTGATGTTCTTTGTAGGAAATCCACGGTATCATTGGAGATGGCTAAAATTTGTTTTTAGTTTTACAAAATCTGATTGGAAACATGTCAGTGCCTTTCCCAAAGAGTTCTTCGGGGGACATGGCAACTATCCAGCTCCGGATAAATTTAATGGGGGAGAGAAAATTAACTCGTTGATTACCATTCTTGGAACGGTTTTCATTACACTTAGTGGGATTGTGATGTGGTTTGCTTCGTCGTTCCCACCTGCCTTGGTTCGCTGGGCATATCCAGTTCACGACCTTTCAATGATTATGATGACGGCAGCTGTCATTGGGCATATGTATTTAGGACTTTTACACCCAGATTCTAGAGCTGCGATGTCGGGTATGATCAATGGTTATGTATCTACAAAGTTTGCACGTGCTCACCACGGTGAGTGGCTTGACCGTTTGGAGCAGGAGCAAAAGGTATACGATGATTGTATGAATAAGACACTAAAGGCAAGAAAGTGAACTATTGGGTGAGACTCCCACTATAGACGTGGGAGTCTCACCCTTGGATTAACAAATGTAAGGGGAGCTCCTTAAATGGATAAGATGATGCATACGATGGAAATTGTTAGAGACAAAACGATGGAGCAAGCTTATCAGACCTATAGTCTGTTGAACGAAGAAGTAAGGCGTTGGCAAGATGAGCGGGGTTCTTTCTGGATGGAAGAATTGATTATTGCAGAGGCTCCCCCTTACTACCCCCTTGGAGACTTTCCGGAAATGCTAGTTTTGGAACTCTGGAAAAGGTTAAATCAGGTAAAAGGTGTATTAGTTCCCGAAGCGGTTTTAAGTGAAACGTGGAAGTGCTATAAAGCTGGTCGACCTGTGTCAGACCCAGAGCTGTTAAGCTGTTTGCAGATCGCCTTAAGCGGTATCGCTCAGCTCACTCTTGCTAGGGTTATGGAAACGAAAAACGATATTTCTTGTGCCCAACTACAAGATTTAGACCGAGCTGAAAATACAAAGTGTTCAATATGCGGTGAAGGTGCAGTGCTTTCTGTACTCACGGTGCCAAATGGTCATCGATGCTTACACTGTACGCTATGCGGGTATGAATGGCCAACGAGTCGTGTGGGTTGTATACTATGCGGAAGGGAAGAGGCATCGGATCAAAACTATCTGAATTCGGAAGAATTCCCTGGAATAGAAGTTGTGGCGTGTGAAGCCTGCGGGCAGTATTTCAAGGAAGTAGATTTGCGGGTATTATCCGTGAAAGATTTTGTGTGGGAAGATGTTAGGACCTTACCGTTAAATTATGCAGCAGAACAATGGTTTGCAGTACACGGCAAAATAGCTGGGAAAGTCCAATAAAGATTGACACAGCTATTAAGTGGCAAGGATAGAGAAGCGCTCAGAAAAATGTATTCTGAGCGCTTCTCTATATTATATGCTTCTATTTACCTAAGGAAGTGGAAATTATTTGAGAATATACACGCAGGCATGTTATAATTGATTCTTATCATTGCTAACTAAGTATTATAGCGAGTCAAATTGAGTTTTTATGATATTCATGCCCGTGTAGAAATTATGGAATAGAATGTATGAGACAAATGATAAGTTAAGGAGTTAAAGACATTGAACCAGACGGATTTGAAAACAGAAATTAATTCTCGTAAAACCTTCGCAATTATTTCCCATCCAGATGCTGGAAAAACGACATTGACAGAAAAACTACTTCTTTTTGGAGGGGCAATTCGTGAGGCAGGTTCGGTCAAAGCCCGAAAAGCGGAACGATATGCTACTTCAGACTGGATGGACCTTGAGCGCCAGCGGGGGATTTCTATTACCTCTAGTGCCTTACAATTTAAGTATCAGGGATATGTGATCAATATTCTTGATACACCGGGTCACCAAGATTTCAGTGAGGATACCTACCGTACCTTGACAGCAGCCGATAGTGCCGTCATGCTGATCGATGCCGCTAAAGGGGTTGAAACGCAGACGAAAAAGCTTTTTCAGGTCTGCAGAAAACGGGGTATTCCAATTTTTACATTCATTAACAAGTTTGACCGCAATGCCAAGGACCCTTTAGAGTTAATGGATGAAGTAGAAAAAGTACTGGGAATCGAATCTTATGCTATGAACTGGCCAATTGGTATGGGCCCGGATTTTAAAGGAATCTACGATCGACAGACAGGGCAGGTTGAAAGGTTTATAGAGGGTAGTCTTAAATCCAGTGCTAATCCACCCGTCTCTGGCGCCCTCAGCGATCCAAAAGTGCAGGAAGGCATCGGAGAAGACCTTCTAAATCAACTTAAAGAGGAAATTGAGCTTCTAGATTTAGCGGGAAATAATTTCTCCCAAGAACGAGTTGATCGGGGAGAAGTAACACCGGTCTTTTTTGGGAGCGCGCTCAATAACTTCGGTGTTCCTAATTTTTTGCGCAGTTTTTTGGAAATTGCGCCAGCACCTCAACCACGCAGTACGAATATTGGGATACTAGCACCGGAAACTCCCAGCTTTTCTGGCTATATTTTCAAAATTCAAGCCAATATGAATGCTCAGCACCGAGACCGCATCGCTTTTATCCGGATTTGTACAGGTCGTTATGAACGGGGTATGAACGTGATTCATACACGTTCCCATAGACGTATGCGACTGGCTCAGCCGCAACAATTGTTTGCCCAAGAACGAACAATTCTTGATGAGGCGTTTGCGGGAGATATTATTGGAGTTCACGATAGTGGGCTCTTGAGGATCGGAGATGTTCTTACTGAAAAAGATGGGCTACAGTTTGAAGCAATGCCTTTCTTTAACCCTGAGAACTTTGCTCGGATCAACATTGCAAATGCCTTAAAAAGAAAACAATTCATCAAGGGAATTCAAGAACTTCAGGAAGAGGGCGCTATCCATGTTTTCCGTGATCTCCATGTGGGTGTAGAGGCTCCAATTATCGGGGTTGTCGGACAATTACAGTTTGAAGTGTTAGAATACCGTTTGCGGGAAGAGTACGGGGTACAAGTAGATATTCAACACCTTCCCTTTGAAATCGTTAGATGGGTTGAAAAAGATCCAAAGATCATTAAACTGTTGACTGAATCAAGTATGAGTACAGTAGTGATGGATAAAGATGAAAACTATGCGGTTTTGTTATTAGACGAATGGAAGGCAAAATGGTTAAGCGATCGTTATGATATAGTATTTCATATACAGCCTCAGGTCTGACTATAAAATAGTGAACTTGTTCAACTGAAGTGATTCCACTCCTACTTATAAGAAGTGGAAGGCTCGGGATTGTGTGGAATATCTCGTGAGTTTATCTAAAATATTCTAAAGAAAACCCGGCTTCGCCGAGCCTTAGCGAAAGAGAAACTGTTGGTTGCACTTATGCCTAGAAAGTATATAACGCAAGTTTATACTTTCTGCCCTGAAATAAGAATTCATTTCATTCATCAGTGGTGCCGGGTAGCGGCATGGAGGTCTGATAGTAGAACAAAAAAAGGGCTTGAAACAAATTCGATAAAGTTTGTTTCAGCCCTTTTGTCTATAAGTTTTGAGTGGGTTAATACATAAGAGGTAATGGCAGGTCCTTATTGGCAAGTAGTGTTTAAAATGCAATGCACTGGGCACAATTCGTGCGATCAGGGCACTGAGAGCATGTCGGCGGATACAATACGGATGCGCTCGTTGGAGCACTATCATTTAAGGTGACATTGTTCATGACACGACCTCCTCTTATACAGATTATTATTATTAATACTATTATACTACAGGTTAAATAAAAAGCAACAACTGTTTTTAAATACATAAAATAATTTTACCAGTTATAGTACAGAGGATGCAACTTGCCCTCTACGAAGAGTGCAAGTTGCATCCTGAAAGCAAAATTGAACTAAGGTATAACGGGAAACGTATGGTCTAAGAGGATATGCCCCCCGATGGAGTCACCATATTCGCCATTAATTAAAATAGATACCCCGTCAATTCCTGGGATTTGCGTCATTGTCCAAACGATAGATTTTACGGTTAAATCCTCTACCAGGGCTCCACCGGGGAAATCATCCCGGATATCCTTACTAAAGTCGATAATAGCTATACCATTCTTAATAGTTAGAGAGCGTAACTTAGTTTTTGGAGTAATAGTTCTCGTACACGTGACCGTTTGAGGGCCTTGGATCAGTTCGCGTAGGACAATGGACGATTTTTGTGTGAGGGTTAGTTTTGACCAGGTTGACGTGTTTATATGACGATTTTCAGGAACAAGATTTTCTAAATCTGAGCTCGGAAAATAGAGCTTATAAGCATCGTCACTATTTAAGGGGGGACCTTCTTGCGAAACTGTCTGGATACTCTCCCGGACACCCTGAGGAAAGTCATTGAAGTAATGTTCGATTCCTGTGCCAATGGCATCAGCGATAGAATCGCGGTAATTGTTAGATAACAAAAGATTTCTTTCCCTTGGATTTGATATAAACCCAACTTCAACAATGACTGCGGGTATTTTCGATTGATTGATAAGGTAATAATCTCCTGCTTTGGATTTGCGCTTGTTGTCAGATTGAAGCTGAGTGAGCTGCTTTTGGATTAGCTCTGCAAGGGCTTTACCGGGTGATGATTTAAGATGATAATATGTTTCCATGCCGTAGCTATTAGGGCGAGGAAAGCTGTTTGTATGTACGCTAATGAATAAATCAGCGTTATTTTCGGTAGCCATATGGATTCTTTTATCTAATTCCGACCTTTTAGCCATGCGCCCAAGTACAAATCCCGGGAGATAGAAATCCTTATCTTCGTCGCGGGTCAGGATGACAATACATCCTTTTGACTGCAAAGTATCACGCAAGCGTATTGAAATATCTAAATTTATGTCTTTTTCTTTGAGACCAGAATTCTGAGCGCCTGGGTCCGCTCCACCATGTCCGGGATCGATGACAATGACTTTATTTTTTAGAGTAGAAGAGAAGTAAGAAGACATCTTTATAGACCCTGCTCCGATTAACATAATGATCAAGACCGTCGTTACCCCCAAAACCCAAATTCTGCGAACAAACACTATGGTAGGTCGCTGAAACAATTTACAGCACTCTCCTCTCATAAGAGTTATCAATTATGTATATTGTAAGAAAGTGTATGCTAAACATGTTTATAGTAAATATAACTGATTAGAACGGAAATCCATTCATATTCCAGTTCTCGTAATTTGTTTGCTTCGTATACTACTAGGTCTTGGCTGGAAGTGGACAACGTACCCTATTTTCATAGGGTTATACTTTTCTGGGCAAGATTTGGGCGCAGCGTGGTATCGGATTTGGAAGCAGTCTATGCGGGTAAGCGGTTGTCTCTTCTGCGATGTAGCGCACTGCCGATGGATAATAATATTCGGCAAGTAGGCGTAGGTAGATGCTGATTGAGAACTCGGTGGCTGAAATAAGATTAATGTCTTTCACAAAAGGCAATTTTTATAGATGTATATAAATAGTATAACGGTTAAACAAAAAGTTGACAGGATACGCTAAAAATGGTACTATAACTGAGCGCCACGAAGACGTCCATTGATTGGAAGCGTGAGGGGTTAAACCTTCAAGCGAAGTCAATCGGCGAACGCAGAAACGCAGTAAATTAGTCGTTGACAACGCGAGTTGACAATGCTATGATGTAGATCCGGCCCAAACGGGTGCAGGAGCTAGAGACTCATAAAAAATCGACTAAAATGGTCTTTGAAAACTAAACAACAAGGACAGCCAATGAGAGAAACTTTTCGGAGTTTCAAAAAAACAATGAGCGAATCATCTTCTTCAATAGAGAAGTGAAATAACTTTTTTTGGAGAGTTTGATCC
>MCHG01000488.1_pt1 | contig 10221 bp, 8 predicted proteins | sample 787351 | NCBI WGS metagenome assembly MCHG01 (sample SAMN05430296, study PRJNA330682) | permafrost metagenome | biome: Cold desert; feature: permafrost; material: soil; isolation source: enrichment culture inoculated with soil incubated with H2/CO2 at 20 degrees... ... | reverse complement strand
AGGAACCGGATGCGGGAAATCCGCACGTCCGGGTCTGTGGGGGTCGTGGGGGAGTAATCGCCCACTTCTACCCGGCACTTATCGTTATATACTTTCTAAGCATAAGTGCAACTAAGGCGACCGCCGGCGCCAGAAGGCTTGTCGCTAGCCAAGTTTTCTTTATACTAGTCAGAGCGGTCTAAGACCAGCGCCTGAAAGCTTGGCACTAACCTAAGTTTTCTTTATAACCCGGAGTTCCCTAAAGTCTCTCTCGCGTCAAGAACTAGTTTTAAGGAGGCAACGACTATGGCGAAAATCATAATGGCTTTACAGGTGATTCCTAAAGTTGAAGAATCTCGTATCTATGAGGTCGTGGACGAGGCGATCAAAGTCATAGCAGCCAGTGGGGTTACTTATGAGGTAGGACCCTTGGAGACAACCATGGAGGGCGAACCAGATCAGCTATGGGAAATCATTAAAGAAGCGCAGGAAGCTTGCATTCGTGCTGGAGCTTCTAGAGTAATGGCCTATATTAAGATGGATTATGTTCCGACAGGCTCAACGATCGGTGAAAAAATTGACAAATATCGAAATATTTAATGGGCTGGTTAAAGTGGAAGTGGGTCCCATCCCTAGTGTTCTTTCTCTTTTTGCTTGGGGCATGGCAAATAGTGATTACGGCTACTCAGGTTCCTCTATGGCTTCTCCCCGCTCCCACTCAAATCGCCCAAGCTTTATTGGACAATCGCCAGCTTATCTGGATGCATACCCTCACAACTGTTTTAGAAACAACGGTTGGTTTTGCGCTCGCGGTTGTCTTCAGTCTGATCACTGCGGGCGTGATGGTTCTATCCCCTTGGATAAAACGCCTAATCTATCCGTTTCTAATTATTTCTCAGACGGTTCCACTGATTGCCGTGGCACCTCTATTAATCCTTTGGCTGGGTTATGGACTACTGCCTAAAATTGTGATCGTTATTATTGTCTGTTATTTTCCGATTACCATCAGCTTAATCGAGGGACTAGAATTAGCTGACCCTGACTTTCTTAATTTATTAAAAAGCATGGGAGCCTCTCATTGGCAAATCTTCTATATCGTTCGTTGGCCTCACGCCTTACCCTCACTTTTTGCAGGCTTAAAAATCGCCGCAACTTATAGTGTAATGGGGGCAGTGATTGGAGAATGGTTGGGGTCTAGTTCGGGGTTAGGCGTTTATCTGACGCGTTCATCTCACTCCTTTTTGACAGACCGCGTTTTTGCCGCTATTTTTGCGATCACCGCCTTGAGTTTCCTCTACTACGCACTTATTTCCATCCTTGCACGACTCGCCTTACCCTGGATCCATAGCAAGAACCAAGATTTTTTTTAGTAAACTATGGATTAATGATTAAATTTAATAGGGGAGATTATGATATGAAAAATTTGCTTGCAATAGTTGTTATTCCTATGCTCTTACTGTCAGGTTGCGGAACCGGATCTACTTCGCCCACTCCAGCCGCCCCTAAGCCACTGACCGCCGTAAACTTAATGTTGGATTGGACGCCCAATACGAATCACACGGGCCTTTTTGTTGCCCAAGAAAAGGGGTATTTTGCTAAGGAAGGTTTAGAGGTTAAATTCATCCAGCCTTCTAGCTCTGGAAACGTTGAGCAGCTTGTAGCGGCCGGAAAGGCTGACTTTGGAGTGAGTTTCCAGGAACAAGTGACGACGGCACGTGCTAACGATGTGCCGATTCTCTCGTTAGCAGCGATCATTCAACACAACACTTCAGGATTTGCTTCACCAACTTCTAAGAATATTCTTAAGGCCAAGGACTTTGAAGGCAAGACTTATGGCGGGTGGGGGTTGCCCTCTGAAGATGCGATTCTCAAAGCACTCATGCAAAAGGATAACGCTGATTACTCAAAGATTAAAATGATCAATATTGGGGAAGCGGACCAACTCATGTCTCTAACAAAAGATATTGATTTAACCTGGATCTTTTATGGTTGGACGGGCAAAGAGGCTGAATTAAGAAAACAGGCTTTGAACATGATTTGGCTTAAAGACGTTGACCCAGCTCTCGATTTCTATACGCCCGTCTTGATTACTAATGAAAAAATGACACAATCTCAACCAGAGCTCACACGTCATTTTATTCAAGCTGTTAGTGACGGTTATCAATACGCGATTAAGAATCCGACGGAATCGGCAGAGATATTAATCAAGAATGCCCCCGAAGCAAATCCAGACTTGATCCGCAGTAGCCAGGCTTGGCTCAGCCCCAGGTACCAAGATGATGCATCCCAATGGGGATTACAGAAGGCCGTCGTTTGGGAACGTTATGCAAAATGGCTCGTCGAGCGTAACCTGTTGCCTAAAATGATAGATGCCTCCAAGGCCTACACTAACGAGTTCTTACCTAATAAGCCTAAATCCTAAGGAGGAGAAAATGGGTCTATTGCTTAGAGGCCTTTCCAAATCTTATTCTAGTCCGCAAAAGAATCAATCCATGGACGTTTTACAAATGCTAAATCTAGAGGTCGAGACGGGTTCCTTTGTTTCCCTGATCGGACCATCAGGCTGTGGCAAGAGTACTATTTGCAATCTTGTGGCTGGAATTGAGGTGCCAGATACAGGGGAAATATTTTTGGATGGTGAAGCGATCCAAGGGACGCTTGGAAACGTTGGATTTATGCCACAAAAAGATTTACTTCTACCCTGGCGAACTCTATTAGAAAACGTGCTTCTGGGATGTGAGATTCTGCATAAAGACAAACGCAAAGCACAGGTAGAGGCCAAAGAATGGTTAAATCAATTCGGGCTTTCTCCTTTTTCGGAACACTACCCGCATCAGTTATCTGGGGGCATGCGTCAACGCGGGGCTTTACTGCGGACGATTCTCTTTGGCAAAAAAACATTGCTTCTAGACGAGCCCTTCGGTGCTCTGGATGCTTTGACCCGACGAGAAATGCAACGCTGGCTTTTAAGCATTTGGAATCGAACAAGGCATACTGTTTTATTGATAACACACGATATTGATGAGGCTATTCTTCTTTCCGATAGAGTTGTTGTTCTAAGTCAACGTCCTACGAGGATTATCCATGAGTTTATAATCCCATTTCCCCACCCGCGTGATCCAGATGAGTTGTTGCTTTCTGATGTTGCCATAGGTCTAAAAAGGCAACTCCTAGACCTGCTCATACATTAAACAATATCAATGCAACAGGCACTTAATTTAATTAATTAAGTGTCTGTCGTAGTTTCATAAAACATTCAGGTGAAACCGGAAATGGCTCTGGTGAATAGAGGAAATAAATGGCCCTAAAACTTCGTGCTTTAATAAGAGCTGATTTGCAGATATAATGAAAGTCTTAAGTAAGAAGAACTTAGCTTTGGGGGTTCGACCATGAAAGTATTAAAAGCCTCGCGTATGAATCGTTGCATCGGCTGTTTATCTTGTATGATGACTTGTGCCAGTGTAAATCAGCAAGACCACTCCATCTTGAAAAGTGCTATTTGCATTAAAACAAGTGGAGGATTATCGGGCAAGTTTATTGCGATTGTCTGTCAGGCTTGCCAAGGGGATGTTCCTTGCGCAGAAGTTTGTCCGACCGGGGCCCTGGCCAAGCGCCAAGGTGGAGGGGTTATTTTAGACAAAGATAATTGTGTGGGATGCCAGCGCTGCGTTACTGCATGCACAGTCGATGCCATATATTTTGACCCGGACACGAAAAAACCGGTTGTTTGTAAGCACTGCGGTGTCTGTGCGCGATTTTGTCCCCATGGATGTTTAGAGTTGACAGAGGGGGAACGTTAATGTTATACGAAAAGGTGATTAAGGTTTTATACATAGACTTGGCTACTGGCAAGATTGAAATCAGGCGGAGAACTGATTTGGTCGAGTTTCTCGGTGGAGTCGGCGTAGCGTCTAAGTTGCTCGAGGAAACTATGCACCCAGAACTTTCACCTTTAGCCCCTGAACAACCTATGATTCTGGCAATTGGTGCACTATCAGGAATTTATCCACTGATCACGAAGACTGTAGCTATGTTTATTTCTCCATTGACAGGGGAGTTAGGGGAAAGCTACGCGGGAGGAAGATTGGCCTTAACGTTATCGATGGCAGGGTATGATGCAGTCGTGATTCAAGGTCAAGCTCCTCGTCCTTCCTATATCTCGCTTAATGGCGGAAACATCGAAATTAAAGATGCTCGGGCAATCTGGGGGATGGATTCGGATACGGTGGGTCAATTTATTCGGGATCATGAAAAAGGAAGCGGCAAGCGTAGTATTATGAGAATTGGGCCTGCTGGAGAGAAAATGATTAAGTTTGCTAGCGTGTGTGTGGATACCTATCGTCATTTTGGCAGGCTTGGCTTGGGTGCTGTGATGGGGAGCAAAAACCTTAAGGCTATAGTGGTTACAGGAGACAAGACTACCAAAATCCAAGACCCAAAGGAGTATCAACGCGTCTATCGATCGATTTTTAAATCGGTTACGGAGACGGATCTTATGTCAAAATATCATGACTTGGGTACTTCAATTAATGTAGAAGCAATCAATGAATTAGGTGCTTTGCCCACCAAAAATCTGACGGAGAATCGTTTTGATCAGGCTGATCAAATCAGTGGAGAAGCCTTTGTTAAAAATAATCTTGTAAGGAAGATGGCTTGTACGGGTTGCCCGGTCGGATGTATTCATATTGGCCAATTTCGACGGGTGTTTGACGAGGGTTATGACTATGAATCGGTGAGTGTCGCTTACGATTATGAGCTAATTTATGCTCTGGGCACTTTACTCGGCATTAGCAAGACAGATGATATCTTGCATCTCATAGAAGCTGTCGAAAAGACAGGACTAGACGCCATATCGGCAGGTGTCTCTTTGGCCTGGGCAACTGAAAGTTTAATGAAAGGGATTGTGACGGAAGTGGAAACGCTTCTTCCTCTCGCCTTTGGAGACACGAATAATTATTATCAGGCGATTATGTATTTAGCAAACCGTGAGAATGATTTTTATCGCGCTCTAGGAGAGGGGACACGATCTGCTAGTGTGAAGTATGGTGGCAAAGACTTTGCCCTCCAGGTAGCAGGTAATGAAATCCCAGGATATCACACTGGATATGGAAACTTAGTGGGGCTTACCGTAGGCGCGCGACATTCTCACTTATGCAATGCTGGCTACTCTGTTGACCAATCTATAAAAACATTTGACGAAAACAAAGCGGTCGATGCTCTCTTTCAAGAGGAGCTAGAGCGTTGTGTCCTCAACTCCCTAGTAATCTGTCTCTTCGCTCGAAAGTTGTATAACCGGGAAACAGTCCTGAACGCACTAAGGGCAGTGGGCTATACACTGACAGACGACGATTTAACAACTATCGGAAAACGGATCTTCGAGTCTAAACTACGTATAAAAGAAAAACTTGGGTTCGACCCGCGGCAGGTGAAATTACCAAAACGTTTCTTCGAAACTCCTAGTATGCATGGCAAGCTCGACTTGTTGGTTGTGGAAAGAATGATTCAGAAGTATGTAGAAAAATGCGAAGTGTCTTTAAAGAGTTGACATATGTTGAGAAAATATTAAACTTAGATTTAAATAGTAGGTTTAATAGAAGAAAGGTTGAACGCTATGATTTCTAATACAATGCAAGAACAGGTAAAGAACAGTTCTGTTATCCGGGCCATGTTTGAGGAAGGAAAGAGACTCGCAGAGATTCACGGAGTGGAAAATGTCTTTGATTTTAGCCTTGGGAATCCCAATGTTGAACCACCGAAGGAAGTAAAGAATGCAATTTTAGAAGTAATAAATACTGCAAACTCTATGAGCATTCATGGGTATATGAATAACTCTGGTTATGAAGATGTGAGAGCTGCAATTGCCAAGTCAATCAATCATAAATTCTCTACCGCTTTTACTCAAAATAATATCCTTATGACTGTTGGCGCAGCTGGTGGGTTAAACGTCATTTTTAAAACCTTACTTAACCCAAAGGATGAGGTCATTACATTCGCACCCTTTTTCGGAGAATACAGAAATTATGTAAAAAATTATGACGGCGAATTGGTTATAGTATCCCCGAATACCATTGATTTTCAGCCGAATCTTGAAGAATTCAAAGAGAAAATAACTGCTAGAACTAAAGCAGTTATCATTAATTCCCCTAATAATCCGACAGGGGTTATTTATTCGGAAGCAACCATTATCAAGCTCTCAGAAATACTGAGGGAGAAGCAAAATGAATTTGGCACAGATATTTATCTTGTCTCTGATGAACCGTATCGAGAACTTGCTTATGACAATGTTGAAGTGCCTTACCTTTCTAAATATTATGAGAACACGATAATAGGGTACTCCTTCAGCAAATCCCTTTCGTTGCCCGGCGAAAGAATAGGCTATTTAGTGATTCCGGATCAGGTTGCCGATTACGAAAATATTGTTTCAGCAGCAAATATTGCTAATCGCATTTTAGGTTTTGTTAATGCTCCGTCGTTATTCCAGCGCGTCATCGCGAAGTGCTTAGACGCAAAGGTGGATATTCATACCTATAACAGAAATCGTGAACTCCTTTACAAAGGGCTTTCATCCTACGGCTACGAATGTATTAAACCTGAAGGTGCATTTTACATGTTTGTTAAAACTCCTATTGAGAATGATGTTGAATTCTGTAATCTGGCCAAGCAGAAGAACATTCTCCTTGTGCCTGGTACAGTATTTGGCTGCCCTGGTTATGTTCGAATCGCCTATTGTGTTGCTTATTATAAGATCGAAAAAGCATTGCCACACTTTAAGGCTTTAATTGAAGAAACTAAGTGAACTTGTTCAACTTGATCTAAACTAAGAAGAACAGATGGAGTTCTGTTCTTCTTAGTTTTATATGGACTGATGGAAACTCCGTAGATTTGTGACTAGTAATTAAATATGCGTTAACTTATTAAGAAGGGCTTCGACTATTAAATCGAAGCCCTTCTTTAGCATTGCTCAAAAAGTATTAAAGCATAGGTGTTTGGTGATTTCTCACTCTGGAAGTACTTCACTAGCCAGCAACCGCTCTAAGACTTCCGGCTTAGGTGTGAGATATAATGTCCAGTTTTGATCGTATATCACCATTCCAGGCTTAGCGGAATTAGGTTTTTTGATCTGTTTGACATGGGTATAATCTACAGGGACTTGAGAAGAACCGCGCGCTTGGCTGTAATAGATCGCAAGAGCTGCAGCTTCTTCTAGGGTGGTGTCATCTGGGAATTCTTCGCCATCCTCGAGGGGGATTAGAACGTGTGAACCTGGAATGATTTTGACATGGAGCCAAAGATCTGTCGGTCGCCCTTTGCGCATAGTTAACCAATCATTTTGAGCATTGTTTTTTCCGACATAAATTACCCGGCCTTGGCTCGATCGATAGACTTGTGGCTGAGGAACCTCCTTGGGAACTTTCGCTTTCGCTTTAGTCTTTGACTTTGTATTGAGGCGGCCTTTCTTGGGTTTAAGAAACTGCTTTTTTACGTGTTTTCCAGCAACATACCCTTGGCTGATTAGCTCGACATGAATTTCTTCGAGCTCTGATAGGGCGGACGCCTGGTCCAAACTGACCTGCAGTGAGTCTAGGTACTTCACTTCCTCGAGTGCGGCTTCTTTGAGGGGTTCTGTTTGGCGCAGTGTCGCCTTCGCTTTGTTGTAGCGCTTGTAATAGCGTTGGGCGTTGTCAATAGCGCTTATGTGGGGATTGAGCGGAATCGTTAAGGAAGACAGGGAGGGGTCATAATAATCTTCTACAGTGACTTCAGTTGATCCTAGCAAAATATTATAGAGGTTTGCTGTCAAAAGTTCTCCCCATTTTTGGTACGCAAGACCGGATTGAGCACTTATTTCGGCTTCTTGATAAATCTTAAGCTTCTTGCTGAAATGGGCGTGCTGTTCTTGAACGATCTTGCGTAGAGAACCGCGTTTTGATTCAAGGGTGTTATTGCTGGATTTAGACTGATAAAAGCCCGTGATCGCGGCATTTAACGAGGGCACATTCTCCATTCTCAATTCTTGGTATTGCTGGAAAGGGGTAAAAGTGAAGGCGACGGGACGGGAAGGTTGTCCAGCTTGGTAATAAAGACAGGGTTCAATATCGACAACACCCTCAGGGTTGCATAGTCTACGATAAGCTTGAAAAAGCCGTGAAAAATCAATATCCCCACACTGATTGAGGTGGATGTCAAGCGCTAAACCTGCTTGTATGACGATTTCTCGTGCCAATTCAGGGCTAATACCTGCAAAGCGAGCGAGAAGGACGTTCGTGATTGGGTGATCAAGATCTTCCTCATAGAGGGTCTTTCGCCAAAGCTCTTCGTCCTCGATGGGAGGCCGTTTTCCCTGTGAAGGTGGGGCGAGATAAATCCGACCAGGTAATACTTCGCGGTAGCGACTGAGGGCGTGGGAGTATCTTTTAAGACCATCTAGAATTACACCAGTGGTTGGGTCGACAAGAATGAGATTGCTGTGTTTACCCATGATTTCCAAGTGAAGCTGCAGGGTGACTAAATCGCCACGTTCGTTGTAATTCTGAATGTCAAAGGTTACGACTCGTTCTAGCTCACTTTGATGCAGGTTGACAAGTTTACCACCCTCGAGATGTTTGCGCAGAATCATGCAAAACATTGGAGGTGAGGACGGGTTTTTTTTGTTTTCATGGGTGAAGTGGAAGCGAGGGGAGGTTGCACTGGTACTAAGTAGGAGGCGCCTTGATCCCTGTTGTCTCAATAAGAAATGGATTTCATCCTTCTCTGGTTGAAAAATTTTATCGATACGTGCTCCAATAAGTTGTGGAGCTAGTTCGTTAATTAAATAGGCGAGGGTCACACCGTCTAAGGCCATGGGGGGCACTCCTTTCACTGCGTATATTGATTTTTAGTATAACACACTTGGTCTGAGGAGGCATTTTTCAACGCCTTTGGGAATAAGCATGTACTACAAAAGGGACAAAGCTATTTGTGCGGTGCGCGATGCACGAGAAGGGGGAAAAAGGCATGCGGCAACAGGCGTGGCATGTATTGCCTTGGCTTGATGTGGCCAAGGTATTGGAGGTACATCCGGGAAAAGGGTTGAGCGTTAAGGAGGTTCATCGTCGGTTACTAGAGGTCGGGAAAAATGTCCTAGCAGTTAAAAAGGGGGTTCACCCTGTTTTTCTGTTCCTGGGACAATTTAAAGATTTTATGGTGTTGGTCTTACTGGCGGCCACGGTGGTATCAGGGCTTCTAGGGGAAATAGCGGATGCAGTCACGATCCTGGCTATTTTAATTATTAATGCGATTCTCGGTTTTGTTCAGGAATATCGCGCGGAACGTTCTATGGAATCCCTCCGTTCTCTCACGGCACCAGAAGCACGGGTCTTACGGGAGGGCTTAGAGCAACGAATTCCAGCCTCCGAGGTTGTGCCTGGGGATATTGTGCTTTTGGAAGCAGGGGATCGTATTCCAGCTGATGTGCGGTGGATTCAGGCAGTCAATATGCAAGTAGAAGAGTCTGCGCTCACCGGAGAATCCCATCCTGTGAGCAAAAGTATCTTGCCGATTCAAGAAGAGCTCACACCTATGGCAGATCGTAGGAACATGGGATATATGGGGACCTCCGTGGTCAATGGTCGGGGAGCAGGCGTTGTTGTGGCGACCGGGATGGAAACGGAAATGGGTGTCATTGCAGACATGATCCAAGGGGTGGAAGATGAAGAAACACCCTTGCAAAAGCGTTTAGCTGAACTTGGTAAATGGCTAGTCCTGATCAGCTTTCTCGTTTGTACTGCGGTGGTGGTTACGGGAGTTTTAAGAGGAGAGGGCTTTTATAAGATGTTCTTCACCGGTGTGTCGTTGGCTGTCGCGGCAATTCCAGAAGGATTACCAGCGATTGTCACAGTGGCTTTGGCGGTGGGGGTACAACGAATGGTTAAGAGGCAGGCGATTATTAGAAAACTTCCTGCCGTTGAAACTTTGGGGTGCGCGACAGTGATCTGTTCCGACAAGACAGGGACGTTGACACAAAATGAAATGACGGTGCGCCAAATATATTCGGATGGACGAAGAGTCAGCGTTTCTGGGCAAGGGTATGATCCCAAGGGGGAGTTTCATGGTGCTGATCCTGAGAAAGAACGGGATCCTCTCAATGCAGCGTTGAAGATAGCAGCACTCTGCAACAATTCCACGTTGACTAAGAAAGGGGTTCAAGTTGCAGGTCTCTTTCGATCTAAGGGGAATGATGCCCCCTGGGGCATAGAGGGGGAT
>MCHG01000487.1_pt1 | contig 10225 bp, 12 predicted proteins | sample 787351 | NCBI WGS metagenome assembly MCHG01 (sample SAMN05430296, study PRJNA330682) | permafrost metagenome | biome: Cold desert; feature: permafrost; material: soil; isolation source: enrichment culture inoculated with soil incubated with H2/CO2 at 20 degrees... ... | reverse complement strand
TAAGGACAAAATAATAAGGTTGATGGGAAAAAATTGTGAAAAATACTACTTTTGAGGAGAGATCTGCGGAAAGTCGGCTAAAGGATAATGGAAAGTTATTAATCAAATCTGAGAGCGTGTCGTAAAATTAAATAATACTTGTATCCGGATTGTTCGTTAGTGTCAGAACAAAACAAAGAATTCCTTGTCTAACTGGCTGTCTGAAAATTCAAATCAATTCTACAAATGAATAATGAGTATGTTTTACGCTATAACTTTAAAGGTATCATTTTATGTCATAATAACACAGGTCTCATTCATGAAATCAATTCAGTAGGAATTATGGTTTAAAGCTACTATATAGGCAGTTAGAGGTTTAATCTACAGTTATTCGGTCAATGTTAACCCTATTTAATTGTGAGGTCGAGTTGAATTTTAAGATACGTTCTAAGACATATCTTCTAGACAAATCAGGATTAAACTCTAGTTCCTTATATTCAACTAGTCTTACGGCTTCCCAATAGGCATTTTTCTTTGCGTTAAACTCGTGATAACCATGCGTCTGGTCTTTACATATTTCATGGAAAATCTTATTTTCTGCAAGTGTTCCGAATCCACGAAGGCAGCAATCGTCTCCTTCAAGATTTGTACCTACTAACACTTTTTCTAATAGCTGCCTGTATTCATTCCTCTTCTTAATCAACTCAGCTGCTGTGCAATTTTTAAGGTCAATTAACCCTATACCATTTTCGTGTGCCCATGAAATTATTGCTTTGTTTTCCTCATCACTATTTGAATTAACAAACTTTAAAAGAGGGTTCAAACCACATTTTGGATCACTATTAAGATACCAGCTTTCATTAATATCCATCAATATTACCCCTTGATTTTTATAGCAAACACCCTACTTCATAGCCACACTGTATTCCTTACAATATACATTATTGGTGCTGCAAGAGTAGAAAAATGTATGTTTGAGCCAGAGCCGATAAACTGATAGTAAAAATATTCAATAACTTAAAGTCTATTTTCCGTTCTAAATAACTTCTGGAAACCCCCCAATTCCTAGAATCCCAATTAGAAGTGAAAGGATCTTCATATTTCGGCAAAAGAATTAATATATTGTTTTCAAATATCATTTTTACTATTGCCTTATCGATTATTTTGTCGTTTCTTCCAATAAAAAAGCATTTAAATCAACAAAATTAAAATTTTACTATTTTACATAATTAGATAAAAAATGAAGACCAGAGAATAATAAAAAGTCTCTAAAAAAAGAGGGACCTGAATGGTTGAATTGCTTTTATTAAGCCGGCTTCAATTTGCCATAACAGTTGCTTTCCATTTCCTATTCGTTCCACTAACACTGGGACTCGGACTGTTAGTGGCAGGCATGGAAACGGTATACTACAAGAACAAAGATGAAACCTGGCGAAAGATGGCCGATTTCTGGGGCAGGGTATTCAAGATAAACTTTGCAATAGGTCTGGTAACAGGTCTTGCAATGACTTTCCAGTTCGGTACGAACTGGGGTGCCTATGCGGAATTCATGGGAGATGTCTTTGGACCACCTTTAGCAGTGGAAGCATTAATGGCTTTCTTCCTTGAAGGTACTTTCTTTGGCGCATGGATATTCCTGGACCGCTCCCGTCAGAAACTAAAGGCATTTTCCATGTGGATGGTCGCTCTGGGTACTAACATATCTTCATTATGGATTATCACTGCTAACGGTTTTATGCAGAATCCCGTAGGATATGAGATGGCAGCTGATGGGAGCAAGGTGGTTATGACAGATTTCTTTGCTCTGCTTACAAACAGCTATGTGTGGTACATGCTGGTACATACTCTGCTTTCAGCTTACCTGTTGACCGCATTCCTAATCATGGGAATCTGTGCATATCATTTCCTTAAAAGGAACAACAATGAAGTGTTCAAGAAGTCTTTCAGCATAGCAGTTACCATAGCACTCGCTACTGCAGTCATGCTTCCAGTTCTTGGTCACGGTTATGCATAATATGTTGCTGAGCTTCAGCCTGCAAAAGGAGCGGCAATGGATGCGATATGGGAAACAGGTTCCTCAGTGCCCATGTATCTGATACAGGTACCTGATTCGAGCACTGGTTCCAATAGTGTTCAGTTGCTGGGAATTCCAGGTCTTGCAAGTTTCCTGTATACAGGAAGTTTCAGCGGAACGATAACAGGACTTAACCAGCTACCTCAGGATGAATTACCACCTGTAGAAATAGTATTTTGGAGCTTCAGGCTGATGACAATTCTGGGATCCCTCTTCATCATAGAGGCTCTTGCAGGCTTATATCTTCACAAGTCAGGCAAGCTGTATACATCGGATAAGTATCTGAAGCTGCTGATGTGGTCGATTCCACTCCCATACATAGCCATTATTGCCGGCTGGAATGTAACTGAGATCGGAAGGCAGCCATGGCTGGTATATGGTCTGCTAAAGACAGCCAACGGTTTATCATCGGTTCCCACATCAGATGTGTTGTTAAGTGTTATCCTTATCAGCGCATTCTATCTGATCCTGATGGTCTTTGAGATATACCTCATAAAGAAAACCGTAGTCAATGCGACAGGAGTTGAGTGAAGATGTTCGATTTCCTTACTCATAATACGCTTGCTGTTATCTGGTTCTTCCTATGGTGTGTTATATGGGGAGTTTACTTCATTGTAGACTCGTTTTCTCTTGGAGCAGGTCTTTTGGCACCCTTTATTGCCACAGATAAGGTGCAGAGGATACAAATTCAGAGATCTGTGGGTCCTTTCTGGGGCGGTAATGAGGTATGGCTCATCCTGGCTGTGGGTGGAACATTTGCTGCATTCCCTTTGGTATTCTCGAAGATGTTTACTTTCCTGTATCTTCCTATGATGTTGCTGCTCATCGGCCTGGTCGCAAGGGGCATTTCCGTAGAATATCTCCACAAGGAAGATAATCCCCGGATACAGAAGGCCCTTACGTGGGGATGGTTCGTTGGAAGCCTGCTGATCTCTCTGGTCCTGGGAGTTGCATTTGCGAACTTCTTCAAGGGGCTTGAAATCGCTTTAGGAGGAGTTTATAATGGTACTCTTCCTGGACTTTTCGGCCCGTATGCATTGATAGGCGGTGTCTTGTTCGTGCTTATGAGTACTACTTCGGGTGCGCTCTGGATCAATGTCAAGACCGAAGGTGCCCTAGCTGCAAAAGCAGGTGATCTGGCAAAGAAGAGCACTCTTATTGTACTTGTACTTGTTCTGGTCTATCTGGCATATTCCTTTATGGGTATAGAAGGTTTTACAAGCAACTATTCAGCCACGCCAGCTCTGTACTTATTGCCAGTCCTTGCGGTAGCAGCAGCTGTCCTTGCTGTATTCTTTGCAAAAAAGGACAGGGGATTCCCGGCCTTTTGCAGCAATCTCTTGGCGCTTCTTTTCGTTGTTCAAAGCGGGCTTGCAAGTATCTATCCTTACCTGCTTAAGTCCTCTGTTTCTCTTGAATACGGAATAGATATATTTGAGGCAGCATCAAGCCACATGACCTTGAGCATCATGTTGGGAGCAGCAGTGGTACTCGTGCCAATAGTCATCATCTACCAGCTGTGGGTTTATACTCTGTTCAAGGAAACGATAAAAGAAGCAGAACAGGTCGATTACTGATCTGCTTTCTCTTATTTTTCACTTCCTTTGTCACTTTATATACGAAGCATAAACTAAATCATAGAGTTCTGCCCATGAAAGCGAACGTAGGTATGGCTGGCATTCTCTTCCTTAGTCACAGGCTGACCAGGGCCATCTAAAAGAACATTAGCCACAGTCCTCTCTCGCAAGCCCTCTAGGGTCTAGAATCCGGCTTGTTTTTGCTCTCGTTCAGACTGGCTCTCAAAGATGCTGCTAACAATATGCCATCTATAACACGCTTTTTATGGAAGCTGACGATTATACTTTTCTTCTTTTTTGCCAGTGACCGCCCGATGTCTACTCACTTCGTGAGCATTCGGGCGTGGAGGGAAGTTTTCAGACGAGTTCATTAAAAAGAAGAAAAATTTTGGGATAATTCTACAATTAAATCATCTATATTTTCTCCAAATATAATCTTCACCCAATTCAAACCCATTTGCTCTAGCTTCATATGATAACTGATTATATTTTGTCTCTAATTCGATCAGTTTATCACAATTATCAGAAAAAGAATCTTCTTTTCCCATATGAAGAATCTTATTCATATTTTCTGTAACTTCATTGATCTGTTTATTCAGATCATCCCATTCTGATTGAAGTTTTTCAAGTTCCATCTTATTTTCTCCTTCCTATCCATGATAATAAATTAGCTAGAATAAATCCCCTTTCATCTCAGTAACCGCCCGATATCTGCTCGCTTCGTGAGCATTCGGGCGTGGAGGGAAGTTTTCAGATGAGTTGATTAAAAAGAAATTTGACAACTAAGAGCCTATCAGGAAAAAAGAGCCTATCAGGAAAATCGATAATGATATTAGTAAAACACTGTATTAACATCAAGTGTTTTTGTCCACAAGTCACACAGGCTTATCCCCACGTACCGCAAGTGTCAGATTTTCCGTCTGCAGTTGCTGCAAATGCCAAATATGTTAAAATTCCATCCTCCAGCAGAAAAATCTGCTTCATTTGACATCCGATCCACAATTTCAGAAATCATGGGGTCTGTGCAGTCATTGATGCTTTTACACTGGAGACAAACCAGATGCGAGTGTGGCTTCAAATTGGGATCAAATCTGGCCTGATCTTTTTCTAAATTCAATTCCTGGATCAAACCTGCCTCTTTTAAGATTTGAACAGTTTTATAAATTGTTGCAAGACTGACTGTTGGATAAACCTTCTTGACTTCGCTATAAATTCTCTGAGCAGTTGGGTGGACATGATTGTGGAGAACAAATTGACCGATCGCTATTCTCTGGGGCGTAGCCTTGTATCCTTTTCCGCGGAGAGCTTTGATTATGGATGAGTCTGAGTCCTGAAGGCTATTCATAGCTCATTATTATGTAATAATCAATATTAAATAGATATCCGTGGTTATAGTAGTTGAATATTGAACTGGAATATAGTTCATCAAGGACAAGCCCGAACTCAATAGGTTTTACCATAATAATTACCTTCTTTTTATACGATTAAATAATCTGTTTTATACTTATATACCCTTATTGGAGACTTTTGACCTGTGCCCTTCAGGCAAGAAAGCTGTACTGCAGTAACAAATCAAGGTACTGCCGACGAGACATAGATTCCCATTAATATTCCTGCCACCATTCAATAATTACTTTTTGAAAAATGAGGGCTTTAGGTAGTCTCGATTTCGAAAATCGCAGGTTTTTTCAGCTCTACTGGCTGTTTTTCTGTTATGTACGTTCCCTCTACAATTGAACCTATCAGGTCTTTGAGTTTGAATCCTCTTGGCCTGAAATTCAATGCTCCACTGACTTTTTTACTGTCCTTTCGAATCTTAGAGCCGATCCGAAAATTCAATGAAGCACAGGCACCTTTTTTTCCGCGCTTTCCGCGTTTTCCGCGTTTTCCGCGCTTTCCACGTTTTCCGCGCTTTCCGTGGTTATAGCGTCTTGATTAGGCTTTTCCGTGCCCACCTGTGCTTTCAGTGCTTAATGAATCTCGAATGGTTTTAAACTAAATATTTGTGTTCATAACTGCAATTGACTACTGAATTATGTATTGATTTTGGAATCGATGCACTAGAACCTGATTCTCTTCTTTGATTAAATCAACGCCATCGATTTATACACAGCACCAATCGGATCTTCATAAAAGAAATCCGGAACTTTCTGAAAAGATCCGGTGGTACCGTTGTGATTTTGTCTGCTGAAGCAATCGGGATCAGTACTCTCTTTGCCCGGCTACGCGACCAGAAAGAGTATTTCAAAAAGCGGGTTTCATAATATTTGGAGTATATCAACTAATATATTTTCGGCAGCTTTTCTCCTTACAACAACGACTGATTTTTTGGAGTGTCTGACCACATTTTCAGCTACGCTACCAATGAGAAATCTCTCGATTGCAGATTTTCCCTGTGTGCCCATAACGATAAGATCAATGTCGTTTTTTTCTGCAAAATCGACAATCTGATCTGCAGGGCTTCCTTCAAGAATTACGGATTCGACCTCAATGCCTGCAGCTTTTCCGGCATTCTCTACATAAGTTGTTGCTTTCTTACCTTCTGTAGTGAGTTGCTCTTTCATCGCCTTTTCCCATTCCGCATCTCTGGAAAGAGTTCTCGAATAACTCCCCAGGTCGATTACATGCACAGCATAAAGCTTTGCATCGCTTAATTTTGCAATTTCAATTGCCGAATCAACTGCATTTCTTACTTGTTCCGAACCGTCGGTTGCAAGCATTATTTTCCTGAAAATACTACTATTCATACCTGATCTCCCATATTCTTTCCGTTTCTATACCATATTATAGTACAAGATTCTGTTAAAAGTCTTCGGTTGATGGCCGATTTTAAAAATGTTGTAAACTTCAGGTTGACGAAATGGTCTTTATCTAAATTATATAAACTACTATTGTCAAGTCTTGACTAATCGCTTCTTCAACCATATAGGGAAAAGAGCGGAGTATAACCTGCTTTTTTGCTTTCCTATCAATTGAGAACTTCTATTCCGGAGTCAAGCCAGGTTATTGCCGGGGCTGAATGATATCTTTGATTACTTTGGTATCCTTATGAAAGTTATTCATATTTTATGCAGTGGCAAGGAACCTTAAGGGTTTGGAAAAAAAAGGAAGAAGTCCTGTAGTGTGTTTTGGAAATAACTGAACCGAATACCAGATGACGACCAATTACTCAATCATTAAAGCTATCCTCAAAATAATCTTCTTCGACTTCTACAATTACTTTTACCCTACAACTTTTTCCGTTAATTTCCAATTCTCTAATTATTCTTTCAGCACTTATTACGGATTCAGATTCTTTAGAGAATCTTTCTATAAGATCTTCAATTTCATGGATTTCATCTTCTGTAAGTTTAAACATCTGATCACCCACGGATTTATTTCGGTTTCAATGAGTTCTGTACATCATTTCCTTTTCGAGTTCGAACTCTTTTCTAATGAAACTTGCATCCTAATAACTAAATAATTTGTGATTGGAATTGTACAATCAAGTTCTACTCTTGTTCAATAAAGCTGCAGCCATATTTCTTGTCTCATCAGTTCAACTATTGTCATAAGCTATAACTTTTGTTCTATGAGACATGCATTCGCATATTGAAAAAAATGGTTCTGTAAAGTCTTAGGTGGTTAATATCATATAAACCATAATATATTAGTACTTGCCTTCTCAAAAAGAGCATTATCTTTTCAGCCGCGTAAGAGCTGTCTTAAAATTCAAACCATTTCTCCAGTTGGATAATGAGCATTGCTTACTTTAAAATCAGATGAGGTTTTGCCAAAATTGACGAAAATGCTTTAGAAGCTAAAAAATGGATAATAAATGCTTATTTTGCCAAAATATTACACTTAAACCCTCTATTAATAACATGAAAACGCTGAAGGGCATGAATAACTCAATCAAGACTCTATCAACCACGGAAAGCACTGAAAAACTGTGTTATTTTTTCCTTTATTTCCGTGTTTTCCGTGCTTTCCTTGGTTTAAGTTTTCGTTTTTAAATGATTAAAACTCTCTTCATTTAAAATTATTGACATAATACTACATTAAATTGCTTTTAAGTTGTTTTAAGAAAAATTTTTCGCAAAATAAGCATTATTATCAAGTATTATTGAAAAATAAGGTATATTGTGGAGAATGACAAAACCTCAGATAGTAAATTTTTTCGAAAATGGTGTAAACATCGACCTTATAGGAGGCTTCTTTATCCCAATGTAGAATTAAATTTAATTTTAAGACAGGCTCTAAAATATGTTATTTTGAAGTAAAGGAAGAGAATTTTCGAGGGAATGTTTATGAAGAAAATTTCAAAAGCCATAACACTGCTCCTTGTCGTTGCTGCTGTTGTCTTTGCAGCCGGCTGCGCCGAAAAGACAGCTACTCCATTAAACGTAAGCAATGAAAAAGGTCAGGTAGTAACCGGAATTGATAGCGGAAAGACCATTAGCCTCAAAAACGGAGAGAGTTTTACCCTTAACCTTGTTGAGAACCCTTCAACAGGCTATGCCTGGGAACTCAACCTGAGCAAGGGGCTCAGCATTCTCAACGACAACTATCGGGATCCATCTACTCCACATAATATGGGTGCTGCAGGAACCCATTCATGGGTAATTCAAGCCACAGCTCCGGGCAGCCAGCAGGTAAAGGGGATATACAAAGGGCCCACGGGTGCAATCGACACGGAGGAGAACTTTACACTTACTGCCAAGGTCGTTTGAGAGGTGTTTTAGTTTTTCAGATCCGATTCCTTTTTAATTTCTTAATGTGAAAAATAACACGGGCAATAACATGGTTACGTATCTTGGATACTCCCTGCCTCATGTCCTCAACAGTCATGCCCGGAAGCAGGATTCCAGGGTTCTCTATCTCAATGCGGTTATCAAAAAATGCAATCCTGATAGGAGCACCCCTTTGTGAGTAGTCTGCGTGGACAACAGCTTTGATTACTGCTTCCCTCAGGATGGTCAGAGGAATGCTCCAGACGTCCCTGCGCCTGAGTTCGGAAAAATCCGCTCCGCGCATGGCGTGCTTTTTGAGAAACTCCATTGCCCGTTCAACTGCTACCGGCAGGTGCTCGTGGATTTCAATATGATAGAAAATATCAGCCTTGTCCTTACCGATGAACCACCCGCACTGTATCCAGGATTGGACAAATATCGTTCTTTATGATGATAAGTCCCCACTTGGTAAATATGGTTACAGTCACGATCACCGTCCAGATAAAAAATAGATCACTTTAGGAGTAATCGAACTTGAAGATCCAATAAACTTACCTGTTGGAATTACTGTAGAAAAAGGAAATGTTAACGATCAGGCTCATTTTAAAAAAACATAACAGCAGGTAACAAGTAGACTTGATAAAGGATCAATTGTCTTTTTTGACAAAGGTGCACATAGCATAAAAAACATCTCTTCTCTGGCAAATGCTCAACTCGAAAAAATTAGGGAATAAGCTCTTCCAGCCCCCATACAAGGAATCCATCGCCTTCCAGGTGTTCTTTGCCTTTGACCTTTCGGGCCACTATCCCTACTTTCAATTTTGGATCAGATATTCCTCTTACTAATTTTGTTTTATCGAGTGTTAACTCCAGGATCTCTCTGGCCTCGCTTTCACCCAGTTCTTTATTCTTGACCTCAATTGCCAGAACTTTTCCCTCCTGGTGATCTACTCCAAGAATATCAATCTCATCCCCCTTCCGGTTCCACCAGCTCCCAATCTCTGGATAATCGCTGATCATCTTTTCAACCAGCAGTTCACGAACAATATCCTCGAATATCTTGCCTGTGTAACTCTGCCATTCCTTTCGGACCTTTTCCATCATGGGTGAATAATTGCCTGCCATATACTGGCTGTACATAGGATATACGAAGCGGCCATAGAACCTGAAGAAATTATCCTTAAGGAAATACCGTCCTCTCTTGCTTTTGTTAGGATTGTCCGTGACAGGTATTCGGTGTTCCACTACTCCCAGCAGGTCTATGAGATCGTAAAAATAAGATGACAATGAGTTCGAAGAAACATGTGTCATATCTGAGATCTCGCTCATCGAGCATCTTCCCTGTGATATCGCTGAGATTATCTCATAATATGTGGAGTGCTCCTTCCCAAATTCCTCTATCAGAATGTCCCTCACTTCATTTTTAAGCGGTGCAAACTCACTGAATATCAGCTTTTCAAGGGCATCATCAAATCCTGTGCACTGATACTTTTCAAACAGGCGATAGTAATATACTGTCCCTCCGAAAAGGAAGTATAGCAGGCTGTCTCAAAACTCTTCCGGATTGTACATTTGGGTCATAAATATCGGAATATTTATCTTCTTTAAAGATATCTATTACATAAAAAGTATACTTTTAAAGAAAATTAATTTCCGTGTTTCCCATGTTCAAAAGGTACGATCAAAAGCAGCAATTTTTACTTCCATTGAATCTGGAAGAGTTTGTTTCTGATGACCATATTTCCAGAGTACTAAACGATCTCATAGATGTCGTTGACATTAGTGCTATCGAATCTACTTACTCTGAGAATGGTTGCCCTGCCTATCATCCAAGACTTTTTCTAAAGATCTTATTTTATGGGTACCTGATAAATATCAGAAGT
>MCHG01000486.1_pt1 | contig 10341 bp, 9 predicted proteins | sample 787351 | NCBI WGS metagenome assembly MCHG01 (sample SAMN05430296, study PRJNA330682) | permafrost metagenome | biome: Cold desert; feature: permafrost; material: soil; isolation source: enrichment culture inoculated with soil incubated with H2/CO2 at 20 degrees... ... | reverse complement strand
GGATTTTTATGAAGTGCAAAATTTTGCGCTGAAATCTTTACGATAGGTAACTATTAGCTACTTTTACGACTCTATCGCATAAGCTAAAGATTTGATGTATTTTGTCTCTAACTTCGCATTTCTTTCTATATCCTCTTCCAGGGATTCGGTTGTTAATCCTTGACTTGAGGCTCTTTATTTCATGCTCGGAAATGCCTATTAATCAAGGTATTTATCATGATTTATATCTATAATTTATTTTCATTGAGATTATATTTATATACTCTTATCGTACTACTATCGTTCGTATTAAATAACACAATCCTACCCTATATTTCAGGCCGGGCTTTGATAGTTTTCTAATAGGGGTCCAAAAGTCCGAAATTCTGAGATGCCACGCGATTGATATGTTCTATCCGGGTAATCCAGTCCTGAAAATAAAAAACACAAGAGAAGATATCTTCTCAATGTGCTTCTACAGAAGTGGAAAATAAATGTTACTCAAAGAAAACAAAATAGTAGAAAAAATCTGTGAAATCCCGGTTACACTTGAAGATGTCGCCGAAAGCATCTTTGAAGGTGTAAGCACAAAAAACCTTCTGATGCATAGACTTCTCCTTCCTGAGGAAGGCGGTTCGGACTCATATTATCTCTGCGAAGGCCTGTGTAAACCTGTATTTTCAGAATATGAACTTGCCTATCCGTATGTATCAGGGGCATTATCCGAAAACTTTACTTTTCTCCCTTCAACTTACCGTTTTATGCTGCCTTATGAGCTGTCTGATGAGGGTAAAAAGAAAGAGTACAGACTTATTCAACCTGAAGACCTAAAGGCCAGATTCCCTCTGGCTTACGAGAGAATCCTGGAATTCAAAAATGAGTTCCTTCACGATACCTCCTCTCTTAACGCCGAAGATTATAGTATAAATGGAAGGAAGATCCTGAAGTATCTTAACACTCCTAAAATCATTGCAACTGAAGGCTATCATCTACAGGCTGCATACGATGCTGTCGGAAATTATGTGTTTGAGGACGGCTGTGGGATTGTTCTCAAAGACCCGGATAAGTATCCTTATGTTACTGCAGTTCTTAACAGCCCGATTGCCAGGCTCTTTCCCGCAGTGTGTAAGTCTGAAATGATTTTCTCGAGTTACACAGCTCCTACAGTCCTGAAACGTTTTCCAATAGTATTTCCGGATAACAACCTAACCGAAGATCTCATAAATACTATTTCCAGTTACCTTATGTTTCTCAACAGGCAGAAATATGCAACAGATTACGGAGTTACGGACTGGCTTCAGGAGCTTGTAGGTTTCTATGAGCATGTCTCAAGCCTTCTAGTACTGGATACTTACTTTATAAACGACCTTGATTCAAGGCTTCTGGGTGCCCTTGAAGAAAATATTCATCCTTATGCCGGAGATATGGAGTCTGTAAATATTGATGGTTTTCTGAGTGCTTTATATTACATAAAGAAGCAGATTCTTGAAACCTCAAGCTTTGGAAAATACAAATTTAATATGGGATTACCTGAAATTCTAAATTCATCTCAAGCAGCGAAGAATTCTGAGTAATTTCTTCTTAGATTTATCTCAGAGTTTGAAGGAAATCCAGGGAAGTTATTTCCCTTCTTAATGCTCGAAAATTCTTAACAGTAGCAGCCTTGAGAGATTCTAACCTTCACAAAATAGGAATTGAAGAGATCAAGAGATCCATACAAAATACTCTAGTTATCTCCTTTTGGAGGATTTTTTTCTCTACAGGAAAACTTTTCTATTTTCCTTTTTTCGTTTCTTTTTAACGGTTTTTTGACCTGCCAAGATTCTCTTATCTAGGGTTGGAGTTGTTAGCTGCTACGGTTACGTTACTTATCATGTTATGGATACGTGCTTATCGCATGCGGATCAAGGGTTGGAGGAGGGGCACTTCTCTAGATGTGCGAGGGGAATTACGCCAGTAATCTATTGGTAATAGTGACAATTAACCGTGATTCTCCATTGAAAGATACTGCAGGAAATGCAGGAAACCGCCTTCAATCCTGTTTTTAACTTTTTTGAAAGCTAATATCTTCCTGATTTTTATATACAGGGTTATAATTACTATTCAGGTGTTTGAATATGGTAGTCGTTGGACTCTCAAGAAATAAGGATACTTTGGAAGCCGTAAAAGCAGCAGTGGGGTTTGCAGGAGGGCTTGGAATCAAAAAGGGGTCAACAGTGCTGATCCGGCCGAATGCAAACACTGCGGACCTGCCCCCTGGTTCAACAAACCCGGATGTACTGAGAGGGGCTATCCGGGAAGTCAAAAAATGCAATCCCGGAAAAATTATTGTTGCTGAAAAATCAATGTCCACTCTGGATACAGAAAAAGTTCTAAAGGAACTCGGTCTCTGGCAGGCTGCTGAGTCTGAAGGAGTGGACGAAATACTTACCTTTGACGACATGAAGCGACGGCATGTAGAGCCTAAGGGTGCTTATTCCTGGCCATATGGATTCGATGTGCCTGAGTTTCTGGAGTCAATTGATTACATGATCGCCCTGCCAGTGATCAAGACCCACTGGACTGCGACGTTTACCATGGGCCTCAAGTCTCAGATAAGCATCACCGCAGATAGGGATCGGCGGCAGCTTCCCCATGGACAGAACTGGGATGTACTTTTTGGGAATATGATTGCAGAGTCAAACCTTGTTTACATGCCCGATTTTTATATTTCGGATGCTACAAAATGCTTTGTTACCGATGGCCCTAACACAGGAACCTTGAGGGAGCCTGACATCGTGCTGGCAAGTTCGGATGTGATAGCAAACGATGCTGTCGGTCTTGCCCTTTTGAAAACCCTGGGCACGGTTCCCAAAATTCAGAATCGTTCTGTGTGGGCGCAACCCCAGATCAAAAGGGCTGTAGAACTGAATTTAGGAGTTCTCAGCAGGGAAGAAATAACTGTAAAGAGTGCAGGAGTCGAGGAAATAGAAGAGATTATTGCCAATCTTGCCTGAAACAGATCGAAAATAGATGCCTCGGAAAACTTCTGATTACAAAATCTCTCGTGAAAGGAAATGGAAGATCAATCTGACCCCTAATGAAGGAAAATCCTTGAGATCCTGAAAAGATTGGAAGATCCGGAGAGGACTGCCGGAATGAGCATGTAAGGAATAGATACTGAGTGTGTTTGTACCGGGTTTTTATCACTTTATAAATATACTCGTACATCACCATCATTTATTTATTTTTAACAGCCTCATAAGTTATGGGGTATTTTCAATGAAATGCGAATCTTGTGGAACAGAAAGTGAAAACAGATATTGCAAAAATTGTGGCGACGTACTGGATGAAGTTGTCAGAGTTGTAGGAGAAAAACGCTGGGCTGCAATCGATGATTGTTCTTTTATTTATCCTCTTGTCCAGCGTGTGGCTAAAGGAGAACTTACAGTCCACGATGTAATTCAAGCCCTTGAAGTGGAAGACTGATTTCCTGCTATGAAGTTCAGGATTTCAGGCTCTGGCTCTCAGGGGACGGCTTTGAGAAAGCTTCATACCTGCTATTCTCTACAGATCGGCTTTTACCATATTAGCGGAGGAGCCGACTTAATATCTGCGTCTTTCTCAATTGAGGTTTTAGATAAGGACGAAGTTTAAATGGAGTCAGGTCTCAGGATTAAACTGCAGGGATCAGTGTTGGGATTTAATTTCAGGTCTTTCAAGGTTGAATTTTAGCACATGCCTTAAGATTAAGCCTTAAAGTTATATCTCTTTAGCTTTAACATTATAATGTTGAGCATTTTTCCTGTTATCAGGAATTGGTGCCGTACATGAACAGAAAGGCCAATGCAGTTGTTCTGGTATTCTTGCTTGCAGGAATGCTCAATGATTTCGGGATGTATTCAAAATAAGAATGAGAAGCATACAAACACAGAATCTCCCGATGCTGGCAAAGGGGATGAAAACATGGATATCCAGAATATAAAGGTTTTTAGCAGCGCATTTGAATCTAATGGTACTATCCCTAGAAAGTACACTTGTAACGGGCAGAATATAAATCCGCCTCTGGAATTCGAAGGCATTCCTGAAGAGGCTGATAGTTTAGTGCTTATAATGGACGACCCTGACGCTCCCATGAAGACGTTTACTCACTGGATTGTCTGGAACATAGAACCTATAGCAAAAATAGAAGAAGACAGCATCCAAGGGGTTGAGGGAATAACCGATTTCAGGAAAATAGGGTATGGAGGGCCGTGCCCTCCTTCGGGCACCCACAGGTATTTCTTCAGAGTTTATGCGCTGGACAGGCAGCTTGAGCTCAAAGCGGGAGCAAATAGGAAAGAGCTTGAAAGCGAGATGATAGGGCATATCATTGCCGAAGGGGAACTGATGGGAAAATACAGTAAAACCTGATATTGTTGAGAGAGGGGAAGACGGTGGAAGAAAATACAATAGATGAAAAAATAAATGAAATGGGCGAAGATTTTTTCGAAAATCCTGGGGACGGTCTGGAAAAAGCAACTTTTGCAGCAGGCTGCTTCTGGGGCATTGAGGAAGCTTTCAGGCAGGTTAAAGGTGTGATTGCAACTGCTGTTGGCTACAGCGGAGGGCACTTCGAACGCCCTACCTATGAACAGGTCTGCACCCTTAATACAGGACACGCAGAAGCCATCAGGGTAATTTTCGACCCTAATGTGGTATCTTACGAAACTTTGCTTAGCGTTTTCTGGAAGATCCATGACCCGACTACAAAGGACCGACAGGGGCCTGATGTCGGAAAACAATATCGCTCGGCCATCTTTTATCACAACGAAGAACAAAAAGCTGCTGCCCTCGCCTCAAAGGAAAAACTTGAGAAGTCAGGGGCTTTCAAAAATTCGATAGTAACTGAGATTGTGCCGGTTTCAGATTTCTATATGGCCGAAGAATATCACCAGCAGTATTTTGAAAAGAAAGGTTTTCTGCAAAATGTACTCAAGAGCTTGAAAAAATAAATATTCAGGGTAAATAGACCGTTAAAAATGTGGTTCAGGTAATTTAGAAACCTGAAAAAATCTAGACTCTCAGCAATTTTCGGGGCCCTTGACTTATATCAGTGCCCCTTTGCTTCTTTTAATCTTCTCTGACGCTCGGATAATCTATGGATTCGAAGGAACAAGCGGAAATGGGGGAATACTTGAGGGAATTACTCTTCTCTAACACTTCTTGTTAATTACATAGGTTCTTCCAGGCTTTTCCTCACCATCTTTCCGTGAAGCATAGAACGAGATAATGTAAAAAACTCTATGAAGTAAGATAAGATCCGGGCGATTAATCACGAGAAAATTATTTACCCTCCCTTATCCTATTTTTTCCCATGATCTTTGACCCTATTACAGTCTGCAACCTAGATCTTCAGAATCGATTTGTAAGATCCGCAACACATGAATTCATGGCTGAAAAGGATGGGAAGCCTACTTCCAGGCTCGGAGACCTCTACGAAGAGCTTGCAAAAAAAGAAGTCGGGCTGATAATAACAGGCTATTCTTATGTCCTTCCTGGGGGGCAGAGTGATATTTACCAGCAGGGAATCTATGAAGACCGTTTTATTGAACCCTACACGAAGATAACCGAAGGGGTGCACAGGTACAGAAGCAAAATAGTACTCCAGATGGTGCATGGGGGTAGGCAGGCAACCGCTTCTGATGAATACCCGGTTCCTATGGCTCCTTCGGAAATCAAAGACGGACATTCGGCAGTTGTACCGAGGGAAATGACCGAACAGGAAATCCTGGAGGTAATCGAGGCATTTACAAAAGCAGCTATCCGGGCAAAAAAAGCAGGCTTTGATGGGGTACAGCTCCACTGTGCCCATGGTTTCCTTTTAAGTAATTTCATTTCCCCTTATACAAATAGAAGGACTGACCTCTGGGGGGGCTCAGTGGAAAATAGGGCAAGACTAGTCACTGAGATTGTCAGGCGCATAAAAGAACAAGCTGGGGCTGATTTTCCTATTCTTGTTAAAATGAATGCAACGGATGGTTTCCGGCCAAGCTCTCAAAAGGCAGAGATGGGGATTAATATCTTGCAGGTTATGGAGACTGCAAAAATTCTGGAGAGAGCTGGAGTATGTGCAATCGAGGTCAGCGGAGGGATAAGTGAAGCAGGTGGGGTAACCATAAGAACCGCAATTAACTCCCCTGCTAAAGAAGCATATTTTAGAGAATATTCTAAAGCAATAAAAAAAGCAGTAAATATCCCTGTAATTCTTGTAGGGGGCATTCGGTCCCTCTCTGTTATGGAACATCTACTCGAAGAAGGGTTTGCAGATCTGATATCCATGAGCAGGTCATTCATTTGCGAGCCTGATCTTGTTTTGAAACTTAAGTCCGGAGAGGCTAAAAAGGCAAGGTGTGTATCGTGTAATCTCTGTTTTGATCTTGAGGGTGTCAGGTGCAACTTCGAGTTTAAGTGAAATTCAGGTAAGTGAAACCTCCCTTACCCTCCCTTTTTACTTTCGTTTCTTAGTTTATCTCAGGACTTGTCACAAAATAATTTAATTAACTCACCTTATTCTTTGGTTTGAATGTGCAATTACATTCTCCGTGAAACTCATCACGTATAAACCTAATTCTTCAACCTGTTTTTTTTCGATTTTAATTCCTGTTGGATACTTATTCGTGTCTGAAAGGCATTTTACATCATGCTTTTTTGATGTAGTTGTTGCTGCGATAAGGTTTACAACCACTTTTCCCACTCAATTAAAAAATTATGAAATGTATGTGGAGGTCCACTCCGGCCTTTCCGGCGGTTTTGCCTCCAACATTTCTCTCCATTTTTCATCGGTCAGGCGGTCCTGCATTGACTGCTTAAACTCGTAATGGCTCATTACGGGTCCTGCACCTATCAGGATTCTGCCGTCCGGAAGTTTGTATGCAACCACTATCATTTCAACATGTCCCACACCTTCTTCTAGCACTGTTTCTGTATTCCCGTCGGTATGGACATCAGCGACGATTGTTGTCTTCTTAGCCTTGTCATCTACATCTGCTATAGTACCCTCAAGCTGGTCTCCATAGGTTTTGATGAACTCGTATTCTTCTGCTGTCAGTTCTTTATTTTCGAGTTCTTTTTCCGAGATTGTCTGAAGCCTTGAGAGAATATCTTCAAGGTTCGTGAGCCGTGCCTTTGAAGCAGGATCAAGCACGCCCATTTCATCAAGGCCCTGATTTGTCATATTCGTTAAGGCAAGCAGCCGGGCGTAAAAATCAGGGACCGGTTCCACATAACCTACAGCTGGTTTTTCTTCAGGTGGCATCGGCGCCGCGCTACCAACCATAGTGTAACTCTGTTTGGCATAAAGAATTGTATCATGCCTGAGTTCTGTCCAGGAAGCCAGAGCTGTATTCATTTCCTTGTCCTGCCAGGCGTCGGTCTTCATAAAGGTTGGGTAGCCATCACCATAGTCTTTCAGGAGAGGCTGGAGAGAATAAAGCCAGGACCAGTAGAGGTTTCTGTTCCAATCGGCGGCACTGAAGTTCGAAAACTCCGAATCCATCTTTCCGTACTGAACACTGTAGTTTTCATAGCTGGAGTCATTCAATTCGTTGAGCCAGTAAACAGCCCTTTTCGAACCCAGAAGAGCCATGGCATCAAGCCCGCGCGGGAAGCCTCGGATAGGCCCGGCTGCAGAAATCACCAGCGTAAATGGGGTTTCCTTTTTCCCAGTATATCCTCCTGTATGTACCCCGACCATGTTTGAGAACAGATAAGAATCAGGGATAAAGCGCTGTCCCATAAACCGGAAACCACTTGTATTTTTGAGACATTCATCAGCCTGCTCCGGAGTAAAGGGCTGTTCAAGGACGCAATTTCCTGTACCTCCATAGATTTTCGGGCCCTCGTATTCGGCAAGTTTAGCTTTCAGTTCCTCAACCGTGGTTTCGTTAAACTTTCTCTCTCCATTGCCAAATACCGTGTCCATAGCCTTCATGTACTCATAGGGTCCAAGATCATCGGAAAACCCTACATAAAAAGCCGTGACCCCATAGATTCTATCCCAGTTTTTAAGAAGTTCAGAATCGTTTTGGAGTTCAGAAGCGATCAGGCTTGCCTGGATAGTCTGTATGCGGGCATCTGCTGCAGGGTCTTCTGACACGATCAATTTATCCTTCAGGAGCATACTCATTCGGCCTTGCCAAATAAAGGCCTTGAAGTAGTTTTGCAACTTTTCAGAACGGGTATAATGGCCGCGCGGCACGTACTGGGAATAATCTTCCTTATACCTGAAAATCGGAGAGAGTTCAAAACCTTCGTGAGCTTCTATCTGGGAAAGTTCGGTTTCAACCTCTTTTTTTACGAACTCAGGAATTTCAAATTGATATTGTTTCTCTGCACCTGCAGGGAAAAGGGACTCGTTAACAAAGCCGTAAGAGTCTTCTATTCCCTGTACCTGCGTGGGCTGTACCTGTGCGGGTTGTACCTGTGTTGTTTTCGGCTGGAGAAGGCTCAACGCCACTGCGAAGTAGGCTGCATTTCTTCTTGCAGCTTCCTGTTCTTCCCCTGCGGCACTGTTATACTTCTCGATAGAGGCATTTAGCAGGGCAAAGTCTGTCTTCCAGAGAGTATCATAAAATTCCCTCTCTTCTATCTGGCGAAGAGTCTCATCAAACTGAATATGATAAATGTGCAGCAGGGAATCAGTGGTAATAAAAATAGGGATATCCTCTTGTTTGAGGGTAGCATACATTGAAGTTATATCTTCTTCTCCGGGGTTGTAAGGGTTTTCTATTACCACAAAACCATTATTTTCCAGCATTTTAAGAGCCGATTCGTTCAGAGTAATTCTGCCGGAAAAGTTCCCATAGTTGGTAATATTATCCTTGTCCAGAGGTAATTCATAAGAAGGCGCTTTTAATTCTACATCGAGGGCTCCAAGCCTGTAATTTCCTGCAATAGTAGAGTTCATCTCAAAGGTAGAGTTTCCTGTAAGGTTAGAGTTCACTGCAAAGGTAGAGTTTCCTGTAAGGTTAGAGTTCACTGCAAAGGTAGAGTTTCCTGCTCCAAGCTCGGAAAGGTTTACACCTTCTGTTTTAAGATGGCTGGTTGGAGAGCTTTTGTTGTTGTCTACTTCTGCTTTCTTTTCTGTCCCATTCTCCCCGCTTAACACGGAACTTTGCCCCAAACATCCTCCTGTAAAAAGGGAGACTAAAAGGACTAGAAAAATTAAATAATTGATAACAGTCTTAGTTCGGTACTTCATCATTTCATCTCGGCCGCTTTGGATTAAATGTCTGATTGGAGCTTTGCCCGCTCCGAAACTCGGTTTTTACCTTCTCAGTCTATAAGGTTCAGATTATTCCTGTTTTGCAAGCTGAGCTTCGTATATTAGGTTAAACTTTTTTATAGACTTAACTTTCTATATATTTTCTCTGTAAAATATTTTAACTTATCTTGAATCCAATCAAATTCTTGAATCCAGTCAAATAATACACAACTAAAAACTTGAAACTAAGAATTGAGAATGAAAGCTAGGGTAAAGGCTGAAATGAAGGTTGAGAACAAATTATAAAATGTATGTGGAGGTCTACTCCGGATTTTCCGGTGGTTTTGACTCCAGCGTTTCTTCCTTTTCATTGGTCAGCGATTCTGGATAGACTGCCGATCAAGAGAAGCCAGAAGAAAAGGGAGTAAGCAAAAGCATCAGAAGGTAGAGAAAGGTTGAAATCATTTTGCTTCTGATCCCTATCGTCTGCAATCTCAATCTCAAATCAGTAAATAATTTAAGTTTAAGTAATTTTTTTATTAAAAGAATAAAAGAAGGCTTTTCTTCCGTTATTCGTTTGGACTTAGAGGATCTATCCTGAAAAGCAGAATCATGAATAATGCAGTTACAGTTCCTGTACCCCACATAAGCGGGTCTCTGGTAATATTCAGGAACGTACCCATAATAAGTAATAATGCTCCGGTTACCAGCAAAATTTGAATCATTTTGTTCAACTATTTTTCCCCCATTAATCCCTTTTTAAGTTAAAATATTCCCAAATATTGTTAAGGCATTAAAATCCCAATTTCCCTATTTCTAATAGTTCTTCTTTGTTATGTATTTTTTCACATGGCATTTATTCTTTTGTTAAACTTCAATAAGGTTTGAAGTTATATACTTGAAAAAATCGGCTTCTGTATCTTAAAATAAATTTAGTTGAAAAAATGAAGCAAAAATCCAGTTAAATGAGCTTATGCCATTTTAGTTAATGTCCCTTATTTTGGAATAATGAATGTTAAAAAGATCTATTTTTTAAAAAAATTATGTTAAAACACTTTAATATCAAATTAAAGTTAAATAGAAAGGATTATACCTAATTAAACCAATATTATGTCGCCAAACAAATAATTGGGCTCTAA
>MCHG01000485.1_pt1 | contig 10419 bp, 8 predicted proteins | sample 787351 | NCBI WGS metagenome assembly MCHG01 (sample SAMN05430296, study PRJNA330682) | permafrost metagenome | biome: Cold desert; feature: permafrost; material: soil; isolation source: enrichment culture inoculated with soil incubated with H2/CO2 at 20 degrees... ... | reverse complement strand
CTATGGATGCTATTCTAGCGGCGCTCAATCAAGCGCCGCTATTATTCTGAGAGTTGCAGCATTTATATTAAATTATAACTTTTTTCAGTAGGCTGAATAGTTACTAAAATTCTTTGATGTGCTGGATTTTCTTGCAAAAGATGACAACAAAGTCAAGTTCCAAAGAGACAATGAAGATTATGTGCATCCTGTGCTGGCCACGCTGAGTTTGTGAACGGGAGAAGAAGGGGCATCTTCCGACCTTATAGTCTCGGGGCTTACCCTACCTGTGCTCTACGCAGGCAAAGACAACACCATAAAAGCAGATATCAAAAACATAGGAACAGACTCTACTTCTGGTTTTCAGACAGCGCTCTATGCTGATGGTGAAATTGTATCCACTGCTTCCGTATCGTCTCTTGCTAGTGGGAAAAGCAAAACCGTTGAGTTCAACTGGAAGCCTGCCAGTGATGGAGAGAAAGCCCTGCAAGTTTATGTCGATTACACGAACAAGACAAAAGAAATATGTGAAGTAAACAACTGGAACATTCCTATTCTTGCTAAGATCGTTGATATGAATCCCCCTAAACTTGAAATAAAGTCACCGGAAGATGGAAGCCTCGTAGACGCTGGAAACGTCACTATCAGCGGAACGGTAGAGGACACAAGTAGGAACCTGACGGTTGATGTGAATGGCAACAAAGCCATGCTTTCGGAAGGGAGCTGGAGTGTAAATGTGCCTGTGGTTTCAGGTTCTAATTTGATAGCTGTTTGTGCGGTGGACGGAGCAAACAACACAGCAAATGAGTTCATTGTTGTCAACGGAAGAGCTTCTTTCCTGCATGACTTTAATAAATCGTCCGGATCTAGAAATAAGGAAATAGTCGTTGATCAAACACACGAGGATTTCGAAAAAAACCAAATTTTGGTGGGTCCTTTATATAGTGTGTATAAGAAATTTGTTGAAATCACAGGTTTATCGATATCCTCACAAGATATTAACAATACTAGCAATACGCTTCAGATCTCACAGCTTAAAGAAAAAATTATGCAAGCAGGCTCCTCTAGATTTTGCATAGTTGCAGGGCTTATTTCTGCTGTTTTATTCATAAAGTTTCGAGACCAGAGGAAACAGCGATGAGCAGAAAAAGTAATCTCTATATGATTGTGGCTCTTTTCGTTTCATCATATCTTTTCATAGGTATTATGCCTGCAGAGGCAAATGAAAACGACTGGAACAGCCTGACCGTTACCCTCGGACATGAAAATTCCGTCGTCTCTGTTAACGAATACACTCTGGAAGCACTGAAATTTGACGGTTACGGCATGGTTTGGGTTCAAGTCTCGAAAAACGACGTAACCCTTGGGGATGCCGTCCTGGAAAATAACAGTTCAAGCTGGTGTTACATGGACAGCGATAATATACGGCTTAAGGTGTGCAATGTCACTGATAAGAGAAGTCTTCCTATGTTTGCCAGCGTCTGTTCACCTGAGGCAGAGATAGTTTTTGAAACAAAAAGAACGGCTGAAGATAAAATGAGCCTGGAACTTGACATCGAGGCGGACAAAGAAGAGTACTTTCTTGATGATGAAGTAATTGTCGATATGGAGCTTAGAAACACAGGGGAAGTAGAAGCCGACAAAATAAGATTTGACGTGGATTCCGATGGTCTCCTGGTCCAGAAAGGGGGTCCGGAGAATATAAACCTTGATAAAGGTTCAAAAAAGTCCTGTGAACTCCAGTTTAAGTTTCCGGAAAAAGTAAAAGAGAATTATAATATAACTGCAAATGTGAGCTGGGAAGACGGTTCTGGTAAACATTTCCTTTCCAAAACTGTAGAAATTAAGGTTAGCAAACCTCTGGAAATCTACAAAAACACGGGTCCAGAAGCGTTTCCTGGAGGCCCTGTGTATGTTACAGTTTCCGTGAAAAATGTCCAGGACAGAGCGGTAAATGTATCGCTGATCGACCTATTACCGGCAACATTTACAATAATTAACAACTCTGAGCTAGATAGTAATGTATTGGGTTCAAATAGCTCATCTTATTTGAGCTGGGAGTATTTGCTAGCTCCGGAAGAAAAAAAGATACTTTCTTACTCTATCAAGTCCGAACAACTCGGAGCCCACAGATTACCGCAAGCCCATGCATATGTAAACTTATGCGGGCAACTATATACTGAAAGTTCTGATTCCGAGGATTTAATAACAATATACGGAAATATTTTGTACAGAGAATATAAAAATGAAACAATGACAGAAGCAATACCTCCTGTAAAAGTAAAATTACATGTTAATCTGGTTCCGACATAATTTCGCAACTTTCAGAACCTTTTCATTTTGGCTCATTGGCTTGGTTCAGTTGCCAGAGAGTCTTGGAGAAATATTTGTTGGACGCAAATTCTTATTGTTCTCACTTTTCGGTGCTCCCTCAATAATCAGTTGACATTTTGATAGTCAATTTGCAGTCACACATCATTTATATCATCTAAATAAACGATCTCATGACATAACTTCTTGATTAAATTTTTTTCATGACTTACAACTAATACTCCGATACTCATCTCTTTGACTATATCTAAAACTGTGTTCCAGATCTGAGCTTGAGTAATAGCATCTAGCATTGTGGTTATCTCATCAGCTATCAAATATTTAGTTTTAGGACCTAAAGCCCTTGCAAGAGCAAATCTTTGAAGTTCGCCTCCTGAAAGTTCATTGGGCCACCTATTAAGCCAATTCTGTTTTATTCCAAATGAATCTAAAATATACTGTGATACATTATTTCCCTCATTTAAAATGTCTTTCATTTTCCATTTCGGGTTTACAGCTTTCTCCGGGTGTTGAAATACGAGCTGAACAGGGTTATATCCTTTTGGTGGGATTTCTTTTCCGTTGATGCTTACCTTTCCTTGATAATTGTTTTCGTAGCCAGCTAATATTTTACACAGGGTTGATTTTCCACTTCCACTATCCCCTATTAGACCCAGTAATTTTCCACTCTCCAAAGATATATTCACATTATGTAAAATCAAATTATTTCTTTTATACCCGAAACTTATATTCTCACCTTCAAGACACATTATTGCACCTCACCACTCCTCCGTTGACTTTTTTAAATTGAGGAATGCCTTTAGAGCAAAGATCATTCTTTTTGGAGCACCTTTCATAAAAAATACATCCATCTATGACTTCATCCGGCATTGGTTGTTGTCCATTAATTATCTGGAATTTGTTTTGGGGAAGTGCATTCCAAAGTGCCTTTGTATACGGGTGCCTTAAATTTTCGCCATCGTTTTTAAAATCTTCAACATTGGCTACTTCTAAAACCGTACCTGCATAGAACACTGCAATTTTATTGGATATTTTTAATGCCGCCTCTATATCATGAGTTATAAGTATCACTGCACAGCCTTTATTTGCCATATCTTTGAAATAACTCAATGTTTCATTCAAAGTTTTTTCATCCAATCCTGGAGTCGGTTCGTCTGCAATTATGAGCTTTGCAGAGCTTATTACGGCAGTAGACACCAGAACTCTTCTGGTCATACCTCCTGATAGCTCATGTGGGAACATTTTCTCAACATCTGGTTTTAAATCGTATCTCTGAAAAATATCTCTCTGGAGCTTTTTCATTAATCCTTCATTTTTCTCTTCAACACATCCTATTACCTGATTAGAGATCCTCATTAAAGGATCCAGATAGGTTATAGTTTGAGGAATTATGGCTATTTCTTTACCCCTTATTTCTTCTTTTTTCTCCTGAGTAAGTTTCTGGCCATTATATTCCATTTTACCATCAAGTTTCGCATTTGAAGGTAAAATTCCTAAAATCGCATGAGCCAGAAGACTTTTACCAGATCCACTCGATCCTACAACAGCTAAAATCTCACCTCTATAAGCTTCTATGCTCAAATTAGAGATTACTTTTAACTCAGTTTGTCTAAGTCCTGAGGCATATTGAATAAAATAAAGTGAAATGTCTTCTACCTTTAATAGAGCTTCAGTTTTATTCTTTTCTTCAGCAATTATTTCAGCTTGCTTTCCCATATTCACACCATTTGAATCTAAATTTTACATGTTGAGTCAATTTTACATATTTGGAGTCATTTTATATTCTGGGGTCAATTTCGGCTGTAAAATCTAAAGCTATCAGGCAACAAATTCTTTCAAAGACTTCCAGGAAAATTTACTCTTGAGCACTTCTCGGATCCATAATTTTTCCCAAATTATCTCCTATCATATCAAATGCCAGGACTACAATTAGTAGCGATAATCCCGGGAAGAATGCAAGCCACCAATATCCTGCTGATAGGTACTTCATAGACTCTGACAAAATTATACCAATTGCCGGTTCGTGGGGTGAAAGTCCAAAACCCAGGAATGTGGCTGAAGCTTCATGTAAAATAGCATGTGGAAACATTAAAATCGTACCCAAGAATATCTGGGGAATTAAATGGGGTAAGATATGTTTTGTAGCTATCCACAATTTTGACTTGCCCAGATTTATGGAAATGTGGATATATTCCTGAGTTTTTAGCTGCTTAATTTCTGCCCTTACAACTCTTGTTAAGCTTGTCCAATGCGTTAATGCAACTCCAACAATAATTCCTGTTGCTCCTCCTCCGAATCCTATGGAAATAATTATTATTAAAAGAAGGTGTGGGATTGAAAGAAATAAATCTACTAACCAGGATATAATGGAATCTGCCATCTTTCCTGTACTTGAGAGTAAGCCTAAAATTATGGCCAGTATACTACTAATAGTAGAAGCAAAAGCTCCAATCAGTATACTTAAACCAAGTCCCTTTAGCGTTCTTATAAACATGTCCCTTCCCATCCAATCCGTCCCAAACGGATGTTCCGGTGAAGGATTAAGGTTTTTAGAGCCAAAATTAGTCTGTAATGATTCGTCGCCTAAAAACACGCTGGAAATCACAATTGTAAGTAATAAGAGTGATGTGAAGCCTATAATTAAAAAAGTCTTCTGTCTTAAATTTAATCCTCTGAATACTCCTTTGTTAACTGTTACAACAGCAGTACTCATATTGATGCCTCCTGTTGTTTTATCCTGGGATCAACAAATTGGTATATAATATCAGCAATTGAATTTCCCAAAAAGACAAAGCAAGCACTAACAATAACTATTCCTAAAAGCAGTGGGACATCAGATCTCAGTCCTGCAGCTACTGCAGCCTGTCCAATTCCGGGATAGGAAAATACCTGTTCAACCAGAACTGTTCCTCCAAACAATTCACTGAATCCTAAAAACTGCAGTGTAATAGCCGGAAGCGCAACGTTTCGAATTCCATGCCTTAATACCAGGTCTAATCCTTTTTCACCTCTTGCCTTAGCAAATAATACATAATCACTGGATAAAACTTCTATTAGTTTTTCTCGAGTGAAGAGCGCAATTTGAGCAACTCCCAATAAACTCAAAGTTAGTGCAGGGAGAATTAAACGCAGAAGCCAATCAAAAAATGTCACATTTTCCGCAATGACACCTATAGGTACACTCAAACCTATGGGGAACCATCCCAAATACACTGAAAACACCATTAATAGAATTAATGCCAGCCAGAAAGTTGGTGTGGCAGCTAAAACATAACAATATGTCTTTATTGCCTTATCTATCCACGTTCCTTTTTTCATTCCAGCTACTATCCCTAAAATGAAACCTAAAACTCCTGAAAACAGCCATGAAGCTGCCATAAGAACAAGGGAAGCTGCGAATCTTTCTTTGATTACATCAGTAACAGGCATTCTATAAATCAATGAAGTTCCAAAGTTTCCTTTAAGAACATCTCCCGCCCAGTTCAAAAACTTTTCTTGCGGAGGCGTGTTAACACCCCAGTATTCCTCAAGTTTTGCTTTGTGCTCCTCGCTCACTGGCATTTCTCCAATATAAGCTCTAACAGGGTCTATAGGCGAGAATTGAATAAGCATGAAACTTACAAAACAAACTACAATCAAAAGACTTATTAACCGAAGTATTTTTTGTCCTATAAAGCCCACTATTTTTTCATTGTTTAACACGCTATTCCCTCAATATTAATCATTTTATAATAAATTTATCTTGATGTGCGAATAAATATTATGAACAATTTAATGAATTTTCATACTAATTTAAGTCAAAATAGACCACTGTAACATATTTTTTAATTATCAAACCCAAATTCCAGTCCCAAATAAAAAAGGTAAGATGAGTAATATTTATAACATCATTTTATTAAAATATTATATTACTCACTTTTAAATCGAGCTGGTTGCATCTGTCCTTTTCCATTCATAGATATTTCCTAAAATATCTGATCCGGCATTTTTTTGTGGGGTCCCTATGTCTAAGGTTTCGTCCACCGTATACAGATAATCCATTGTCACTAGCCATAACCACGTTGCATCTCCTGCAGGCCCATAACCGGTATTTCCATCATATGCCGCTAATTGCCAGTATTTTGTAGCCTGGTCCTGGTCTGCAGATCTCAAAGCTGTTTCTAAATATCCATCTACAACAGGATTATTATAAAGACCCGGATTCATGTATCTATCATCCGCTTCTTTACTGTGGTATTGCAGGTATAAATTGTAGGTATCTACACTGCTGTAAGCGTATAAAACGGCTGAACTGTATTGATTAGCATATATTTCATCCCAGTTTGTGCCGACAAGGTCTATTTTTATACCTAATTTTTTGGCTTGTTCACTTACAGTCACTGAAAGAGCTTGCCTGGTTTGATCCGCTGCAGAATAATATAATATAAATTCTGCTTTAGTTCCATTTTTCTCTCGGATTCCATCACCGTCATTGTCTTTCCACCCTGCGTTTTCTAACATTTTTTTGGCTTCTTCGAGATTTGAATCGTTGATTTTGGCTTCAGGGTTTCCAAAGGCTCGTTGATCTACTCCAGTGTATTCAACATCCCCTTTTCCATATAATACTCCTTCAAGTATGGCTTTTCTGTCGATACCCATGTTTAAGGCTTTTCGAATTGCCATATCTGCTGTTACATTATTGCCTATTGGATCTCCCTTTAGACTTTTGTTACCGGTATTATATTGCATGGGGAATGAAACTCCGAATGCTCTTGCTGCTGGAAGAGCCATTAAATTATATCCGTCTATAGTCTGGTTTGCATGATTAATGTCGATTTCAGCTATGTCTACGTCCTCGGATTTTGCAGCTGCAAAAGCAGTTTCTTTATCAAGGAATAACATGGTTATTTTTTTAAAGAATGGCTTTTTCCCATAGTAATCTTCGTTAAATTTGAATATCGCCTGCTGACCTTTGTCCCACTGTATCAATTTATATGGCCCTGATCCTACCGGATTGGATCCATAGGTTTCCTTTTTATATGCATGTTCTGGCACAATGCCAAGGTATCTGAGCCTCCAGATGAAACTGGATTGGGGTTCTTTTAATTTGAATTCAACTGCAGTATCATTTATTACCTTAGCATTTTCTAGATTACTCATATCCAGTTCCGAATTACTTCCAATTGCTGTATTGAATGTAAATGCTACATCTTTTGCTGTTAATTTCTCCCCGTCTCTGAATTTGACATCGTCTCTTATATTTACAGTCCATGTCTTCCCCTCAGGACTGACATAGTAACCTGTTGCAAGGTCATTTATTATACTGCCGTCATCGGCTGATTTGAAAAGAGTACTCTGTATCAATGGTTCAAAATTCACATGACCGCATCCCCATCCTAGAAGCGGATCAAAACCTGCTTTTGGTTCCCCTGTATGCGAATATACGTTCACTACCAATTCATCAGAAGCCGGGGTAGTCGAGCTAGCTGATGTTGAATTGGATGCAGCATTGTGAGTGGCATCCGATGAAGAATTGGAAGCAGAATTGGAAGTAGTATTGGACGTACAACCGGATGTAGAAACGATAATACCAATAACTGCTATAATTACAATAATTGACCCTATAAGCAAATTTTGCTGGTTTTTCCTAATCTAAACTCCTCCTCCATTTTATTAGGACCCTGAATTGTTTTGTCTCCATTCCATATAGTGAAGTAGTTGCATGACACTTTTTTTTGAATAATATTCCATCTCAAGATTGAGCACTTTTAAATCCTGCCCATCAAAATAAACTGGCTATTTTTCTCATTTATTTCGGTTCTTTACTCATAAGAAAAATTTAAGCCATGTAATCATTAAACAGGCAATCCTAATTTAAAAGCCAAGACACTCAATTCAAATAAAAACTCTAGATCATAAATTCAAAAAAATGGGATTTAAAGTCTAAATTAAATCCCAGGTACTTTACTCAATTTAATCTCATTTGCGTTTCCATTCCAGGATGTTACCAAAGATATCTGCACCATGAGGCTGTATCTTTGGAGTCCCGATGTCCAGGTCGTTGTCCATAATGAACACATAATTAATGGTTGCCATCCACATCCATGTAGCATCTCCTTTTTCGGAGAATCCTGTTGTTCCATCCCAGGCAGCCAGCTGCCAGTTTTTAATAGCAGTATCCTGGTTAGAACTGGTTATGGCTGTTCTCAGATAATTGTCCACAACAGAATTATTGTACATTATTATGTTGTTGTGTTTTGATGGATCGTAGCTCTTACTGTAGTATCTTAAGTATATGTCAGTCGGATCCAGCGAACCATAACCCCAGACATTTGGAGTCGAAGAGCAAAGGGTGTAAATTTCATCCCAGCTTTTACCCTCGACTTTAATGTTTATACCCAGTTTTTTAGCTTCCTCACCTAAGGAAACAGCTAAGGCCTGTCTTTCCTGTGCACTGGCAGGGTATGTTAACGTAAACTCGGCTTTTAAACCATTTTTCTCAACAATACTGTCGCCGTCAGTATCTTTCCAGCCGCCTTCGGCTAAAATTTTCTTTGCTTCCTCTATATTTCCGTCTTCGAAAATAGCTTCCTTATTGCCCCAAGGTGATTTATCTACACCCGTAAATTCTTCTTTACCCTGCCCATTTAAGGCTCCATTGATTAGTGCCTGCCTGTCTATCCCGATATTCATAGCTTTTCTTATTGCAAGGTCAGAAGTTACGTTATTTCCAATTGCGTCGCCCTTTTCAGTTTTTTTGCCCGTATTTGGATTCATCGGGAAGCTGATCCCTCGAGCATCAATAGAGTCAAAAGATACTATTTTCATCCCATCTACTTTTTGATTGGCAAATGAGGAGGGAATTTCAGCCAAATCTATTTGTCCTGACTTGGCTGCCGCAAAAGCAGTATCAGATGCCATAAAAAGTATGGTTAACTTTTTAAAGTACGGCTTTTGACCATAATAATCTGGATTTGCTTCAAAGATTACTTGCTGGCCTTTGTCCCACTGCACGAATTTGTATGGGCCCGATCCTATTGGATTCATACCGTAATTTTCACTGTAAGCATGTTCAGGGACAATACCAATTACTACAAGTTTATTGATGAACGTAGCCTGAGGATCATTTAAGTCGAATTCAACCGTATAATCATCGGCTGCTACAGCTTTTTCCAGCGTAGATAAATCGACTTCGCCACCGACGTTTGCTGCTGCAGTAAATGTGAATGCCACGTCCTTAGCTGTTAAAGGCACTCCATCATGGAATTTAACATCGTTTCTTATTTTAACTGTCCACTTTAATCCATCACTGCTAACTGTATAATTTGTAGCTAAATCGTTGATCAAATTTGCTTTACTATCCCTTTTGAAAAGAGTACTCTGAACCAGGGGTTCATGGTTATAACCCCATCCGGTAATAGGGTTAAAGCCCGCTTCCGGCTCTCCACCGTGTGTCCCAATGGCTGCTATCAATTCGTCAGAAGCCTTGGAAGTCGAGTTGCCAGATACAGGACCGGACACAGAACCGGACTCAGAAATGGGTGTGGGACTGGATTCAGAACTGGGCGTAGAACTGGACACACAACCAGACATAGAAATGATAATACCAATAGCTGCTATAATTACGATTGTTGACCCTATAAACAAATTTTGCTGGTTTTTCTTAATCTAAACTCCTCCTTGATTTTTATGAGATACCTGAATTATTTTTACAGTGATCTCTGAACCAGTATTTTACGGACTGAAAAAGCTTTTTAAATAATACGTTCATAACTAAAAATACTATCAAAGTGTTACTTTATTATCCATAGTTATAACTAATTGAATAAAATCATTTTACTATATATACTTTCCTAAAAAAATGTATTACAAAATATTTGTTTTATGTATTTTAGTATTAATAAATATGAATTTTTATTATTTTCCTACCCTTTGACAGGCTGCAGCCGTTGGATGCCGAAAACAAGTCCAAATATTGGCAATCCCAAAAAATTTAAGGTGCCATGTATTAAATCGCTCGTGTCTCAAGATGAACAGCTTTTGAGTCTTACAGCTGACATTCCGCAGATGTTTGCTAAAATTCAACAATTTTTCACGCTATCGTTTTTTCTGAAAATTGCTTTTCCTATT
>MCHG01000484.1_pt1 | contig 10441 bp, 11 predicted proteins | sample 787351 | NCBI WGS metagenome assembly MCHG01 (sample SAMN05430296, study PRJNA330682) | permafrost metagenome | biome: Cold desert; feature: permafrost; material: soil; isolation source: enrichment culture inoculated with soil incubated with H2/CO2 at 20 degrees... ... | reverse complement strand
AGTCGTAGTTTCCAGAGTCTGCAAATACACATAGATCATAATCCTGAGCATACAATTTAGGTGTTACTACTGCTGCTTCCATTACAGATACAGCTGCTGTAATTCCTGCTTCTGCTAAATTAGCCTGAAGTACTTGTGCCATTTTTGCGTTATTAGAAGTACTTGCTCCATATGTAAGAATTGTACCTACGTCAACTCCATTTGGAAATCCTGCTTCAGTTAAAAGCTGTTTTGACTTTTCAATATTAAATTCATATGTTTCAAATCCATCTTTAGGTGATGTAGCAACATACTCAGGAGGCATGTAATGAATTGCTTCAGTTCCATAACCATCACTAACTGCAAGATTTATATCACCCTTATTTACTGCATAAAATATTGCTTTACGAACTTTGTCATTAGCTAAAACACTTTTGTTAGTTGCTGATAAATAGTTTATAGCCATAAACATTATGTTATTGCCTTTAATCAATGTCTTGTTGTCTCCAGCTACTTTAGAAAGAGATTCCCAATCAGACAAAGGAGAATCTTCAAAATAATCCAGCTCTTTATTTTCATAAGCTATAACTGCAGCTGATTCATCAGATATTACAATATATTCGATATTCTTAATATCTGGAGTGCCTCTCCAATAATCTTCAAAAGCACTAAGTTTAACGCCTGTTGCAACATTGTATTCTGTTACATAATAAGGACCTGTTCCACCTTTATGTGGCATAGTTCCAAATTTATCACCCTGATCTTTAACCTCTTTTTCGCTGAGTATTTTAATGCAGAAAAATGTATGGTCAATAGGTGAATAAGGTATATTTAAAGTAATTTTAACAGTCTTTTCATCAACAGCCTCTACGCTTTTAATCATAGAAGTCAAATAGTTGAATCTAGAGTTTTTCATAGCGCGATTGTAGCTGAAAACAACGTCAGATGATTTTAAAGCTTCTCCGTTTTGGAATTTAACACCATCCTGTAATGTAATGTTATATACAAGTTTGTCCTCACTTAATTTAACTTCCTTAGCAAGTTCCTTATAATAACCATTGTTTGCTTCATCCATGCCATAAAGTCCTTCATACATTTGATGCCAAACTTTCATGTCACGAGTATTTGTAGTTTGCTCCCAATCAAGTGAAGGTAAGGATGCAATTAGTCTTAATCTTAATGTTCTGTTTTCATCTGGCTTATCAACAGGTGTTTCAGTGCCTGTAACAGGCGGTTTTGGAGTTTCTACTACAGGAGTTTTGGTTGTACAACCTGTGAATGTAACTAAAATCATTAAAACTACCATAAAAATTGATATTGCTTTTCTTAACATGTTTTCCCCTCTCTAATAATTAATATTGAAGTAACAAAAATTAATCTAGATTTCCTCCTTTTTTTATTAAACAATCTACTTTATATACTAGCAATTTGTATGCCAAATTTATAAAACCATTAAATTTTAATATATATATTACAAATCTTGATATTTTCACTAATATTAACCTTATAAGTTATTTTTCTTTAAAAAATTTATAATTAAAAAGAAAAATATTGTATATTTTATAAAAAATAAAAATGACAGCGCCGTAAATAAGGCAAAGTCATTTGTTTTATTCTCTTGAACTTTAGGCGTTAAATAATAGCGTTCTCTCTTATGCTGTAATAACGGCACAGAAACAAGCATAAGTGCCGTGTTTGTGGCAGTTATATTATGATATTAAACTTTTTCATTTTTTGCTGCAATGTTTGTCGAGGTATTTCGAGATAATCTGCAGCTTTCTTAACATTATATTTAGAAATCATAAGTGCTTCTTCGACTAACTTTCTTTCCATTTCATCAAGGATTGATTTAATAGGCTTAGTCTTAGAATTAGCATCATTATTTCTATACATTTTATTTGAAGATTTTATATCTAATATTGTCTTGCTTCCGTTTACATTTTGTATTGAAGATACAATAAAGTTTTCAAGCTCACGCACATTTCCAGGCCAATCGTATTTTAACATAAAACTATTAACCTCTGGGGAAACAGAATTTATATTTATATCAAAAATCTTATTGTATTTTTTAATAAAATATTCTGATAAAACTTTAATATCATCAATTCGCTCTCTTAATGGAGGAATATCTATATTTACTACTGATAGCCTATAATAGAGATCTTCCCTTATAAGCTTGTTAACTAAAATTTCTTCACTGCTAATATTCGTTGCTGTAATTATTCTAACATCAAATTTCTTTTCCTCATTATCACCTATCCTTCTTATAGCTCCGCTTTCTATTGCTCTTAGCAATTTTGATTGCAAATAAATAGGCATACCATGCAACTCATCAAGAAATAGCGTTCCTCCATCACATGCCTCAAACAATCCTTTTTTATCTAAAGCTCCCGTATAACTTCCTTTTCTAGTACCAAAAAAAATACTTTCCAGTAAATTTTCAGGAACGGCCGAACAATTTTGAGCGATAAAAGGTTTATCCCTTCTATTGGAGGCATTGTGAATTCCGTGAGCAAAAAGCTCTTTACCTGTTCCAGTTTCTCCAGTTATAAAAACCGGTGAAGGAGAATTTGAAATATTATTTGCATACTCAATTAAATCAATCATTTTTTTATTTCTACAAATAATGTCCTCTAAATGATACTTAGCATTACAATTAAAATCTAAATACTTAGGCTTCATAATTAGAGTGTTTTTATCCTGTGAATCCTCTTTCTTATTTTCATTAGTATTCAATTCTTCTTGTGTTATTATCTTAGATAATTCAACTGCTCCTACAACTATACCCTCATGCCTTATTGGAAATGAGACATTGTCAGTAACGGTATCTTTATAATACATAGTCTTGATTAGTTGCCCTTTACGTTCAATCAGCATTTCTTTTTCCATGCATTCATATAAAGAGCTATTAGATTTGTCCAAATTATAAAAAACATCAAGCAGTTTTTTACCAACTATAGATTCCTCAAGTTTATTGTCAATTTCAGGATTAAATTTAACGGTAAATAATATTGTTCCATCATTATTTATTATAGTAATACCGTCAATATAATCCATGTCTCTATATAATGTAATAATAACCGCCCCCCTAAAATATTAATGTAATTATATTTTCACATAACTGTTTCGGATGCTTCTATAGTGCTGAATAAATTATCGAGTTAATGATTTACATTCTCTATTATACTATAAGATTCCAAAAAATAATATACAAGATATTGTTCTAACAATTATAAATGCAATTATGATTACTGTAGCTAGTACTGGTGGATATGAAATGATTAGTGATCCAATGGCCAGGAAATCCAAATAATTATAACAACTTAAGCTCCTAGCGCCAACAAAATTAAACCGAATACATTATAAAAGATGATTTCAGTAAGTAGAAATCATCTTTTGTTTAATTTATTTTATAGTTGGGTTTTCCATTACCCCTAAGAATATTGGAATTCCTGTTGTTGTGTCAACAATTCCATAAACAAATGGTCTGTCAAAAACTAATTTTGTAAGTTCAATAGGCATTGATGTTGTACCCATTTCTACTGATGTTACCGCAGCCGCCTCTGTTCCTTTTTCATCAACTTTTATATATGTTTTATGTTTAACTTCACTGATGTAAAGCTCTTTTTCGTTATTTCCCTTCATTAATGAAAAATCGGCATTGTTTGGATCAAAAGCCGTCTTCATTCCTAATTTAGACAACTCATTTAGCAGACTATCCTCATAGCTGCTTTCAAATTTCGGAATTGATAGCTCTATATTTTTTGTTTCCTTGTTATTCATTATCTTCACTAAATCTAAAGGTGTCAGATCATTTATGAATTCTTTCGGAGTCTGTCCTTCTTTTGGCAAAATACCTAAGAAAGCAAATTGCTCGTCCAGATATGGAAGAATTACTCCTGTTGCACCGTTACCCTGTAAATAATTCACATCCCCTCTTTTGTTCATAAAATCTGTATTAACTGCGCCGGTAGGCGCATTAAACTGCATTTCATGTGTATCGTTGGCCTTAAACTGGTCTTTCCAATCCCCTTTAAAATAAATGGCATTAATAAGATACATCATTACATCTCCATTTATTTCTTCCACAATTTTATCTATTTTATCATTAGTAGCATCTGCAACCCATTTATTAATTATAGTTGGCGCTACTTTATCACTAAAGTCCAATTCTTTTACATAAGCGGAATAATAATCTGCATTAGTCTGCAAAAAATTCTTATTTGCCTCAAATCCTTCTCTGTACCAAATCGAGTTTGATATTGAGAATTTAGCAATTCTGTCCTTTTTCATTAAGGAATTCATCCAGTCTTTCATTCCAATATTTAATTGTTCTATTGAAATATTTTCTGCTCCTAATGTTTTAAGCATATCTGTCTTTGTTTCATTATCTGCTCCATTTATTGCCATAGCTAATGCAAAATAAACTGATGGAGTTGAAATCATAATGTTTCCTTCATTTTTACTACTTTCTTTAAACATCCTCCATGTAAAATCTAAAACAGCTCTATTTAACTCTTTATCCATTGGTTCAGGTACTCTGTCTTTAATTTTCGAATCAATACCTTTCATTAAATCATTAGATTGTGATGTGCAACTTGTTAAAATCATGGCAATGACAAGCAAAAAACTTAATACTTTAACTATTTTTTTCATGCTATTACCTCCTTATGTTACTATGACGATTTTAATTGTAAAATGTTCCAAATATTTGGTTTTTCCGCAGTCAACTTTCAGAAATGTGATTATTACTATATAACATACTTAATGGATTAGACAAATAAATAATTTAAAAATAAGCTAGTTGTTTGTATATGATTGTCGAATCCGCAGGAATAAATGTATCCAAATAATATATAATATGGTAGGATGTAAAAAAACATATAAAAACCACACTTTGTAAATAATTATACTTGTTTTAGAAAAATAAACATGTATTCGCGTAAATTTAATCGAGGGGGGATTGTTTTGGGCGACAAAGACCGTAATAACGAGGTGCTTATTAATGAAATTTTGAACAGTATTCAAGATGATTTTTATATTATAGATCATGATTGGAATTTCGTTTTTACTAGCAATAGATTTACCTCGAGAGTTGGTAAGGATCCTGAAGATTTTATTGGAATTAACATTTGGAAGATGTATCCTAAGCATATAGGTACAGCATATGAAAAGAACCTCCGTGAAGCAATGGTCAAAAGGGAGATACGGCGGTTTGATGTGGGAGATAAATATACTGATGCTTTTTGCAAGATGATTGTTTTCCCTTCCGATGATGGTATTACTGTACTAAGAGTAGATATCACTGAACGCAGGAAACTGGAGATAGAATTAAAATATCAAAAAGAATTATTTGAAACTGTAATTGAAACTATGCATGATGCCATTGCTATTTACGATAGTAACGGTAAAGTAAGTTTTTTAAATGCAGAAATTCGCAGGCTTTATCCATTTTTAGATGATAAATCATCCGTGAGCGACGTTCAAGATAATTTCGAATATTTTGATTTGGAAGGAAATGTTATACCTAAAGCAAAACTTCCCACCAGTAGAGTATGCATGGGTGAAAAAATAAGAGGTGAAAGGATAATTATAAAACGCCCTGATAGACTTCAGTATACAGAAATTAATGCTACTCCTATTTTTAATAAAGAAAATAGTTTATTATCGATGGTAGTTGTGCATCGCGATATATCAGAACTTATACTAAACCAACAAGAGATTAAAAATAACCAGGATCAATTGTTAAGTAAAGAAATATCAAAAAATGAACTGCTTAAAGTATCCATGGAAATGAAGGATGAGTTCCTTTATCTCATTACTCACGAATTTAAAACACCCATGGCGATCATAAACTTTGCCCTGCAAGCAATAGAGTCCTTATGCAAAGATGATGTGACAGAAAGGTTAGCTAGATATCTAAATACCATTAAAATTAACACAAACAGACAGCTTCGATTAGTTAATAACCTTCTTGATGTTACACAAATAAACACGGGAAACATTAAGATACACAGGCGCAAGCTCGACATAGTTTTCCTGACAAGATCTATTGTTAACTCTGTTGAGATATATGCTGTACAAAAAAATATTAGCTTAAAATTCGAATCAACATTTGTCAAAAAAGAGATTTATTTTGATGAAGAAAAATTTGAGCGAATAATGCTAAATCTGTTGTCTAATGCTTTAAAATTCACACCAAAAGATAAGTGCATAACTATTTTATTATCAATTAAAAAGAAAAATAATAAGAACTACATAGATGTAAGTGTAAAGGATGAAGGAATAGGCATATCAGTGGATAATCATAAAAAGATTTTTGATCGCTTTGGTCAAGTAGATACAAGCTTGTCACGTCAAGCCGAAGGCACAGGATTAGGCTTATATCTCGTAGCTCTTCTAGTCAAAGCCTTAGAAGGAGAAATCACTTTGAAAAGCGAAATAGGTAAAGGCAGTACATTTACAGTATTACTTCCTATAATTAAATCAATTCCGCTTGAGGAAGTAGCTATCAGTCGTGAATTTAACAATCAATTAATTGGTGAAGATAGTCGAATTGTACAGGCTGCATACATTGAATTGAGCGACTTATACTTTGACTGATATCAAAATTAATTGTACAAGCAGCTAGCATTATGAAGGATGTATGACTAAACTTGCTCCAAATTTGTAGGACGCATTGTTACCTAATTTGTTTATAGACTGAACTCATTTTTAGAATTATTGATTCAAATCTTTCATTTCTCTATGCATTGAAAATAGTAGCGACAAAAATGTTCAATATATAATTTTAATTATCATTATGATTATTATTATAATTATATGTTGACAAAGCATGATATTAGATGTATGATGTTTTATATTAAAGAAAAATGTGAGGGATTTATTAAATGAATATATCGACAGATGCAATCGTATCAAACTCTGAAATAATAAAAAATTACAAATCATGTAGGGAAAAGGCAGATAACTTTGGCAAGATATTTGTTTTTAAAAATAACCAGCTGGATGCAGTTTTGTTTTCTATAGCAGAATATGAAAGAGTTTCAGTAATTATTGAATATATAAATGGTTTTGAAGAAAAAGACATTGAAAAGTTTATGGAACGTTTATCTAGAAAAGATGATGAAAATATTTTTAAAAATAATATAACGATATAAAACATGTCTTGGTAAATAAAAAGCAACATAAATTACGTTATAATTAATTCCATTTCTGTAGGAAACTTAAATTAAAATTGCCTCCCTTTTATTATACCTTATGATTAGAAAAATATGATAACAAGTAAATAGTACAATTTATAATATTATTGCTTTTTGTTATAATAACTTCATACACTATAGGACTATAGGAGTGATTATTTCGCATAATAATAAAAAAAATAAAGTTGGAATCGGTTTTGCGACTGGTAGAAAGAATTTTCAACAGGTATTAAAAACATACATTTACAATTGGCACGAATCCGGGTTAGTTGAAAATAAAATGGTAAGTTTAAATCTTTTTATAGCATACGATCTTACTTATAACAAGACTAAAATCTCTGATTACACAAATTTTCATGAGGATTTAGTTGATCAAATTGACGACGTAAATTTTATAGATAGTACTTATATAAAAAAGGAAATTGATTATTTAATTGAAGAAAGTGCAATTGAATCGGAACAAGCAAAAATGATTTTTGGCAAGGGATATGCTGCTAAGCGTAACGCCATACTTTATAGTGCTATCAAACAAAATGTAGATTATTTGATTTTTTTGGATGATGATGAATATCCGATGGCGGTTACTAATACTAAGAAAACTGCAATTTGGGGAGGTCAGCATGTTCTTAGAGTCCATTTAACAAATATTGAACATTCAGATATAACACACGGACATCACTGTGGTTATATATCTCCAATTCCATATATAGAATATGATGATATTATGCATGAATCAGATTTTAGATCCTTTATCGAGGCCATTAGTAATGATATTATAAACTGGAATAATATCAAAAATGTTATGAATGATGGCGGAGTTACATATGCTGACATAAAGATATTGACAAGTGAAAAAGCTGTAGAGGTGCCAGAAACAAATCATACCAAATTTATTTCAGGAGCTAATCTGTGTATTAATCTTACAGATCCTTCTCGTGTGTTACCATTTTACAATCCCCCAGGTGCAAGAGGCGAGGATACATTTCTGAGCACTTGCTTAAGTGAAAGAACAGTATTTGATGTGCCGTGCTATACATTTCATGATGGATTCTCAACTTATAGCCGATTGTTAGAGGGTGTTTTACCGACAAAGCTAAAATATTCCAAAGCTGATAATGAAGAAATTATAGAACGTTTTTACAAAGCTTGTATTGGGTGGGTTCGTTATAAACCGCTAATGACTTATATAACTCAACATGATAGTTATAATGAAAAGATAGAGGAAATGAAAGAAAAATTAAACGAAACATTACCTATAATATGCACATACTTTCAAAAACCTAATTTTATGAATATTTTAACTGAATTAGATAAGTATAATAAAAATGTTGAAAAACATTATAATGACTTTCAAGAAACACAAGAAATATGGGCAAATATTATGAAACATTTTCAAATAAAAAAAATTAATTGGAGGTTAAATTATGGCAGATTTCAAAGATAAGCTCAATAATAGCAAAGATAAGATAGTAGGTGAAGTTAAGGAAAAGGTTGGAAAAGTTACTGGTAACGAAGAGTTGGAATTGAAAGGTAAAATCCAATCCGCAAAATCGGATATAAAAGAAAAAATTAACAAAGATGATATTGGAAAAGATATGCATGAAATAAAAGAAGACATTGCTGAAAAAATAAATAACATAATAGATAAAAACAAAGATAAAAAATATAATAAAGAAGATAAATAGTATTAACGAATACAAATAATATTAGAAAAGGCAGAGGTTAGTAACCTCTGCCTTTTCTAATACTCAAAGGAGTTGCCGCTGCAAACAATCTCCTTTGGCATTAAAATTAGTGAAGGTAAAAACAAATAAGAATATCTTAAGTATACATAATAGTTATAATTATTATAGATAATAGTATTATAATTATATATTGATACATGATTTTAATTATATGTTGATATTCCATTGTAATTATATTTTGATATATAATTTCAATCATATTTCTACTAAACATTGTAATTATATGTTGATATTCCATTGTAATTATATTTTGATATATAATTTCAATCATATTTCTACTAAACATTGTAATTATATGTTGACAAATTATTATAATAGATGTATGATGTAATAAGAGTAAGACAAATGAGAGGAGTTGATTAAATGATTATATCGACAAGAGCGATCGTGTCAAACTCTGAGATAATAAAAAATTATAAGGCATGCAGGGAAAAAGCAGATGATTTGGGCAAGATATTTATTTTTAAAAATATCCAACCAGAAGCAGTTTTGTTTTCCATAGCAGAATACGAAAGGCTTTCATTGTTAATTGAATATTTAGAAGGTTTTGATGAAAAAAGCATTGAAAAGCTTATTAAAAAACTACCGAATAATGGCGCGAAAGTAAGCTAGTTATATGATAACAAGTAAGTATTAATAAATAAAATTTAAACACAGGAGGCTTCATAATGAATATTAAACATTTTAAAGATTTTCTAGACAAGGATAGAAGAAAAAAAGAAAAAATAAAAGCAGCACAGGTATTAGCAGCAGGCATGAGTGTTGCAGCTGTAGCGGGTTTAGCTTCAGGAATTGCGTTAGCTCCGAAATCTGGGAAAGAAACTATGCAAGATTTGAAAGAAAAAATTGCAAGCGAAATTGAAACAGTTAAGGATAATACCGCTCTTGCATCACAGGAAATATCCAAAGTAATTAAAAATGCCAAAAAACGCTCAGAAGAAGTTAAAGCGGACATTAAAGATGGTAGTCATGAAATAAAAAATGACATAAAAGAAGTAGTTGAAGAGATTTCCTTATAAATAAGTAAGGATTTAGAAAGAGGTAAACGATATGATGATTCAGTTTTCATTGCAGGAATTAATGTTATTTTTGATTAGTGCATTAGGTGTTACAATAGGGATTCTGCTCTTGCCAATACTTTGGAATATAATTGTGGCGGCAACCAAATTGAGGCACTTTATTAAGTTTAATCAAGACTCTATCAATAGAACATTTAAAACAATGCCGGAGATTTTTGAAAATTTGAGACAAATAAGCAGAGATGTCAAAGAATCATCTGCAAAACTCAAAGTATCTGTTCCATCTGTTTTAAAAGATATTGAATCTTTTACAAATGCAACTAAAATTAGTATAGATTTAAAAGGTTCAGGTAATGAGAAAGAAAATTATGGAATTAGAGACGCTGCTCTTAGTTACAAGAATGGAAACCCTAATTTCATGGATTACTTTCACTCATTTGAAGAAATATCACAAATATTATATCACACATTTTCATCCAATAGGTAATACCTATAT
>MCHG01000483.1_pt1 | contig 10476 bp, 6 predicted proteins | sample 787351 | NCBI WGS metagenome assembly MCHG01 (sample SAMN05430296, study PRJNA330682) | permafrost metagenome | biome: Cold desert; feature: permafrost; material: soil; isolation source: enrichment culture inoculated with soil incubated with H2/CO2 at 20 degrees... ... | reverse complement strand
GTACAGCGCGAGCGGGGGCCGGCGGGGGCGACGCCCTGCTTGCCGACCTCGGCGAACGCTGTCGTGAGCGCCCGGCCGAAGAAGTCGGTCATGGCGGTCATCGGGATCACCTCGTGCACGCCCAGAATGGTGCGCGGCTCGAGTTCGACGCGTTCGTCCTTCATGCCAGCGGCCAGACGATCCGGGTGGTCCAGGTCGACGGGTCGGGATCGCTCTCAGGACCGGTGAGGTATTCCTCCCACATGTCTTCCGACATCGTCAGGTCCTTCTCCGTCACCCAGGCCATCAGCTCGTCGTAGGTGCCGGTCATGCTCTCGTACGACCCGGTGTGCACGGTCTGGATCGCCGGCCCGCCGGGCAGAGTGACGACGCTCGCCTCCGGCGTGCTCGTGACCGGCTGCTCGACCGGGAACCCCGCGGTGACATCCACGATTTCCGTGGGTTTGCCGTGGTACAGGGCAATCGCAGGCCCGGCCGGATACGCGCCCTGCTTGCCCAGTTCCGCCGCCGCCGTCGTGAATGCCCGGCCGAAGTAGTCGATCATGGCGGTGATCGGAATGACCTCGTGCACGCCCATCATGGTGCGCGGCTCGAGATCGACTTTCTCGGCATTCATTCTGGCTCCCTGGCTGCGATAGCGGATGCCTGGCCCCGAGCGAGGCCGACGGTGGCCAATGTAGTCCGGGCCCGGGCCCGGGGCGGTCGAAAGGGGACGAAATCCAGCCCACAGCCCTGCGCCGACCTCCGGTGGCGCCGTGTCCGGCGCGGCCCTCAGCCTCGTCCACCGAACTATTCCCTCCTCCCGGGCCGCCCGGTCGGGTCGTTCTGACCACGTTCTGTCCCCGCTGAGCTCGAAATGAACGTAACGTTGACAGGTGGGGCAGGGGCGCCACGCTACGAAAGGTCATTACTTGAACGACGAATGCATTCACGGGCTCGAAGGCAACCTCTGCGATCAGTGCTTCCCGAAGGCGGCCCCCACGGCTTCCGTTTCGGCACCCGTTTCGCGGGCCTCCTCGGCTTCCGGGGTCTCCAAGCGGGCCAGCCGCGCACGCGAAGCATCGGCTCCCACGGCGTTGCGCACCCCGCGGGCCGAGCCGAAGCCCACCCGGGCGACGAAGACTGCTGCCGTGCCGCGGGCATCCGCCAAAATGCCGGCCGACGTCGGCGAGCAGCGGATCTACCACGTCACTCACATCAGCAACCTGGCCGGCGTCCTGAGCAGCGGCGCCCTCCTGGCCGATGCCAGCAAGGACTGGGAAGGCCGTCCGGCCGTCGACATCTCCTCGGCCGAGACCCGCGAATCACGCCGGTCCATCCTCGTGTCGGGCCAGGGCAGCCTGAGCGTTGCGAAGTACGTGCCGTTCTTCCTCTCGCCGGACGCCAGCGTCTGGGACAGCATCCGTGCGCGCAGCGACGACCCGCGCCTTGCGCTCGATCCCCACGGGTCGGCCCCCTTCGACTTCGTCATCCTCGTGAGCACGGTCAGGAAGGCGCTCGACGCGCAGGCCGCGGCCAAGGCAGGCGCAGCTGAGTCGGCTGCCGAATCGGCAGCCGTCGCCGCCTCGGCCGGCGTTGTTGCCGCCGACGGCGACGCCGCGGGCGTACTGACCCGTTTCGGGACGACCAGAGCGGATGCCGAGGGTGTGCTGCGCAAGCTGCGCGCCGACCCGGAGTCCCCGGCGATCCTCGAGGCAGAGTTCCTCATCGAGGAGACGTTCCCGTTCGAGCTGGTGACGCTCATCGGCGTGGCCAACGACAAGGTTCGCGACCTGGTCAAGCCCATCCTCGCGGCGTCGTCGCACCGGCCGAAGGTCGCCGTGTACCCGCCGTGGTTCCAGCCCGCGGAAGAGTCCGCGGAGTAGTTCGCGCGGCAGCTCCTCCCAGGCGCGGCAGCCTCTCCCGCGCGCGGGAGCTTCTCCCACGCGCGGCAGCTTCCAACTGAATTGCGGGCAAACACCCTTCCTCGGGCGCGGGAAGGTACTTTGTCCGCAACTCAGCGCCGCGCGGCGGATGTCGTGGACTCGCGGGCCCGCGTTATCGGGCCAGGAGCGCGGTGCGTTCGGGATGCTGGTCGAACCAGGAGCTGACGTACCAGCAGCTCGACACGATTCGATAGTCCGTCGTGGCCTCGATGTCGGTCACGGCGAACTCCACGAGCTCGGCTGCGTAGCCGTGCCCTCGCTGGGGCGGCTGCGTGTAGGTGCGCGTGAGGGCGATGATGTTGCCGTTGATGGCGTAGTCGACGATGCACGCCAGCTGGCCGTCAACGCGCAGGGTGTAGCGACGGTCATCAGGTTCGTGCGCGAATTCGTGGGCCATGGCTTCAGCGTACGTACTCAGCGGGCGTGGCGCACGCAGCGCACTCAGCGGGCTTCGCGGGCCTGGCGGTCCTGGCGGGCGTGGCGAACGCCGGCGTGGCGAATCCATCAGCACCACATCAGCCTCCGACGACCCTCCCCGATCCGAGTTTGAGTTGCGGACAAAGAACCTTCGTCGGGCGCGGGAAGGTACTTTCTCCGCATCTCAACCGGGTGGGCGCGGGGCCTGTGGACAATTCGCACGCCGCGGGCGCGGAAACGGCATCCTCCATGACATGACAGCACGGGTCCCGCTCCCCGACGATTTCGCCGATCGCCCCTTCCTCATCGCAGCTGCCCGAAGCGCCGGCGTCGGCGCGTCGCGGCTGAGGGGAGCCGACCTGCATCGGCCGTTCTGGGGCATCCGTTCACCGGCCCCGCCCGGCGACGCAGCCGATGCGCCCGCCTCCGCAGCCCACGCCGCCGCATCCTCCGCCGGCCTCACCGCTCTCGAGGCGCTCTGCCGGGCGCTCGCCCTGCGGATGCCCCCGCACGCCTTCTTCACGCACGAGACCGCGGCCCGGCTGCTGCGGCTTCCGCTGCCGCGGGCGTTCGAGGCGGCGCCCCCGGTGAACGTCGGGATCGCCGCGCCCGCCCGGGCCATGGACGCGCGGGGCGTGGTCGGGCACAGCATGCGCATCCGGCCGGAGGAGATCGTGCTCTGGCGGGGCCTCCGCTTCACCGGCCCCGCGCGCACCTGGCTCGACCTCGCGGCCCGGCTCGCCCTCGTCGACCTCGTCGCGGCGGGCGACCACCTCGTGCAGTGGCGGCAGCCGCTGGCCACGCTGGACGAGCTGGCGGATGCCGTCGTCCGCTACCCGAGTCGCCGCGGCCTCGCCCGCGCGCGCGAGGCCCTCCCGCTCATCCGCACCCGGTCCGAGTCGCGGCGCGAGACGAAGCTGCGCGTGCTGATTGTGCTCGGCGGACTGCCCGAACCCGAATGCAACCTCAACATCTACGACCCGTGGGGGCGCCTCCTGGCCCGGGCAGACCTCGCCTACCCCGAGTTCAGGCTGCTGCTCGAATACCAGGGAGATCACCACCGCACGGATCGGGCGCAGTGGCGCCGGGACATCCGCCGGGTCGGAAACCTGGAGGACCACGGCTGGCAGATGCTGCAATTCACCGACGATGACCTGCAGGATCCGTCCGCGCTCATCGCGCGCATCGAGCTGCGACTGCGAACCCGCGGGTGGACCGGAACGCGGCGCCCACCCCGCTGACCCGCCTCGCTGACTCGCTCGCCCAACCTGCCCACCCTGCCTCCCGCTCGCCCTGCTGACTCGCCCCGCTGACTCGCCCTGCCCGCCCGCCCCGCTGAGTTGCAGGCAAAGTACCTTCCCGAGCGGCGGGAAGGTACTTTGTCCGCACCTCAACGGAGGGAGCGCAGACAAGAGCGAGACGGCCCGGGCAAGGATGTCAGACCCTCCCGATACTCTCGACAGAGAGCGACCGGAGGGGGAGCTATGTACCTGCTGAACGGCGGTGTGGTCACCAGCGCGAGCGACCTGACCACGGCATCCAAGTGCGAGTTCGCCTTCCTGCGCTCCCTCGATGCCAAACTGGACCGGATCGCCGCGGTGGAAAAGAACGCCGACGCCATGCTCGAGCGCACCGGCGTGCTCGGCGACGAGCACGAGCTCCGCGTGCTCGAGGGCTACCGGGCCAGGTTCGGCGGGGGAGTCGTCGAAATCGAACGGCCCGACACCCGCGCGGACGGCGCCCTGGAGGCAGCGGTGGCGGCTACCGAAGCGGCCTTCCGCGGCGGTGCCGACATCGTCTTCCAGGCGACCTTCTTCCGCGACAACTTCCTCGGCTTCGCCGACTTCATCGTGCGCCAGCCCGACGGACGGTACCTCGTGCAGGACACGAAGCTCGCCCGCAGCGCCCGGGTCACCGCGTTGCTCCAGCTCGCCGCCTACGCGGACCAGCTCGAGTCCCTGGGCTTCGAGACCGCCGACACCGTGCAGCTCCTGCTCGGCGACGGAACCGTGAGCGAGCACCGGCTGGTCGACATCCTGCCCGTGTACCGCAAACGCCGGGCCCGACTGCTGCAGATCATCGCCGAGCGCATGGCGGACACCGCGCCCGTGGCCTGGGGCGACGCGCGTTACGCGGTCTGCGGCCGCTGCGCTGTGTGCGAGGGCGAAGTGCAGGGCCACCGCGACGTGCTGCTCGTCGCCGGCATGCGCGTGACGCAGCGGGCGCGGCTCGCGGAGGCCGGCATCCTCACGATCGACGCGCTCGCGGCATCGGGCGGCACGCCCGGCACAGCAGGCACGCCCCACCAGCCCAGCCCGACGAGCGAGATCCCCGGCATCGCCGACAGCACGCTCGCCGCGCTGCGTGCCCAGGCGCGCCTGCAGGTCAGCGCCGTCGAGAACCAGCCGCCGCCGGTCGAGCTCTACAACCCGTCGGCGCTGGCCGTGCTGCCCGAACCCAACCCGGGCGACATCTTCTTCGACTTCGAGGGCGACCCGCTCTACACCGAGGGCGCCGGCGAGAGCTGGGGCCTCGACTACCTCTTCGGACTCGTCGAGCCCGACGAAACATTCCGAGCCTTCTGGGCTCATACCTGGGCCGAGGAACGTGTGGCGCTTCGCGGTTTCCTCGACTACCTCGGCGCCCGCCGCGCCGAGTTCCCGGGCATGCACGTCTACCACTACGCCTCCTACGAGCGCACGCACCTGTTGAACATCGCCGCCCGGCACGGCGTCGGCGAAGACGAGGTCGACCAGCTGCTACGCGACAATGTGCTTGTCGACCTGTACCCGGTCGTGAAGAAGGCCATGCGGGTGGGGTCGCACTCGTACTCGATCAAGAAGCTCGAGCCGCTTTACATGGGCGACGAAATCCGCGACAAGGAGGGCGTCACGAACGCGGCCGACTCGATCACCGCGTACGTCGCCGCGCGCGACGAGCAGGTCACCGGCGATGCCGCCGAGGGGCAACGGATGCTCGACTCCATTGCCGACTACAACCGTTACGACTGCGTGTCCACGCTCCGCCTGCGCGACTGGCTGCTTGCCCGGGCGGCCGAGCGCGGCATCCCGATCGGGGTGATGCAGCCCGAGAAGGAGGTCGCGGAGCTCGAGCCGTCTCCGCTCCGCGAGTCGCTGCTCGCGCTCGCCGGCGACCCGCTCGACCCGGACCGCGGCCCCGAGCAGACGGCGGCGGCCTTCGCGGCGGCCGCGATCGACTACCACCGCCGGGAACAGAAGAGCTTCTGGTGGGGGCACTTCGCCCGCCTCGCACAGCCGATCGAGGTCTGGCGCGACACCCGGGACGTGCTCGAGATCCACGACGTGCGCCTCGAACGCGACTGGTACCGGGAGGGCGGCCAGCGCGTCGACCGGCGCGAGCTGTGGCTGCGCGGGCAGTGGGCGCCGGGCAGCAGCGTCAAACCGGGCGATCAGGCCGGGCCGTACCTGCTCTACGACTACCCGGGACCGTTCCTCGACCCGAAGGCCGAGGCGGGATCCCGCTGCGCCAAGCCGGTCAAGATTCTCGCGGTCGACGACGACGGCAGCGTGCTCCTCGAGGAAACCCTGGGCAAAGATGTCCCGCCCTACTCCCACCGGCCGATGGCCCTCGCCCCGTCCGCTCCGCCCAAGGCGGGCAGCCAGAAGCCCGCAATCGACGAGTGGGCCCAGGCCATCGTCGACGCCCAGCCGGGGTGGCCGAACGACCCGATGGTCGACATCCTGCGCCGTGTCCCGCCGCGCACCCGTTCCGGCGCGCTGGCGCCCGTGGCCCCGTCCGATGAACACGGCCGGGACCGGATAAACGCGGTCGTCAGGAGCCTGCTCGACCTCGACCGGTCCTATCTCGCCGTGCAGGGACCGCCCGGCACCGGCAAGACCTACCTCGGCGCGCACGTCATCGCCGCTCTCGTGCAGAAGCACCGCTGGAAGGTCGGCGTCGTCGCACAGTCGCACGCCGTCGTCGAAACCCTGCTCGATGCCATCGTCAAGGCGGGCCTCGACCCGAGCCTGGTCGGTAAGGTCGCCCAGTCCGGCAGCTCGCCCGACGCCGCCGCGGATGCCGCCTTCACCGTCCTGGCCAGGGACGGACAGCTTCTCTTCGGCCTCGACAACGCGGCCACGGGGTTCGTCGTCGGCGGCACCGCCTGGGACCTGAGCAATCCCGCGCGGATTCCCCGCCGCAGCCTCGACCTTCTCGTCGTCGACGAGGCCGGCCAGTTCAGTTTGGCCTCGACCATCGCGGCGAGCGTCGGCGCGAGCAACCTGATGCTGCTCGGTGACCCGCAGCAGCTGCCGCAGGTCAGTCAGGGCACGCACCCCGAACCGATCGACCAGTCCGCGCTCGGCTGGGTGAGCGCCGGGCACGACGTGCTGCCGGAGGAGCTGGGCTACTTCCTCGCCGAGAGCCGGCGGATGCACCCCGCGGTGACCGCGCCGGTGTCGCGCCTGTCCTATGAGGGACAGTTGCGGTCGCATCCGGTCGCCGCCACGCGCTCGCTGCCGGGGGTGGAGCCGGGCCTGCACGTGGTGCCGGTGCGGCACGTCGGCAACGCGGTCGAATCTGCGGAGGAAGCCGCCGAGGTGGTGGCGCTCGTCCGCCGGCTGATCGGCACGTTGTGGACCGACCCGACCAAGGACCGCTTCGGCGAGCCCCTCGGCGAGGACGACATGATCGTCGTGACCCCGTACAACGCGCAGCTCGGCACCGTGCGGAACGCCCTCGCGGCGGCCGGCTACTCGCACGTGCGCGTGGGCACCGTGGACAAGTTCCAGGGCAAGGAGGCCGCCATCGCGATCGTGACCCTGGCGGCATCCTCGGCCGACGACGTGCCCCGCGGCATGTCATTCCTGATCATGAAGAACCGGCTGAACGTCGCCATTTCGCGGGCCAAGTGGGCGGCCTTCCTCGTCTATTCGCCGGCGCTCACCGACTACCTGCCGGTGACCCCGGCCGGCGTCGCGGAGCTCAGCGCGTTCATCACCCTGGTCGAGACCGCGGCGTAGTCGCTGCAGCCCGCTCAGCCCACTCAGCGCCGGTTGAGTTGCGGACAAAGTACCTTCCCCGCGCGGACGAAGGTACTTTCTCCGCAAGTCAACCCGGGCAACACACCCTCAGGCCCGATCCAGCGCGCGCAGCACGACCTTCCGCAACTCCTCAACCCAGAGGACGCCGGATGCCAGGGCGACGCAGATCAGCCAGTGCTCGGCATCCAGGGGCGCGGTGCCGAACGCGACCTGCAGGAACGGGAGCTGCACCACGGCCACCTGGAGCAGCACGGTCAGCGCGATCGCGCCCCACAGCCACCGGTTGACGAAGAGGCGGCGGAACGCGCTGCTCGTTTCGGAACGCGCGTTGAACGCGTTGAAGAGCTGCGCGAAGACGAGGGTGGTGAAGCCGGCCGTTCGGGCCACGTCGAGGGTGTCCTCTCCCGGCAGCAGCCCGCCGGGCAGGAACAGGTCGATCGTCGCGAGCGTCACGACGGCCATCACGATACCGGTCGACAGGATGCCGAACCACATGCGCCGGTCGACGGCCCGGTCGGTGAGTGCCCGGGGCGGGCGTGCCATGACATCGTCGATCTCCGGGTCGACACCCATCGCCAGCGCCGGGCCCGAGTCGGTGACGAGGTTGATCCAGAGGATCTGGGTGACCAGCAGCGGCAGCACCACGGCCTCGTTGCTCGCGCCGGACAGGCCGAGCACCCCGGCGAACAGCACGCCGAGGAACACGGTCAGCACCTCGCCCATGTTCGACGAGAGCAGGTAGCGCAGGAACTTCCGGATGTTGTCGAAGATCACCCGGCCCTGCCGCACCGCCACGACGATGGTGGCGAAGTTGTCGTCGGCGAGGATCATCGTGGCGGCCTCCCTGGTCACCGCCGTGCCGGTGATCCCCATGGCGACGCCGATGTCCGCCGATTTCAGCGCCGGGGCGTCATTCACTCCGTCCCCGGTCATCGCGACGATCTGCCCGTTCGCCTGCAGGGCGTCGACGATGCGCAGCTTGTGCCGTGGCGAAACGCGGGCGAAGACGGATGTCTGGCGCACGGCATCCGCCAGGCCCGGCTCGTCGAGACGGTCGAGTTCGAGCCCCGACACGGCCGTCGATCCCGGCGGCACGATGCCGAGGTCGCTCGCGATGCGCGCGGCCGTGCCCGGGTGGTCGCCCGTGATCATGATCACCCGCACGCCGGCGCGGTGGGCCTCGGCGATCGCAGCGGTGGCCTCGTCGCGCGGCGGGTCGATGATGCCGACGACGCCCGTGTAGATCAGGTCGTGCTCGTGTGACTCGTCGATCGGCGTGCTGCCCGGATCGACGTGACTGTACGCGACGCCGAGGGTGCGGAACGCCTGCGCGGAGAGCGCCCGCACGTCCTCGTGGGCTCGCCGCCGGCGCTCGTCGTCGAGGGCGACGACCTCCTCGCCGAGCTGGATGCGGTTGCAGCGCTCGAGCAGCACATCGGGCGCGCCCTTGCTGAAGATCCGGAGGCTGCCGTCCGCCTTCTCCTCGTGCAGGGTCGACATCATCTTGCGGTCGGAGGTGAACGGCACCTCGTCCAGGCGGCCGAACCGGGCGACCTGGCCGTTCGTGCCGACGAGCTTGCCCGCGGCGACGAGGAACGCGGCCTCGGTGGGATCCCCCTGGATCTCCCACGTGTCGGCGTGCTCGAGCAGCTGGGCGTTCCCGGCCAGCGACCCGATGCCGAGCGTCCGCAGCACCTCGGCGTGCAGGCGCGGGTCCTCGAGCGGCCGGCCGTCGGCATCCAGCACCGCGCCCTCGGGCCGGTAGCCCACGCCGGTCACCCGGGCCGTGCCGGACGCGGTCAGCACCCGTTCGATCGTCATCTCGTTCTTCGTCAGGGTTCCGGTCTTGTCGGCGCAGATGACGGATGCCGACCCCAGCGTCTCCACGGACTTGAGGTTCTTGACGACCGCGTTGCGCCGGGCCATCCGCTGCACCCCGATCGAGAGCACGACCGACAGGATGGCCGGCAGACCCTCGGGCACGGCCGCGACGGCGAGGGAGATGCCGAGCAGGAACACGGTCACGTAGTCGGCGGGGGTGGAGACGCCCTGCACGAGCACGATCGTCAGCATCACGACGAGGGCGATTCCGATCACGATCGCCCCGAGGGTGCGGCTGATGCGCTCGATCTCCTTCTGCAGCGGCGTCACGTGGGCGGGCGTGGCGTCGAGCATGGTCGCGATGGCGCCGACCTCGGTGTCCATGCCGGTGCCGGTCACGACGGCCCGGCCGACGCCCTCCACGACGGCCGTTCCCTTGAAGACCATGTTCAGCCGGTCGCCCAGCTGCGCCGCGGCGGGCAGGGTGTCGGCTCGCTTGCCCACGGCCTCGCTTTCGCCGGTCAGGGAGGCCTCGGCCACCCGCAGCGCGCTCGCGGACAGGAGCCGGGCATCCGCCCCCACGTGGTCGCCCTCGCCGAGCGCGAGCACATCGCCGCGCACGAGGTCGGCGCTCGGAACGGTGGCGAGTTCGCCGGCGCGCAGCACGGTAGAGGATGCTGCGGTCATCGTCGACAGGGCGGCGACCGCGTCGCCGGCGCGGGCCTCCTGCACGAAGCCGAGCACGGCGTTGAGAACAACGATCGCGGCGATGACGATCGCGTCGATCGGCCAGGCGTCGGATCCGGCGGCCCGCTCGAAGATCCACGCACCGATGGAGACCAGGACGGCCACGAGCAGCAGGTAGATCAACGTGTCGTGGAACTGGGCCAGGATCTTGCGCCAGGCCGGCACGGGCGGGACCCCGCGGAGCTCGTTCGGACCGTCGCGGGCCAGGCGCCGGGCGGCCTCGGCGTCGCTCAGGCCGACGGCGGGGTCGACCTCGAGCCCGCGGGCGATGTCGTCGGCGTCGAAGAGGGAGGGGTCGACGAGCGAGGGGTCGGCTGCTTCTGCTCCCATGCTCAGTGAGATTTGTCCGTGGCCATGGGATCAGTCTGTCGCACTCGCGAGCCGGGCGCTGCAGCCCTGGGGCGTGCGTGCCGCCTCACGCGCGCCGGCGCCGCTGAGTTGCGGACAAACACCCTTCGTTTCGCGCGGGAAGGTACTTTGTCCGCGACTCAACCCAGGAGTGGTGTGGGCAGGGCAGGGCAGGGCAGGGCAGGGCAGGG
>MCHG01000482.1_pt1 | contig 10481 bp, 5 predicted proteins | sample 787351 | NCBI WGS metagenome assembly MCHG01 (sample SAMN05430296, study PRJNA330682) | permafrost metagenome | biome: Cold desert; feature: permafrost; material: soil; isolation source: enrichment culture inoculated with soil incubated with H2/CO2 at 20 degrees... ... | reverse complement strand
AGTAATATACTTCTCAAATAAGTAATATACTTCTCAAATAAGTAATATACTTCTCAAATAAGTAATATACTTCTCAACAATCAGATTTCTTCAACGATTTTTCTGTCTCAATTCGCTCTATGGACTCAGCTGCCTGCTTTGCAGACGTATGGTTGCCTGTTTTTAAGTTCCAGTCTATACAAAAAAGGCTCCGGAATCCAATATTCTAAAAAAACTATACTTGACGGTACCCGGTTCACTCAAAAATCTGCTTAAAAAAGCTGATCATCGGGATTGGTTACTGAGGATCATGAGCAGAAGGTAGCTCTTAACTTGATATATCCACTTAGCAGATTCATAAAAAATATTATTTACTGTGATATATGCAATTAATTACATATTATTTAAAAATTATTTCAAGCGATAAATATTAAGGATAATATATTCTATTTGGTTTATATAATCTCAGGTTATATATGTTATATGCTCATCGGATATGAGATTTGGATACCCTGATCTCAAAACGAAATGAGCACACTCAAAAAGGAAAGCTGGTCGTAGGGGTAGGTTACTGAAAATCATGAGCAAATGAATTGCTCTGAAATTTACAAAAAAGCGGCAGAAGTGCTCGTTTTGTAAGATATGATAAATAACTAGCTCCTCCCACCAAAAATCACTCCCAAAATAAATTTACCTCCCGGTTTCCTCTGGACTGGAGGCCTGCCGCCGGAAATTGATCCCGAAAAGATCTTTATTCCGGCAGCAATTTGAGTGAAGGTTATTCCCTCACCCTTTCCCTTTATTCAGTTTTCGTCGTCTTCTTCGACTTTATCTTCATCTTCGTCTATTTCTTCTGCTCCCTCTGTATTCTCAATGTCTTCAAGATCTCCAATGTCTTGGATGTCCTCAAGCTCTTCGACTTCGTCTCCTGGGATCTCTATGCCCTCTTCTTCTCTTGCTCTAGCTTTGAGGGCAGTCAGTTTCAGTTCCTTTTCGGCCTCTCCATTTTTGATCCTGGCCACACCTACGACTTTGTCGCCGGATTTCATGTTCATGACTCTCACGCCCTGGGTGTTTCTGCCCTGGACTGAGATCTCTTTGGCCGGGATGCGGATGATGATGCCGTCGGAACTGGTGAACATAAGTTCATCGTCTTCGGCTACGGATTTGACTTTTGAAACTGCGCCGTTCCTGATATTGGTGATGATTGTTATCACACCTTTTCCGCCGCGGCGGTGCGCAGGATACTGGGAATACTCAGTTCTTTTTCCAAAGCCATTTTCAGTTACCGTCAGGAGGGTTGTGGTCTCGTCAACAATGTCCACGCTGACAACTTCATCGTCAGGGCCGTCAAGAGTCATGCCGCGTACTCCTCTCGCAGTTCTGCCCATCGGGCGGACGTCTTCTTCGGAAAAGCGGATGGCTTTGCCTTTTTTCGAGACCATAACCACTTCTTTTTTCCCGTCGGTGAGAAGAACCTTTACGAGCTCATCGCCGTCGTCCAGGCTGACTGCAATTATGCCGGCTTTCCTCGGGTTCTTAAACTCTGAGAGTGGGGTCTTCTTGATCGTGCCTGCCTTTGTTGCCATAAGCAGATAGCGGTCTTCGGCAAACTTCTTTACCGGGATCATGGCATTAACCATTTCACCTTCCTGAAGTTCCAGGAGGTTTACTATGGCTTTGCCTCTGGACTGGCGGGAGCCTTCTGGGATTTCATAGACCTTCTGCCAGTAGAGCCTGCCCAGATTCGTGAAGAAAAGGATGTAGTTATGGGTTGAGGAAATGAAAAGGTTCTCCACAAAATCTTCTTCCTTCATCTCCATGCCGATTATACCCCTGCCTCCACGACGCTGCATCGTGTAGGTGTCAAGAGGAATGCGCTTTATGTAGCCTCCGTCTGTAATCGTAACCACGACATCTTCTTCCGGGATCAGGTCTTCGTCCATAACCTCGGTAGCATCATGCACGATTTTTGTCCTGCGGGCGTCTCCGTATTTTTCCTTGAGCTCCAGGAGCTCGTTCCTGATTATCTCGTACTTGAGCTCGTCGCTTTCAAGGATTTTCCTGAGTTCCTCGATCAGTTTTATAAGGCCTTCCAGCTCCTCAATGATCTTCCTGGTCTCAAGCCCTGTCAGGCGCTGCAGGCGCATTTCCAGGATAGCTTTCGACTGGACTTCGTCAAGAGCAAAATTATCTATCAGGCCCTGCTTTGCGTCATCAGCATTTGCTGAGCCTTTTATCAGGGCAACTACTGCATCTATGTTGTCCAGAGCAATCTTCAGCCCGTCCAGAAGATGGGCTCTCTCCTGGCTCTTCCGAAGGTCATAAAGTGTCCGCTTCTGGATGATTTCCATCCTGTAGTCCAGGTAGATTACAAGAATTTCCTTCAGGTTCAATTCCTTTGTTTTTCTTCCGTCCACAAGGGCCAGGTTGATGATTCCGAAAGTGGTCTCCATCTGGGTATGCTTGTAGAGCTGGTTTAAGATAACCTTCGGGTTCGTGCCCCTGGAAAGCTCGATCACAACCCTGATTCCGTCCCTGTCTGACTCGTCCCGCAGATCGGAAATTCCGACGATTGTCTTTTCCCGGGCGAGCAGGGCAATGTTTTCGATCATCCGGGCTTTATTCACCTGATAGGGGAGCTCCGTTACAATAATCTGCTCCCTGTCTTTCTTTAATTCCTGGATTTCGGCAACTGCCCGAATCTTTACCGAGCCCCTTCCGGTCATGTAAGCAGACTTTATACCTGCCGTTCCCAGGATATGGGCAGCTGTAGGGAAGTCAGGACCCTTGATTGCAGTCATAAGTTCCGGAATTGTCGTTTCCCGGTTTTCGATAAGCATGAGAGTGCCGTCAATTACCTCTCTTATGTTGTGAGGGGCCATGTTTGTTGCCATCCCCACTGCAATGCCTGTGGACCCGTTTATAAGGAGGTTCGGAAGTTTTGCAGGGAGGACTTCAGGCTCTTCCATGGACCCGTCATAGTTGGGTCTGAAAGGCACAGTTTCTTTCTCAATATCAGTCAGCATCTCCTCTGCGATTTTATCCATGCGGACTTCAGTGTAACGCATGGCTGCAGCCTGGTCACCATCAATAGACCCGAAGTTCCCCTGTCCATCAATTAAGGGATAACGGAGGGAGAAAGTCTGCACCATCCGCACGATACTGTCGTAAACTGCAGTGTCCCCGTGAGGATGGTATTTACCGAGCACGTCACCCACCACACGGGCGGATTTCTTGTAGGACTTGTCATGGGTAATCCCGGCCTCTTTCATGGCAAAAAGGATTCTGCGGTGGACCGGTTTTAAGCCGTCCCGGGCATCGGGAAGTGCCCTTCCGACTATCACACTCATTGCATAATTTATGTAGGAGCGTTTCATTTCATCATCGATAAGAATGGATGTCACTCCACTCCTTTCAGGTTCTGGCCCTTCGTCCTCAGGCTCTTCCGGCATAAGGTTGGATATGGCTCCTTCTGCTTCCTTCTCCGGCTCTTCCGGCACAAGGTTGGATATGGCTCCTTCTGCTTCCTTCTCCGGCTCTTCGGATGTAAGTTCAATTTCTTCAGATTCTGTTTCCGACTCTTCACCCTGCTCTTTCGGGATAAGGGTGGCCTGATAAGATTTTTTCATTTCAGCTTCGGATTTTTTCTCGTCTTCGTATTGTGCCATTTTTAGCCACCTCAGATATCCAGGTCCACAACTTCTTTTGCGTGCATTTCTATGAAATTCCGGCGTGGCTCAACATCATCTCCCATGAGAATTCTGAAGATCTCGTCAGCCCGGATCGCATCTTCCAGGGTCACCTGTAAAAGAGTCCGGCTCTCAGGGTTCATAGTGGTTTCCCAGAGCTGTTCGGGGTTCATTTCTCCAAGCCCTTTGTAGCGCTGAATTGTAAGCCCTTTGTCCCCGATCTCTTTCTTCTTTGCTTCGAGTTCCCTGTCAGAATGTATATAGTACTCAGATTTGCCTTTCTTTATACGGTAGAGGGGAGGCTGGGCGATATACACGTATCCGGCATCGATCAGGGGCCGCATGTAACGGAAGAAGAGCGTGAGAAGAAGAGTTCGTATGTGCGCTCCGTCCACATCGGCATCGGTCATGAGAATGATCTTATGATAGCGGGCACTTTCCAGAGTAAAGTCCTCGCTGACCCCGGTCCCGAAAGCAGTGATAAGGGAAATAATCTCGTTGTTTTTCAGGATCTTTGCAAGCCTGGATTTTTCCACGTTCAGGATCTTGCCTCTGAGTGGTAAAATGGCCTGAAAACTCCTGTCTCTACCCTGTTTCGCCGAACCTCCTGCAGAATTTCCTTCCACGATATAAATCTCGCAGTTTGCAGGGTTCTTTTCCGAGCAGTCCGCAAGTTTTCCCGGAAGGGTGCTGACTTCGAGAGAATTTTTTCTCCTGGTCAGTTCCCTTGCCTTTTTTGCAGCCTCTCTGGCTCTCTGAGCAAGAAGGGCTTTTTCAAGGATAATATTTGCAACCTTCGGGTTTTCCTCAAAGTATTCCGCAAGCCCGTCAGTTACAAGGGAGTCAACTATTCCTTTGACATCGCTGTTTCCAAGCCTTGTCTTGGTCTGTCCCTCAAACTGAGGTTCCATTAGCTTGACACTGATGATTGCAGTCAGCCCTTCCCTTACATCGTCACCTGTGAGCTTCTCCTCATCCTTGGATAGCTTGTTGGCTTTGATATAATCGTTTGCAACCCTTGTCAGGGCTGTCTTGAAACCGATTATATGAGTTCCGCCTTCATGAGTATTGATATTGTTTGCAAAGGAGTACACGTTCTCTGAATAGCTGTTCGTGTACTGCATCGCAATTTCTACTATCATGTCATCTCTTTGACGCTCAAAGTAAATCGGTTTTTCGTGGAGTGACTGCTTTTTCCGGTTCAGATACTCCACGAATTCCACTATTCCCCCTTGATAGGAAAAAGTCTCTGCCTGCCCTTCCGGGCTTCTTAAATCTCTCAGGCTGATAGTAATGCCCCGGTTTAGGAAAGCAAGTTCTCTTAACCTGTTTGAGATGATATCGTAATCGAAGTCTGTGGTTTCGAAGATTTTTGTGTCTGGCTTAAAAGTAGTTCTTGTGCCCCTAATGTCTGAAGTTCCGATTTCCTGAACATCACCCTCGGGTTTTCCACGGATATAACGCTGGAAATACTTCTTGCCGTCTCTGTTCACTTCTACTTCCAGCCATTCCGAAAGGGCGTTTACGACAGAAACCCCTACTCCATGCAGTCCCCCGGAGACTTTGTAGGTATTTTTGTCGAACTTCCCTCCGGCATGCAGAACAGTCATAACGACTTCTAGGGCTGATTTCCGGTGAAATGGATGGGTGTCGATCGGGATACCTCTCCCATTGTCCAGAACGGTCACACTCCCATCCGCGTTGATCGTGACCTCTACCCTGGTACAGAAGCCTGCAAGGGCTTCATCAATACTGTTGTCTACTACTTCATAGACTAGGTGATGGAGCCCGCGGCCATCCGTGCTCCCTACATACATGCTGGGACGTTTCCGGACAGCGTCCAGGCCTTCGAGCACCTGGATGCGTGAAGCATCGTAAACCTGTTTATCACTCATCTTGGGTTATTCTCCATAAAAATCTGATAAATTATCTAAATCATGTAACATTTTAAATTTTTTAAAAAATTCGTGGGGAAACTTTTGTTAAAATAGGTCTTAGAAAATAATATTAATTCAATAAGCCTTTAATTATTATTATATTAATTTTATATTTAACTATTACGTTTCTACCATGAACCAGATTCAATATGCGTTCATACATTTTAAGCCTTTAGATTCCCTGAAAATTCCACCCTATTTTTAGGTGTCAATTCTCTTAAAAAAAGTATTTTTACATAATTTTGTACCCAAATATGCGCATTTCATGCTAATTTTTTAGTACGTCTTTGGGTTAAATAAATATTTCCTGTTTCGCTAAGACAAATTTGTCTCTAATCAGAAGTCAGGGCAGGACCTGCGGCATTTTGGAAGTTCTCTGGCATATTTTTAGATGTCCAGGTCCCGAGTATTTTTGTCAACTGAACAGGTCGCTTCCAATAAGAAACGTTACATGAATGTACCACCTGTTGTCATGATAAACTAAGGGCTATTTACAGAGCAACTTAGGTAATACCTAATTTATAGTCGGCATAGAAAATAGATTTACTTTATAAATCTGGTTCTATTCTAAGAATGATGTTCAAAAGTGTAATTACTTCCTCCTTGACTACAGTTTAAACGGAAGGATAAATCGCGGAAAACGCGGAAAACGCGGAAAAAACTGAAAAGCTGTAATAAGTCCTCTTGAGCGCAGCGAAAAAGACCTCGTGCTCCCGAAGCGAAACTCGGGAAGCGAAACACGGGCTTCATACCATGCCAAGTTCTTTGAGCCGGTTAGGCAGGTATACCTCGGTTACGAAGTCCAGACCTTTCCCTGCAAAGGCCTGCTGTTCGGCCTTTTTCCCAATATCGAGCTGGAGCTTGATTTGCTCTTTCCAGTATTCGGATTCAAAACGCGGGTCTGAAAGTTCGCTGCGCAGTGCGCTGACGTCCTGTTCCGTGAGCTTGTCAGTCGAGAGTTCATATTCAACTATATCCGAGGGCTGGAGGCCCAGGAATTTGGCTGCAGGCGTAGCCATAAATTCCGAGAGATGAGCACTCTTTATAGCCCCGTAGGCGACAGAAGCATAGATCCTGTAAGACCAGGGGTCGCCGTCAGTAAATACAGCTACAGGAATCCCTAATTCCTCGTTCATACGCTTGATAATCCTGCGGGTTGACCGCGCAGGCTGTCCCTTGAGGTGGACAAGAATTGCGTTATAAGCCTCATCAAACCCATTTTCCATCAACCGTGCATACATACCACCGGTCTCTATGGCAATGATCATGCTGGCGTCGTGGGCCTTGAACTCGATGTTTTCCACGTTGAAGGGGATCTGGTATCCTCCTTCACCTACATCTTTCTGGCAGTGGATATTCCGCTCCCCTCGCTTTGTCTGCTCTGAAATTTCAACAGGCCCGAACATAGTAGCTCCGTCTTCTTCAGGGCGCATGTGAAAATACTCCCTTTGGAGACTCGTCAGGAGTTCCAGGTCTTCTATCAGGCGGTCACTTTCAGCTTGCTCCTTGAACTTGGCAGCTTCCCAGCCTTCAGAGATATAGTAAAGTTCTCGAAGTGTTGAGCCGCGGTTCTGGGCCAGGTGCTCGTTTATTAGGAAGTCTGTTGCGTAAGTAGTTTTCAGGAGCTGGAATGCTCCTTTTACGGTTTTTGCGCTCCTTTCGCTTTCCCTGTCTCCGTAGACCCAGACTTCGCTCTCGTCGGAATATTCTAAGTTTGCTTTGGTCCGGCTGGGGAGACTGACATTTGGGACAACCTCATCCTCAAACTGTTTGTAGATCTTTTCTGCAATCTCAAGCAGCTTGTCTCTTGCCAGGGCATCTCCCTGAATTGTTTTGCTATTTATCATTCTGGCCATTTTATACCCCCTTAAAGGCCTTTGCCCCTGTTACCAGTTCTTCTTCGAGCCCTTCCACAATAAGGTCAGGAAGTTTTCCTAGTTCTTTATCTGTTGCGGACTCTATCCTGTAGCTGAGCACCTTTGAAGATCCTACTGTTGCCGAAATATCCCATATGTAATCATAATCATTGCCCATAGTCACAACTTTTGGTTCGGGCGTTGCTTTGCTGATTGTCCAGGGCAACATCTCATGGACCTTGAAGGAATGTGTTGAGCTTCCGAAATTCTTGACCTTTATTGCAATATCTGCAGTCCCATCTTCATTCCTTTTCACTTTCCTGTGCACAAGCAGGTTTCCCATAATCTTTGCAACAACAGGGTTGATGTCAGGAACATCTTTTTCCAGTATATTTGCAACCTTTAAGGCCATTTTCGGAAGCACTTTTGTGATAATTATTTCTTTTTCCCGGCGTTTCTTGAGGTTGTCTTGCTTGCTCAGGTAGTGCTTAAGTTTTCTTGCGACTTCTTTGATCGCAAGGTCCACTTCTTCTTTTATCACAGGAATATCCGCAATAGCGTCCTTTGATTCTGAGGTAAAGGGCACGTTAATGGAAGCCACATGAATCAGAAGGATGGCAGGGCCGACGGGAATTCCCCCTCCGGGCTGGTTTAAGCCGTACTGCTTCCACTTGATGTCTTCTACTGCATGGGTGGTTACGCAGCCTCCCTGCTGGTAAAGCAAAGGCACACGGTTAGCAAAACGCATTATGCTAATTTTTTCTTCTTTTGAAAGGTTTCCTCCGTAGGCGAGCCCTACTTCCACTACAAAGGGATTTCCGGAATATACAGCCGGTTTTCTGGTGCTTGTGGCTATAAAGTCCACTTTTGTCTCTTTTTCAAGCCCTCTGTAGATCAGCTCTTCTCCGATTGGGGAAAGGCAGTCAGTGGGAGGAGACATTATCTTTACCTTCTCAAAAGCCTCAATTAGCTTTCTTGCCTCGTGGCGGCCCAGGGACTGAGGATCGATTTCGGGATCAAGCCCTGAAGCCTTGCAGATCTCCTCGGCAGTAAGCAGGCCTATTTTGCAGAAAGAGTAACGGAGAAAAGGAGCAAGTTTCTGGCGCTCGGTGTAATGCAGCATTTTCATAAGAGTGCCAAGCTCAATTCCTTCCGGATGGGGCAGGATTTCTTCTGCAGGGTCAGGCATCTTATCCGTAGCCCTTTCAAAAATCTCCTCGTTGCCGTCAGGTTCGATAAGGGTAATCCTTGCATGAGGGTTTACAATTGCCGTGGCTTTAAGGTACTCATAAATGGACTGCCTTCTTCCTTTTACATAGGCAGCCTTCATCTCCAGCTCTATCTGAGTTCCCTGGGGGCGGAACCAGTCCTTTATCTCATCTTTCAGGATATCGGGCTCATTAGTGCTGGTATTGATCATGAGCTCGTAATAATGGGCCGGGGTACTGGAACTGGTCTTGGAGAGGATTTTCGTATGCCTGCCTGCAGTCATCTGGGCATAGAGCACAGCTGCGGAAATCCCTATTCCCTGCTGCCCCCTGCTCTGTTTGAGGGCATGAAACCTGGAACCATAAAGTAACTTTGCGAAGACTTTGGGGATCTGTTCTTTTACGATTCCAGGCCCATTGTCTTCTATAATGACGTTTACGTAGTCCTGTCCGGTTCTTTCAACCTGGACAAGGATGTCAGGAAGGATTCCTGCTTCTTCGCAGGCGTCCAGGGAGTTGTCAACAGCTTCTTTTACTGTTGTAATGAGGCTGCGAGGTGCAGAGTCAAAGCCTAGGATCTGTCTATTTTTTTCAAAAAATTCTGCGACACTTATTGACTTTTGTTTTTTTGCAAGTTCTTCTGCAATTGGGACTTCCATGGAATTTTACCTCAGGCTGGAAAATCAATATGACTTTTAAATGATACCTTATTATTTACCTTAAAAATATTCAAGGCAGCAATTATCTGCAGTTACAGGTGTTTATCTGCGATTACAGGTTTTGTCAATAATAGCATATTCTGGCAACCGCATCCTATCTGTCTATTATTCTTCCATTTTATACATTTATAAAAGTGCTTTTTTCTGTTGTGGTAACTATTTCAAACAGGATATTTCAAACAGGATAATTCAAACAGGATAATTCAAACAGGATAATTCAAACAGGATAATTTCGAACAGGATTTATGAAACTCTTTGAGACAAGAGCCTCTGTCTAGCAAAAGTTTAAGGTATAGTGCCAGCGTCTGCTAAAAAAAATATTGGGGTTTTCCTCCCATTCCGAAGGGATGAGCTGATTTCAATTCCTGCCAGCTTAAAGTTCTGCCCCTATAATTGTCTGGGTGGCGGTTACGTTTTCACTTTCCCTTATCCTGTCCACCACTGAGTTCAGGACACTCAGGTCTTTGACATCTATAATTACTACAAAATCATATTCTCCAAAGACATGGTAAACTTCCTTAATCCCTTCTATTATCTTCAATTCCCTGTATGCTGCCTTTTCATATCCAGGCAGCACGTTTATCATTGTGACTCCTATTACCATGGATATCTGTTACCACTTAAAGGTTGCAAGTTATTTATTTTTATCCGAAAACGGAGATTATTTTTATCCGATAATGGAGAAAAATTAAACAAATTGATTGAATAACTTTATCAATGCGTTTTTTCTTGAAGAGATTCCGGGTTTGGAATACTGGGAGTTCTCGACAGCTTCTTCGACAGCTGTACACAACAGCGTTATTGCCGCGTCAATTGTGAGACTTGTTTCATCAATTTATGTCAGCATACTTGTTTTTCCCTCATATAACTTACATTTTTACAATAGTGATGTTTTTTAGGCAAAATATTTTATCTACTATTCGAAATGCGAAATTTGCGACTTATAATAATAGATATGACGGTTTAAATACACGCGGATTTATATAATATATAATATATAATATTCAACTGAGATTGACTCAATTCCATAATCCAGTGATTTCACTATTTTCTTTTCAATTGATCATGACTTTCCTCAAATTAGTTTCAT
>MCHG01000481.1_pt1 | contig 10552 bp, 10 predicted proteins | sample 787351 | NCBI WGS metagenome assembly MCHG01 (sample SAMN05430296, study PRJNA330682) | permafrost metagenome | biome: Cold desert; feature: permafrost; material: soil; isolation source: enrichment culture inoculated with soil incubated with H2/CO2 at 20 degrees... ... | reverse complement strand
CGACGGCAACAATCTGCTTGATCGATTCGATGAAGTCCTGGGCGGGCAGCTCGGGACCCGGTCACCCGCCTGGAGCGAGACGGCCTGATGGCGATCCTGCAGCACCCGGGCGTCGTCACCCCCGAGCTCCTGGCCCGCGCGGTGCACACGACGTTCGCCAACCCGTCACTCGCCGTCGTGCGGGACGGGATTCTCGCCAGCCTGCCGCACGTGGCGGCCCCGGACTGGCTGGACCTTGTCGTCGCCGAGGTGCCGGAGCAGCTCGCGAACCTGGTCAGGCAGCTGGCCATGGCGCCGCTGCCCGAACGCACCCAGCGCGACATCGATCGCTACGTGCGAGACATCACGATCGCCCTGGTCGACCGAGACCTGCTGCGACAGAAGGCGGAGCTGCTCGGCAGACTGCAACGCACGGATGCCGCCAACCGCGAGGTCTACTCCACCCTGCAGCGTGAACTCGTGCGCGTCGAAGCCGAACGGCGCAACCTCCGCGAGGAGTGAAGTCCGTCGCTGGGCGACTCGATTAGGTTGCAGGTCTGTAAAGATGCCCCGTGTGGCGCCACTGAACTGCCCGTTCTGTGCTAATTCTATGCTTACAGCTATGCACGGCTGCCGTTATCGCGCGCGCCGGGCATAAGACACACCTAAGGAATCACCTACAGGAAGAGGTTTCGGATATGACATCCGCATCCACAAACCGCAAGCGCGCACTCGCTGCATCGGCTGCCTTCGCAGCCGCGGCACTCGTGCTTGCAGGCTGCTCCGCCGGCGGCTCAACCGGCGGCGACACCAAGACCGGCGGACCGATCACCATCGGCACGACGGACAAGGTCACCACGCTTGACCCGGCCGGCTCGTACGACAACGGTTCGTTCTCCGTTCAGAACCAGGTCTTTCCCTTCCTGATGAACACCCCGTACGGCAGCCCCGACGTCGAACCCGACATCGCGACCAAGGCCGAGTTCACGGCGCCGACCGAGTACACGGTCACCCTGAAGCCCGGCCTCAAGTGGGCCAACGGCAACGACCTCACGTCCTCCGACGTGAAGTTCAGCTTCGATCGCCAGCTGAAGATCGCCGCCGACAACGGGCCTTCCTCGCTGCTCTACAACCTCGCCAGCACCGCGGCGCCGGATGAAACGACCGTCGTCTTCACGCTCAAGGCCGCCGATGACCAGATCTTCCCGCAGATCCTGTCGAGCCCGGCCGGCCCGATCGTCGACGAGGAGTCCTTCTCCGCCGACGCACTGACGCCCGACGACGACATCGTCGAGGCCAACGCCTTCGCCGGCCAGTACGTCATCACGAGCTACGATTTCAACAACCTCATCGGCTACAAGGCGAACAAGGACTACGAGGGCCTCCTCGGAGCCGCAGCGACCGACGTCGTCCGCGTCAAGTACTACACGGAAGCCTCGAACCTGAAGCTCGACGTGCAGGAAGGCAACATTGACGTTGCATTCCGCAGCCTGTCGGCCACCGACATCGAGGACCTGCGCGGAAACGACAAGGTCAATGTCGTTGACGGACCGGGTGGCGAACTCCGCTACATCGTCTTCAACTTCGACACGCAGCCGTTCGGTGCCAAGACCGCCGACGCCGACCCGGCCAAGGCACTTGCCGTGCGCCAGGCCGTCGCCAACCTCGTCGACCGTGAAGAAATCGCCGACCAGGTCTACAAGGGCACCTACACCCCGCTGTACTCCTACGTTCCCGAGGGCCTGACCGGCGCCACGGAGTCCCTCAAGGGCCTCTACGGCGACGGCGAGGGCGCACCGGACGCCGACAAGGCGAAGGCTGTTCTCGAGGATGCCGGCGTGACCACCCCGGTCGAGCTCAACCTGCAGTACAACCCGGACCACTACGGCCCCGGCTCCGCCGACGAGTACGCACTCGTCAAGGACCAGCTTGAGGCTTCCGGACTGTTCTCGGTCAAGCTCCAGTCGACCGAGTGGGTTCAGTACGCCAAGGACCGCACCGCGGACGCTTACCCGGCGTACCAGCTCGGCTGGTTCCCGGACTACTCCGACGCCGACAACTACCTGACGCCGTTCTTCCTCAACGACAACTTCCTGAAGAACCACTACAAGGACCAGGCAGTCAACGACCTGATCCTGAAGCAGGCCGTCACGGATGACCCGGAGGAGCGAACCAAGCTGATCGAGGAGATCCAGGACAAGGTCGCGGCCCAGCTGTCGACCGTGCCCCTCCTCCAGGGCGCGCAGGTTGCGGTCACCGGAAAAGACGTGGCGGGTGTGGAAGACACGCTCGACGCGTCGTTCAAGTTCCGCTACGCCGCTTTGTCCAAGGGTTAGGCGATTCAGAGACTAGAGTCTTCTCTAGTTCGGTAAGCGGGGGTGCCCGGCGTTCTCGCCGGGTGCCCCTTCTCTTTGTAATCGTGAGGTAAGAAGAATGACCACTGTGGCAATGACGCCGGCAGTCCCGGCCAGCCGACCGGCTGGGCGCAAGAGCAAACCGGCCGGGGGCGGGATCGGGCGCTACCTGTTGATCAGGTTCCTGCTCATCTTCCCGACCATCTTCATCCTGGTCTCCATGGTGTTCTGGCTGATGCGCGCCACCGGTGACCCGATCACGGCGGCCCTCGGCGGACGCCTGGGTCCGGAACAGCTGGCGGAGCGGATCCACGCGGCCGGCTACGACCGTCCGATCCTGGTGCAGTACTTCGAGTACCTCGGCCAGATCTTCACCGGCAACTTCGGCACCACGATCAGCACGAACCGTCCGGTCTCCGAGGTTCTCCTGACCTACGGCGTGGCCACAGCGGAGCTCGCGTTCTACGGGCTCCTCGTCGCATTCATCGTCGGCATTCCGCTCGGCATGGTCGCCGCGTACTTCCGGGACAAGGGTCAGGACGCTCTCCTGCGGGTCTTCGCGATCCTCTGCTACGCCACCCCGGTGTTCTTCTCCGGCCTGCTCTTCAAGCTCGTCTTCGCTGTCTGGCTCAACGTGCTCCCCGTCGCCGGGCGCGCCACGACCGGCTCGGAACTCGAGATGCAGCTCCTGCCGAACCCGACAGGCCTCTACACGATCGACGCAATCCAGGTTGCCTTCCAGGCCGGGAACACCGACGTGCTCATCGACGTGCTCCAGCACGCCGTGCTGCCGTCCCTTGCCCTCGGCCTCCTCACCGCCGGTGTCTTCCTGCGGCTCGTCCGCACGAACGTCATCGGCACGCTCGGCACCGACTATGTCGATGCAGCCCGGTCGCGCGGAGTGAGCGAGTTCCGGCTCGTGAGCAAGCACGCCTATCGTCCGGCGCTCATCCCGATCATCACCGTCATCGGCCTGCAGATCGCCTTGCTGCTCGGCGGCGCCGTGCTGACCGAGACCACCTTCGAATGGAAGGGCCTCGGCTTCGTGCTGATTGAGTTCATCAAGGCTCGCGACTACGTCGCCGTGCAGGGCATCGTCGCCCTGCTCGCCGTCATCGTCGCCCTGTCCAACTTCATCGTCGACATCATTGCGGCGATCATCGACCCGAGAGTGAGGTACTAGTCATGACCTCGACCTCCGACCTGACCGCCCCGCGCAAGCCCGGCCTGTTCTCCCGCCTGCCCGTCATCCACCAGCTGCGCCAGAGCGTCGGACTGCAGCGCGGGATGCTCGTCGCCGGCCTCGTCATCACCGGTGTCTTCATCCTGACCGCGATCTTCGCCCCCCTGCTCGCACCCTACGGCTTCAGCCAGTTGCGTGATGAGAGCGGCCGGTTCGGTTCGCAGCAGCCCCCGAGCGGCGAGCATCTCTTCGGCACCACGGTGGGCGGGTACGACGTGCTGTCCCGGGTGCTCTGGGGTGCACAGACTGCGATCTTCGTGATCGTTGTCGCCGTGGTCCTGTCGATCTTCGCCGGCGTGGTGCTCGGCCTGGTCTCCGGCTACTTCGGCGGCTGGCTCGACCGTGTGCTCGTCGTCGTCTCCGACGCCGTGTACGCCTTCCCGTCGCTGCTGCTGGCCATTGTGATGTCGATCGTGATCTCCGGTGGGCGGTCCGACCTGATCGGCGGGGTGCTGGCCGCGGCGATCTCGATCACTGTGGTGTTCATCCCGCAGTACTTCCGGGTTATTCGCGCGGAAACCGTGCGGATCAAGGCGGAAGCCTACGTGGAATCCGCTCGCGTGCTCGGCGCCAGCAACAGCCGGATCATGTTCCGGCACGTGCTGCGCAACGCCACCCGCACGCTGCCGCTGATCTTCACGCTCAACGCCTCCGAGGCGATCCTCACCCTCGCGGGCCTCGGCTTCGTCGGCTTCGGCATCGAGCCGACCGCCGCGGCCGAGTGGGGCTACGACCTCAACAAGGCCCTGTCGGATGTCACGAGCGGGATCTGGTGGACGTCGCTGTTCCCCGGCCTCGCGATCGTTCTCGTGGTGCTCGGCATCACCCTTGTGGGCGAGAGCCTCAACGACCTGGCCGACCCGCGCCTGCGCGGCCGACGCCGCGTCGCCCAGGCGTCGGGCCTGGTCGCAGAGACCTCCGTCGTTCCCGGTGGCACCCTCGTCGCCGGCCCCGGTGGCCTGGACGGGCTGGAGAGCAACGCAACGCACCCCGACACAGGATTGGAAACCAGGCCATGAACAATGTCCTCACGATCACGAACCTGGGCATCTCCTTCGCCACGGACGCCGGCGCGGTCAAGGCCGTCGACGACGTCAGCCTGACCGTCGCCCCCGGCGAAGTCCTCGCCATCGTCGGGGAGAGCGGCAGCGGAAAGACCGTCACCGCCAAGACGATCCTCGGCCTGCTGCCGGAGACGGCGACCATGAACGGCGCCGTCATCCTCAGCAGCAAGGACGGCTCCAGCGAGAGCAACATCGTCTCGCTCACCAAGCAGCAGCTGCGCCAGGTGCGCGGCACGGATGTCTCGATGGTCTTCCAGGAGCCCTCGACCGCGCTGAACCCGGTGTACACCGTCGGCTGGCAGATCGCAGAGGGCATCCGTGCCCACGGCCAGTTCAGCAAGAAGGAGGCCAGGGTCAAGGCGATCGAGATCCTCGGTCGCGTCGGCATCCCCGACCCCGAGACCCGCGTCAACTACTACCCGCACCAGTTCTCCGGCGGGCAGAAGCAACGCGTCGTCATCGCCATGGCACTGGTGCTCGACCCGGGGCTCATCGTCGCGGACGAGCCGACGACGGCGCTTGACGTGACCGTGCAGGCCGAAATCCTCGACCTTCTCCGCCGCGTTCGCGACGAATTCGGCACCGCAATCGTGTTGATCACCCACAACATGGGTGTCGTCGCCGACCTGGCCGACCGCGTCGCCGTGATGTTCGAGGGCAAGGTGGTCGAAGAGGCCCCGGCGCAGAAGCTGTTCAGCTCGCCCCAGCACGAGTACACGAAGAAGCTGCTGGCGGCCGTGCCACACGTGGGGCAGGGCATCGTCCGGGCCGCGGCCAGGGCGGAGGCTCGCGCACCCGGCTGGGCCGAGCAGACGCCCGTCGTCGAGGCCACAGACCTGCGGATCGAATACCCCGGCCGGCTCGGCCGCCACGGCTTCACGGCGGTCGACGGGATCAGCTTCACGATCCGCCCCGGCGAGGTGCTCGGCCTGGTCGGCGAGAGCGGATCGGGCAAGACCACGACCGGTCGCGCCATCGCCGGCCTGACCCGGGTCACGGGCGGCTCGCTCAAGGTTCTCGGTCACGAGATGCACGGGTTCAAGGAACGAGAGTTCAAGAAGTTTCGCAGCGATATCGGCTTCGTCTTCCAGGACCCGGCGTCGAGCTTCAACCCGCTGCTGACGATTGCCGAATGTGTCGCGGAGCCTCTCGTCGTGCACGGCCGGGCGTCCAATCCCGGGGCTGCCCGGGCGCGGGTGAACGAACTCCTCGAGGCCGTCCAGCTGCCACGCGCCTACGGCGACCGTTACCCGCACGAGCTCAGCGGTGGGCAGCGCCAGCGTGCCAGCCTGGCACGTTCCCTCGCCCTCGAACCCTCGTTGCTTATCGCCGATGAGCCCACGTCGGCCCTGGACGTCTCGGTTCAGGCCCGCGTGTTGGAGCTCTTCGCGGAACTTCAGCGGGAGTTCGGCTTCGCGGCGCTGTTCATCAGCCACGATCTGGCCGTCGTCGACATCCTCGCCGACCGCATCGCTGTGCTGTACAAGGGCAAGCTGGTTGAGGAGGGCACCGGCGCCGAAGTCCTCGGCGCGCCGAAGGATCCCTACACCCAGCGGCTGCTCGCTTCGCTGCCGGTGCCGGATCCGGCCGAACAGGCCCAGCGTCGGGAGGGTCTGCGCAAGCTGCGTGCGGCAGGATAGACCCATGACACGCGGCGCCGCACCGGACTACCCGATCACCACGAGTGACCTGACGATCGAGTACCCGGCTCATGGTGCCAGCCCGGCCTTCGTGGCCGTGCATGGGCTCACCCTGCGCGTCGCGCCCGGTGAGGTGCTCGGACTCCTTGGCGAGAGCGGCTCGGGTAAGAGCACGATCGCCCGCGTGCTCTCCGGCGCCGCCTACTCGGGCGGCTTCGGGGGAGTGCGGGCGCAGATCACCGGGGGAGAGGCGGCTGTGCTCGGCATCCCGCTCCGGCGGATCGGCCGACGGGCGCTTGCCCGCCTGACCTACGGGGTGGGCCTGGTGGCGCAGGATGCCGCAGACACGCTGCCGCCCAGCAGGACCGTCGCCGAGATCGTGGCTGAACCCGTGCTCGAACGGGATCAGCGCTTCGACCGCAAGGAACTCGACACCCGGGTGGCCACGATGGTGGACGCGGTGCGGCTGCCCTTGTCCCTGCTCGGCAAGTTCCCCTACGAGCTGAGCGGAGGGCAGCGCCAGCGCGTCGCACTTGCCCGGGCCCTCGTGTTCGGCCCGTCGCTGCTCATCGCGGACGAGCCCACCGCCGGAGTTGACGTCACCGTGCGCAACGCCGTGATCGACCTGATCGGTGAGCTGCAGCGCGAACGCGCCTTCTCGGCGCTCGTGATCAGCAGCGATCTGGCCGTCCTGCGCCGCGTTGCGAACCGGATCGGCGTGATGTACCAGGGCGTCCTGGTGGGTCTCGGCACGATCGAAGAGGTCTTCGACAACCCGTGGCATCCCTACGTGGCGGGACTGGGGGCGGCACTATCGGGAGAGGGCGCCGCCGCCCGGGTCCACCTCACCGAGGCCGAGGAGGCCTCGACGACCGGGAGCGGGATGGCGGAGCATGTCAACGGATCCTGAGACCGTCGCTCAGGCGACGACCGCGCGCATGACGGGGCAGCACCGGGCCGTGCTGGCCGGCGACGTCACCGCGCTTCCGCCCGCGGAGCGCCCCACGCCCGGCCCCATCGCGGTCCTGCCGAAGGCCTCCGGGGTCTTCGCCGCGGCCGTTCGCGACGCCGGCGGCCAGGTCGCCGAGCTCTCTGCCGAGACTCGAGGGCTGATCTGGCTCTCGTACAGCCGTGCCGACGATCTCGGGGCCACCCTGGCGGCGAACCCGCAGATCGAATGGGTGCAGCTGCCCTGGGCCGGGGTCGACGCGTTCGGACCGGTGCTGGCCGCGCACGCACGCCCTCGCCTGCTCTGGACGAGCGCAAAGGGTGCCTACGCCCAACCAGTCGCCGAGCACGCGCTGGCGCTCATCCTCGCGCTCCTGCGCGTGCTGCAGAAACGCGCGCGGGCAGCAACCTGGAACGCCGTTCCCGAGGGCAGTTCCCTGTACGGCCGGAACATCGTGATCATCGGCGCCGGCGGCATCGCGCTCGAACTGATCCGACTGCTCGCGCCCTTCGGCACACAGGTCACGGTCGTCCGCCGAAGCGCGGCGCCGGTGCCCGGGGCCGCGCGCACCGTGCAGACGGATGCCCTCCACGACGTGCTCCCCGACGCGGACGTGGTCGTCGTGGCCGCCGCGCTCACTGCCGGCACCCGGCAGCTGCTCGGCGCCGAGGAGTTCGCCCTCATGCCGGCGCACGCGAACCTGGTCAACGTCGGCCGTGGAGCCCTCGTCGATACCGACGCCCTCGTGGCTGCCCTCGCTGCGGGCGCGATTGCCGGTGCAGCGCTCGACGTGACCGATCCGGAGCCGCTGCCGGACGGGCATCCGTTGTGGAGCGCACCTCGCTGCCTGATCACGCCGCACATGGCCGACACGCCCGAGATGACAGCGCCCCTGCTCGCCGAGAGAATTCGCCTCAATACGCGTGCTTTCCTTGACGATGGGCGCTTCGTCGGCGTTGTCGACCCCCGGTCCGGCTACTGAAGGGCCGAGTGGATTTGGCACACGGTGAACCTTTGGTAAAGTAGCAACGCTGTGTTCAAGTGTTTCATGTTCAAAGCATTCCTCGATAGCTCAATTGGCAGAGCAGCCGGCTGTTAACCGGCAGGTTGTTGGTTCGAGTCCAACTCGGGGAGCGAAAGGCCGTTCCGGGCTCCACCCTGGACGGCCTTTTTTCTTCCCTCGCCGCAGAAGGCGTGCACGACGAAAGGCGGTTCGGGTGGACCCCTGGCTCATCCTCAGTGCCGTCCTCGCCCTGGCTGTCGCGGCGCTGCTCGTGCTCTGGATCAGGGCCGGCGCGAAGGCCCGGCACACCGTCTTCGACCGCACTGCCGCCGAACGCCTGCGCATCGAGCTGGAGCTCGCCCTCGCCGAGCAGCAAGGCCGCCTGGGCATCATCGGCGAACTGCAGGATGGCGCCATCCTCTCGCTCGCCCAGCTGATCACGCGCGCCGAGGGTGCGAAGTACGCGGCAAAGAGCGACCCGTCGACGGTCGTTCGTGCCGCGGCCGCGCTCGCCGACGACGGGCGGATCGCTCTGGCCGATATGCGCCGGGTGCTGACGCTCGTGCGCGACGGTGAGGCATCCAACCGGCCAACGCCAAACCTGCAGTCCACGGAAGACCTGGTTCGGGTCATGCGGGATGCGGGGCTCGAGGTGAGCCTCACGGAGTCGGGGGAGAAGTTTCCGCTGAAGCCGGGGGCAGAGTTGGCGATCTACCGGATCCTGCAGAGCGCGCTGGCCAACACACTCGTCCACGGCGGCGTCGGCACCTCGGCACGGATTTCCTTCACCTGGACCCAGGACGGCCTGCAGCTGCTCGTCGATGACGATGGCATACGGGCCGCCGCCCGACGCGAGGGAGGCAGCGAGGTCGACATCGCGGCACGCACCTCGTACACGATCGATGATGATCTGAAATCTCTCAGTGGCAGCCTCACCGGCGCCGGCCTCACCCAGATGCGGGAACGCACCCAGGCTTTCGGTGGCGTCTTCAGTGCGCGCACGGTGCCGGGCGTCGGTTTCTCGGTATCGGCAATTTTCCCCTCACTGCGGTTCCACAACGGCGTCCACGGCGTCGACCTCGGTCGCTGACGGGCCGCCCGCATGAATGACCCCGGCGGCGTCGACCGCCACCACAGGTCGGCCGCGCGAGCCGGCCTGGCGGTCGGCCTCGCCACGGCGGCCTACGGGATTTCTTTCGGGGCGCTGTCGGTGGCGTCCGGTCTGGACGTCTGGCAGACCTGCTTCATCAGCCTCGTCATGTTCTCGGGAGGGTCGCAGTTCGCCCTGGTCGGGGTTCTGGCCGCTGGCGGTGCGGCAGCCGGTCCCGCCGCCATTGCCGGTGCGGCCCTCCTGGGCACGCGCAACGGCATCTACGGGATCCGTACCTCGCCCATCGTCGGCGGTGGCCCGTGGAAACGGCTCGCCGCCGCCTGGATCACCATCGATGAATCAACGGCCGTTGCCCTCGCCCAGCCGACGCCGCGCAGCCGACGGACCGGTTTCTGGGTGACCGGCATCGCCGTCTTTGTGGGCTGGAACCTCACCACACTGGCGGGCGCGCTGATCGGAGAGGCCCTCGGTGATACGCGTGCCTTTGGTCTGGATGCCGCGGCCGCCGCCGCATTCGTCGGTTTGCTCTGGCCACGACTGAAGCGGGTGCAGGCCGGAGCGGTAGCTGTCGCCGCGGCAGTGGTCGCGGTGGTTCTGACCCCCGTGCTCATGCCCGGCCTGCCCGTGCTGGTCGCCGCCCTCGTCGCGGTGGCCATCGGCCTGTTCAATTGGCTGGGGACACCGGATGGCCCCGCACCGGTTCCCGGCGCAGCCCCGTCGATGTCCGACGCCACCCTGCCGGTTCCGGATGCCGCCCTGCCGGCGTCGGGCATGCGCGAGGAGACGGCCTCGTGACGTTCTGGCAGATCATCATCCTCGCCTCCATTGCGGTGCTGGCCCTCAAGGTCGCCGGATATCTGGTTCCGCCCAGCCTGCTGGAGAAACCGGCCGCGGCACGGGTCGCCGACCTCTTGACGATCGCTCTTCTTGCCGCCCTCGCGGCCGTCCAGACGTTCGGCGCCGGCGAAGAGATCGTCGTCGACGCCCGGGTTCCCGCGGTCATCGTGGCGATCGCGCTGTTCGCGCTGCGCGTGCCGTTCATCCTGGTCGTGATTGCGGCGGCAGGCGTCGCGGCGGGAATCCGAGCGCTGTCGTGAATTGCGCGCCGCCCGCCTGGGCACTATCTGACCGGACACTGCCAGTCGTGTCTGTGTCTGTGTCTGTGTCTGTGTCTGCGTCTGTGTCTGCGCCCGCCTCGATGGCGGGGAG
>MCHG01000480.1_pt1 | contig 10639 bp, 11 predicted proteins | sample 787351 | NCBI WGS metagenome assembly MCHG01 (sample SAMN05430296, study PRJNA330682) | permafrost metagenome | biome: Cold desert; feature: permafrost; material: soil; isolation source: enrichment culture inoculated with soil incubated with H2/CO2 at 20 degrees... ... | reverse complement strand
GCGCGTCCCACAGGCCGACCACCGACGCGGCGAGCTCGGCTTCGAGGCCCTCGAGGGCGCGCACGACGAAGATGACCGCCGCGGCATCCGGGGCCGCCTTCGCGAAGCCCTGCCCGACCGCGCGGGTCCAGGTTTCGGCCGCGGCCTTGGCCGTCGCGTAGTTCGCGCCGCCCGGTGTCGGCTTGTCGACCGAGACGGAGGACACGATCGCCAGGCGGCCCGCCGGGGAGGCAAGCAGGTCGTCGTTGAAGGCGCGGGTCGTGTTGCGCAGGGTGGTTAGAACGCGGCCGTGCAGGAAATCCCAGTCCTCGTCGGTCTGGCCGGCCAGCCCGCCCCCGCCGCGCCAGCCGCCCACGAGGTGGATGAGGCCGTCGATGCGGCCGTGCGCCTCGTGCACGGTGTGGGCCAGGGCGCGCACCTCGGCGAAGGAGGCGAGGTCGTAGACGAAGGTGGCGGCATCCGGAACCTGGCTTTTCAGCGCCTGCAGGTGGTCCACGTTCGAGCCGACGGCAATCACCGTGGCCCCCGCCGCCGACAGCGCCGCGCAGACGGCGACCCCGGCCGCGCTGGTCGCACCGGCAATGAGCACGGTGCGACCGGCGACGGCAGGCGCCGTCATCCCGGTGGGGACATCAGCCACGCGCGGTGATCCCGACGGTCGACTCAATGACGGACTTCATCTTCTTGTCCAGCGCCTCGAAGAACATGGACAGCGGGAATTCGTCGTCCAGCACCAGGTCGGTGTAGCCCTTCGGCGGACCGGCGAGCACCTCGAGCGGCAGCCCGCGAGCCCAGGTCGAAGCCGGGTTCGGGGTCAACGTGGCGCTGATCATGTCGTACGCCGCCAGCCAGTGCGCCTTCTTCGGGCGGTCGATCGACGCCCAGTACAGGTCGTCGATCTGCGCGCCGAGCGCGATCACCACGTCCGGGACGGCGTCCCAGTCGAAGGTGAGCCGGGTGTCGGTCCAGTGCAGCACGTGGTGCTGGTGCATCCACGCGAACAACAGCTGGCCGCCGAGGCCGTCGTAGTTGCGGGTCCGGCTGCCGGTGATCGAGAACCGGAAGATCCGGTCGAAGATCACGGCGTACTGAACCAGTTTGGCGTGCCTGCGCGCCTCCGGGCTGGCCGATTCGTCACGTTCGATCCTGACCGACTCGCGGAAGGCGGTCAGGTCGCAGCGCAGTTCCTCCAGCGAATACAGGAAGAACGGCATCCGCTGCTTGATCATGAACGGGTCGAACGGCAGGTCGCCGCGCATGTGCGTGCGGTCGTGGATGAGGTCCCACATGACGAAGGTCTCCTCGGCCAGCTGCTGGTCGTCGAGCAGGGCGGCCGCGTCGTCGGGCAGTTCGAGACGGGTGATCTCGGATGCCGCGCGCACGACCCGGCGGTACCTGGCGGCCTCGCGGTCGGCGAAGATCGCCCCCCAGGTGAACGTCGGGATCTCGCGCATGGCGACCGTCTCGGGGAACAGCACCGCGGAGTTGGTGTCGTAGCCGGGAGTGAAGTCGAGGAAGCGGATCGGCACGAACAAACCGTTGGTGTATTCCTGCTCCAGCTCGGCAATGAACGCCGGCCAGATGACCGCGATCAGAACGGCCTCGACCAGGCGGTTCGAGCTGCCGTTCTGCGTGTACATCGGGAAGACCACGAGGTGGCGGAGCCCGTCGACCCGGTGCTGCTGCGGCTGGAAGGCCATCAGCGCGTCGTAGAAGTCGGGCTCGCCGAAGCCTTCGCTCGCCCAGCGGTCGAAGTCGGCCACGGCGGCGTCGAGATAGGCGGCGTCGTGCGGGAACAGCGGGGCGAGTTCCCGGATGGCGGCGGTGATCACGGCGACGCGGGCCGCGGCATCCGGGTGCGCCGACGACTCGGGGATCGAACCGTTCTGCGCCTGCACGCCCTGCAGGGCGGTTGCGGCGGCCTTGAGGCGCAGCCAGGCGGGGTGGGTCGCGACGTCCTCGAGAACCTCGGGCTCACCGACCAGTGCTTCTGCAACATAATTCGACATGGGAACCTCCCGTCCTCTGAGTTCGCCGCGGTCGCGGCAGTGGGCGGCGCGTTGGGTGCGCCGTATCCTCAGAATATCCGGCCGCGAGCGGCGTTTCTTACGACTTCTTGCAAGAAATCGCCGGGTTAGAGTGCGGGAATGACGGATTCTACGGACGAAGGCACCGATGCGAGCACGGATCCGGCAACGGCCGCCGAGGTCCGCGCCGCGCTCGCCGCCCTCGCCGACCCCGACCGCGCCGCCCAGGTCGCCCGCTTCTTCCAGACGGGGCTGGGCCAGTACGGCGAGGGCGACGTCTTCGCCGGCCTGCGGCTGCCCGACATCCGGCTGGTCGTGAAGCGGTTCGCCGGGCTGGGGCTGCGGGAGGTCGAGACGCTCCTCACCAGCGAGGTGCACGAGCACCGGCTCGCGGCCCTGCTGATCCTGGTCGGCCGGTTCCGGCGCGCGAGCCGCACCCGAACGCGCGACGAGATCGCACGCACGAGGCTCGCCGAATTCTACCTGGCTGCCGTGCGGCGCGGCCTCGTCAACAACTGGGACCTCGTGGATGCGTCCGCGCCGACACTGCTCGGCGAGTACCTCGTCGACCGGCCGCGCGACGTCTTGTTCGACCTCGCCGCCGGCGACAACCTCTGGGAGCGTCGGGTCGCCATGCTCGCCAGTAGCGCCTTCATCGCGCACGGCGACGCCACCACGACGCTCGAGCTCGCGGAGCGGCTGCTCGGCGACCAGGAAAGCCTGATCCACAAGGCCGTCGGCTGGATGTTGCGCGAGGTCGGCAAGCTCGACCGCCCCCTTCTGCTGGCCTTCCTCGACGAGCATGCCGGTCGGATGCCGCGCACCGCGCTCAGCTACGCCACCGAGCACCTCGAGCCGGAGGTTCGCGCCCGCTACCGGGCGTACCCCCGCCGGCCCGCGTGAGGGGTCGCAAATCGACCTTTAATCGGCCAACGAAGGTCGATTTGCGACCCCTCACGGGGTGAGCCGGCGGTCTAGACGAAGAGCAGCACGAAGCCGACGATGGCCGCCGCGATCCCCACGCCCAGCAGCACGAGGCCGGTCAGGCGCAGGGCCTTGCCGTCGTGGTCCGGAGCGTGCGTGCGGCAGCGCCAGGGCGAACGGGCACGGAACCAGACCGACACGTCGTCGCCCGGCTCGAGCATGGCGGTCTCCTGCGTCGTCGCCGGCGACTCGTGCACCTCGCCGGTGCGGTCGAACCACCGGATGACCGGGCCGGGCCCGGCGCCGGCGATGACGCCTTCCGCGTGCACCCAGCGCCCGCGCAGGTCGCGAACGGCCAGCCCGGCGAGGTAGAGCCCGCCGCCGCCGAGCAGCCCGACCAGCGTCAGGATTTCGCTGAGGAGGCCCGCGATGTCATGTGCGTCCATGCCCGGCCTCCTCTGCTGCGGCGCCCGCCGCTCGCGGGGTCCATGGGCCGATAATACTGGCCGGAGGCGCGGTGATATCGTCGTCCCAGGAAACGGCGAGAGCGGACCCATGACCTTCGAGCAGGTTATTACGGCACTGGTGCAGGTCGTCGAGGCGGTCGGCGCGGCCATCATGGTGTTCGGCGGGGCGGCTGCCTTCCTCGTCGCCGTGCCGCGTGCCCTGCGGGCCGACACCAGGGCCGGCGCGTACCAGAGCCTGCGCAGGAACCTCGGCCGGGCCATCCTGCTCGGCCTGGAAGTGCTGATCGTGGCGGACATCATCCGCACCATCCTCGTCACAACCACGGTCGAGAGCGTGCTGGTGCTCGGCGCGATCGTGCTCATCCGAATCCTCCTGAGCTTCTCCCTCGAGGTCGAAATGGACGGGGTCTGGCCGTGGGCGCGCTGGCGCCTGGCCTCAGGCCTCGCCGGGCCTGGCGCGAAGTCGCCAGAGTGACGTGACTTCGTTCGAGCGGGCGGCGTGCAGCGGGTCGCTGGCGTCGGAGGCTCGGGGATGCGTGGGCCGGGTGTCGAGTCTCTCCACGACCTCAAGGCCCGCGGCCTCGATCAACTCGAGCAGGTCCGCGCGGGAGCGAAGCCCGAGCAGCTCGGCGATGTCGGAGATGATCAGCCAGCCCTCCCCGCCCGGCTCGAGGTGGTCGGCGAGGCCGGCCAGGAAGCCGCGCAGCATCCGGCTGTCCGGGTCGTAGACGGCGAAGTCGGTCGACGTGACCGCCGCGGCCGGGATCCAGGGCGGGTTGCAGACGACCAGGGGGGCGCGTCCCGGCGGGAACAGGTCGGCCGGGACGATGTCGACCCGGTCGCCCAGACCCAGGCGCTGGATGTTCTCGCGTGCGCAGGCCAGCGCCCGGGGGTCCTGGTCGGTCCCGACGACGCGCGCGACGCCGCGCCGGGCCAGGATGGCCGCAAGCACGCCGGTGCCGACGCCGATGTCGAAGGCCAGGCTGCCGGCAGGAAGCGGAGCGGACTGCACCAGCTCGAGGTACTCCCCTCGGATGGGCGAGAACACGCCGTAGTGCGGGTGGATGCGGGCGCCGAGCGCCGGGATGGGCACGCCCTTCGTGCGCCACTCATGCGCCCCGATCACACCGATCAGCTCGCGCAGCGACGTGACCGACGGCCCGTCGGCCGGCCCGTAGGTCTCGGTGCAGGCCAGGCGCACGTCGGGCGCCCGGCGCAGCGGAACCGTGTAGTCCGCCTCGAGCGGCACGAGCACCAGGCCCAGCAGCTGAGCCCGGGTGAGCGCCTCGCTCCGTGAGCGCCGGAAGGCGGCGGTGAGGTCCTTGTCGGTCGGGCGCCGCCCGCGGTCGACCCGCCGGCCGAGTGCCTGCAGCAGCTGGCGGGCGCCCAGGAAATCCCCGCGCCACAGCATCCCGGTGCCCGATTTCGCCAGGCGATAGGCCACATCCGCGGTCAGCGTGTCGTCGGCGATGACCACTCGCCGGGGCGGCTCCCAGCCGCTCTCGGAGCGCCACAGCGCCGAGCGCTGCTCCCCGGCTTCCTCCCAACGGATCTCGGTCACAGGGCGGGCATGACTTCGCGTTCGAACAGCTCGATCCCGGACCGGTCGTAGGCGGCCTCGGGGAAGTAGTGGATCGAGTAGCCGAGGCCGCGTGCCTTCATCCCGGCCAGGCGCTCCACGATCTGCTCCGGCGTGCCGACGCAGAGCGCCTTGCCTCCGCGGTACTCGGCCATGAAGCTCTCCGCCCCGTCGGCGCCCAGGTATGGCGTGACCCGGGCCTCGATCGCGTCGAGGCGCTCGGCCACCTCGGCCTCGTCCCGTCCGACGACCGTGTTGTAGTTCGACGAGCGTGTGATCGAGCCGAAGTCGGTGCCGGCCGTCGCGCAGTGCTGCTCGAGCAGCCGGCTCTTGCGCTCGAAGCCCTCCGGAGAACCGTCGAAGTTGGTGTAGTTCGCGTACTGCGCGGCGATGCGCAGGGTGACCTTCTCGCCGCCGCCGGCGATCCAGATCGGGATGCCGCCCTCCTGCAGCGGCAGTGGCCGCACGATGGCGCCGTCCACCTGGTAGTGCTCGCCGTCGAGGGTGGCCGTGCCGGTCGTCCAGGCCTGGCGCATGATCTGCACGCCCTCGTCCAGGCGGGCGAGGCGTTCGCCGGCGCGCGGGAAGCCGTAGCCGTAGGCGCGCCACTCGTGCTCGTACCAGCCGGCGCCGATCCCCATCTCGACCCGGCCGCCGGAGATGATGTCGATCGTGGAGGCGACCTTGGCCAGGTACGCCGGGTTGCGGTAGCTGATGCAGGTGCACATCTGTCCCAGGCGCACGCGCGTCGTGGTCGCCGCGAACGCCGACATGAGCGTCCACGCCTCGTGGGTGGCTTCCTCGCTCGGCACCGGCACGGTGTGGAAGTGGTCGTACACCCAGATGGATTCCCAGGCGCCCGCGTCGGCATGTGCGGCCAGGCCGCTCATCGCGGCCCACTGCTCCGCGGGGTCGATGCCGACCAGGTCGTGACGCCAGCCCTGGGGTACAAAGAGTCCGAATCGCATGCACCGAGCCTATGCCGCGGGCGGCGGGGCCCCGACGCGCGCTACCTTCCGTTCTTCTTCGGCGGCGTCAGCGTGGCGGCGTAGTCGGGCACCGGCCGGGTCTGCTCGCGCGGGGGCCGCTCGTAGTCGGAGGCCGCCGGGCGCGGCGGAATCGTGACGGCCGGCGGCTGGAGGTGCTCGTAGGGCACGATCGACAACAGGTGGCTGATCATGTTCAGGCGCGCAGCGAGTTTGTCTTCGCTTTCCACCACCCACCACGGCGCCTCGGGGATGTCGGTGTGCACGAACATCTCATCCTTGGCCTTGGAGTAGTCAACCCATTTCGTGATCGACAGCAGGTCGGTCTCGGAGAGCTTCCACCGGCGCATCGGGTCGTTCAGCCGGGAGCGGAACCGGGCCTCCTGCTCCCGGTCGGACACCGAGAACCAGTACTTGACCAGCAGGATGCCGTCTTCCACGAGCATCCGCTCGAACAGCGGTGCCTGGTGCAGGAAGCGGCGGTACTCGTCGGCGGTGCAGTACCCCATCACCCGTTCGACGCCGGCGCGGTTGTACCAGGAGCGGTCCATCAGCACGATCTCGCCCGCCGCGGGCAGGTGCCCGATGTAGCGCTGGAAATACCACTGGCCGCGCTCGCGGTCGGTGGGCATCGGGAGGGCCATAATCCGGGCGATGCGCGGGTTGAGGTACTGGGTGACGCGCTTGATCGCGGAGCCCTTGCCGGCGGCGTCCCGGCCCTCGAAGATCACGACAATGCGAGCGCCCGAGGCGCGCACCCACTCCTGCATGGCAACGAGCTCGGTCTGCAGGCGGCGCAGCTCGCCGGAGTAGACCGCTTTGCGGAGCCTCGGGGGCCTCGGCTTCTTGGCTGACATGGTCGGCCTCCTCGTCCTCGCCGCAATCATGGCATGCCCCGTCGGGGCGGGGGCGGATCTCTTGCGATGATGGACCCATGAGTCGAACCGTTTCCGGAGCCCACGTCCTGATCACCGGAGCCGCCATGGGCATGGGCCGCCTGTACGCCGAGCGCGCCGTCGCCGAGGGCGCGAAGTCCGTGATTCTCTGGGACCGGGACGCGGGGGCCCTGACCGCGACGGCGTCCGTCCTGTCCGGGCGCGCCGGGGAGGGCACCCAGATCGCCAGCTACGTCGTCGACATCGCCGACCTGGGCGCGATCGCGCAGACCGCCCAGCGCGTGCGCACCGAGGTGGGCGACCCGGACATCGTGATCAACAACGCCGGGATCGTGCGCGGTTCCTACTTCTGGGAGCACGACAACGGCGACGACACGCGCCAGACCATGCAGATCAACGCGCTCGCGCCGATGTACATCACCCGCGAGTTCCTGCCGGCGATGATGGCGAACTCCTACCGGGAGGCGCGGATCGTGAATATCGCCTCGGCCGCGGGCATGCTCTCGAACCCGAGGATGAGCGTGTACGCGGCCTCGAAGGCGGCGCTGATCGGCTGGAGCGACTCGCTTCGCCTCGAGCTGGTGCAGCAGGACTTCGGCAACGTCAAGGTCACCACGGTGTCGCCGAGCTACATCTCGACCGGGATGTTCGAGGGCGCCCGCGGTCCCCTGCTCACGCCCCTGATGACCCCGGAGTATGTCGTGGAGCGGGTGTGGCGCTCGATGCTCGCCGGGAAGGCCTCACTGATGATGCCGTGGACGGTCGGACTCTCCCAGGTGCTCAAGGGCGTGCTTCCCCTGCCCGTCTGGGATTCCATCGCCGGCCGGGTCTTCGGCGTGTACGGCTCGATGGACAAGTGGGTCGGGCGCGGCTAGAACCGGCCACTCTCGCGCGTCGCCCGAGTCAGCGGGCGGATGCGTGCCGGGCGAGCCGCTCGGTGAGCCCGAGCCGCACCGTCGGCCACTCGCCCTGGATGATCGAGAAGACGACCGTGTCGCGCAGGGTCCCGTCCCGCCCGAGTTGGTGATTGCGCAGCACCCCGTCCTGCTTGGCACCGAGGGCGGCGATCGCGGCGCGGGACTGCCGGTTGTGGAAGTGGGTCCGGAACTCGACCGCGATGCAGTCGAGCGCCTCGAAGGCGTGCGTGAGCAGCAGCAGCTTCGCTTCGGTGTTGATGCCGGTGCGCTGGGCGCCGGGCGCCAGCCAGGTGGAGCCGATTTCGAGGTGGCGGTGCTGCGGGGTGATGTTCATGAACGTGGTCATCCCCACGACGGCCCCGCGGGCGTTGTCCCGGATCGCCCAGGGCAGCATCTGCCCGGCCGCGAAGAGCGCCAGTCGCCGTGCCACCTCGGCAGCCATCCCGTCCGGCGAGGGGATGCCCGTGTACCAGGCCCGCCACAGTTCGCCCTCCGCGACCGCGACCTTGAGCTCCTCGACGTGATCGGCCGAGAGCGGTTCCAGGGTGACCCGTTGCCCGGTGAGTGTGGGCAGCGTCGTGAAGTCCATGCACCAAATGTAGACCGCGAGAAGACCTCGGCCGGGCAGGCCGCTCAGGCGTTCTGCCAGAGCCCCATCAGGTTGCCCTCGCTGTCGGTGAAGTAAGCCGCGAAGCCCATCTCGCCGACGACCTGCTTGGGCAGGGCTGTCGATCCGCCCAGGCTTGCGACCTTCTCGAGGGCCGCATCGATGTCGGCGACATCGATGGTCACGATCGGATTTGCCAGCTTCGCGTCTCGCTTGAACATTCCGCCGTTGATGGACCCGGCCTCCGCCAGCACCCCCTCTTCGGATATCGGTGTCGGCAGCAGCATCACGTAGTCCATCTCCGGCATCGGCCGGATGTCCCAGCCGAATGCCGCGCGGTAGAACTCCGCCGCCCTGTCCATGTCATCCGCGGGAATTTCGAAGTGCACCACTCGCCCGCTCATCGCGACCACCTACCCTCTCGATCGGCGTGGACAGCCCACGCCACGCAGCAGATAGTAGTTCGAACCATCGCATCCGTCACCGTCGTCTCGCTCTGGGCGCGGGTTCAGCGCACACCCAGCCGGGGCTGGAATCGTGGGAGCAGCACACCGAAGCAAGGGAGCACACCATGGGATTCCTCGATCGCCTCCTGGGCCGCGAAGAGCCGCAGCCGGAACGGCAGTATGCACCGCCCCGGGCCCCGCGCAGCGCGGCCGCGCCCCAGCGCACCGACGACGAAATGGCCGTCGAGCGCTACCAGTACCTTCTCCGCACGGCCCCGCCCGAGACGATCGAGGAGGTGCACACGGAGGCGTTCGCGAAGCTCACGCCGGAGCAGCGCGACCTGCTCTTCCGGCAGTTCAGTGAGAACGTCAACCCGAGCGAGCGCCCCGCGAACGCGGAGCCGGCGACCCTCGCCCAGGCCGCGACGCGAGCGGAGCTGCAGCAGCCGGGCACGCTCGCCCGCACGTTCGGCAACCAGGGTCAGGGCGGGATGAGCTTCGGCGGCATGGTGGGCAGTTCCATGCTCGGAACCATTGCCGGGTACGTCATCGGGTCTGCGATCGTGAGCGCGTTCATGCCGATGGATGCCGGTGCCGACGCCGGGTCCGGATCCGATGCCGGCGGCGATGGCGCGGACGCATCCGGGGCGGATGCCTCTGCGGGCGATTCGGGCGGCGGCGATTCGGGCGGCGGCGATTCGGGCGGCGGAGACTTCGGAGGTGGCGGCGGCTTCGGAGACTTCGGCGGCGGCGGTGGAGACTTCGGCGGCGACTTCGGGTTCTAACCTCGGCCGGGCCGTCCGCGTGTCGTGCGGGCGGTTCATCACGTGCGCAGCGGGACGCTGACGTCCTTTCCGCCCTCGTGCGTCAGCCGGTTTCTGACCTGCACAACGCACGGAGCCGGCACGAACCCGCCGGCGAACAAGGCCTCACCCTGGCGGAAGCGGGGGGACTGGGACAGCAGCGCGGCCGGCGCGAACCCGAAGACGGCCCCCAGCTCCGCCAGGTCCAGGGGTGAGCTCATCTTCATCAGGGCGAGGTTGTCGCACTGCGAAGTGATGCTCGGGTGGACCTTGGACGGGCGGTTGCGTGGACACCAGCAGCCACAGCCCGAACTTGCGCCCCTCGGCGGCAATGCGGATGATCTGCTCACGAACGGCCTCCTGCAGCGGGCTGCCCGGGTCGGGCGAACACAGGTTGTGGGCCTCGTCGATGACGATCAGCACCGGGCGGCGTTCCTCCCGGCGAGCCCAGAGGTGCTCCAGCACGCACAGGGCGACGACGAGGGGTTCCTCGGCGAACCGGAATCCACCCAGGTCCAGGATGGTCGCGCCCGGCCGCGCATCGATGATCTCGGTTGCCGCGGTCTCCTGCCCGGCCCAGATCTGCCAGTCGAGCAGCCCCAGGTTTTCGATTCGCAGGGCCAGGGCGTGGTGGGCGGGATCGGGCGATTCACGGAGCGCGGCCAGGAGCACCGTCGCCTCGAGGTGGGCGTACCTGTCCTCCAGGTGAAGCAGACTGTTGTATTCCTGCCGATCGGTCAGCGGGTCGAGCCGCAGCATGGCCGCCTTGAGGTGCAGTGGGAGGGCGGTGAACCGTGCGCGCAGGTGGCCGGGTCGCCCGGGCCCGACGGGGCCGACTCCGGGGCGGAGAACGCGGATGTCCCGTCCGCGGAGCCGCTCGGCATCCTCGCCCGGCGCATCGGCGCGCAGGTCGGGCAGCCGAACGAAGTGCCCGTTGGGATCGAAGATGACCAGCGGCAGGTCGCCCCCCCCGGCAAGCGGAAGGGC
>MCHG01000479.1_pt1 | contig 10761 bp, 10 predicted proteins | sample 787351 | NCBI WGS metagenome assembly MCHG01 (sample SAMN05430296, study PRJNA330682) | permafrost metagenome | biome: Cold desert; feature: permafrost; material: soil; isolation source: enrichment culture inoculated with soil incubated with H2/CO2 at 20 degrees... ... | reverse complement strand
TCTTTAAATAATTTAATATTTCATCGCTTGCTCTGTAATCAATAATAACATAGCGAGGAGGCTTTGATAGTATATAAGGATTCATAATTTCTCCTAGATTAAATTTTATAATTAAAAAATATTATACCATTATTATCATTAGAGTAAACAAAAAAGAATGAACACGTGTTCATCCTCTTTTTAAAATACTGCCTTTAAATTATCCGCCTGCTAAAAGGTGAATCATTTGAACATCATCACCATCATTAATAGCTGTTTTACAATAATCTTCCTGTTCAATATGTTGATTATTTATTTTAACAATAATTCTTGAATAAGTGAATTTTTTCTTATTCATTAAGCTTTCAACTGTCATTCCTTTTTCCCATGGAAAATCTCTGTTATTTAGCTTTATCATATGATTATTGAAGAGACTTAACTACATCAACTACCTCTGGAAAGTCAATTCCTAGGTATTTAATATGTTCTAACGTAGGGACGCCATTAGAGTTCCATCCTCTTCTTTTATAAACTGCATCTGTAAGTTTCTCGTATTGATCTTCTCTATATGCTCTTAGTACTGCTATTTTTTCTTCTGTTGTTTTATTTTCAGGATCGTATCCTACTTTTTCTTTTAATTGTTTGTCGAACCTTTCTTGTCTTGATTCGTACTCTTCTTTAGTTACAGGCCCCATTGAACGATAAGGAGTTTTGTCATTTATTCTTAATCCCTTACCCATTTTAATATTAAATATTCTTTGGAAATTATAAACCTTTTCTGATTCCTTAATCATATCAGCAACATTTAATCTTTTACCAGTTACACCATAGACTATGTCTAAATAATTTTGTACATGCTCTGGAATCTTTGCAGGCTCTGAAGTATATTTGTTATCTGCTGGAGCTATATCATTCCATGGAAGCTTACATAAACCATAAAGTCCAAACCAAGTTCTAAACATTGGGAAGTAATGAAGAGCTTCTGCTTTGTCTTCAAATGTTGGTATTTGATTGTTAACCATATCCATGAATATGAGCCATGCTTCATCATGTTGCGGTCCTTTGTTTGTTAAGCCATATCCTCCCTGCTGTGCCAATGATTCCTTTGAACCATACTCAGAATATTCAAGACCTTTTTGTTCCATACCTATATCAAATAAGAAATCAGGATTAGCTCCATACTTTTCAGCAAATATCTTCTTCATACTATGAATTCCTTGACCGACAACTGTACCAAAGCCTTTTCCTCTTGAAATTTGGTGAAGAAGCTCTGCTGAAGATTCAAAATTACCGAAATTCAATTCAAGTCCACCTGTAATTTCCTTATTGATTATACCTCTTTCATAGCATTCCATAACAAATGCTGTTGAAGTACCAAAAGAAATTGTATCTATACCATAAGTGTCACAGTAAAAATTAAGTTCTAAAATACCTTCAGGATCAAAAATTCCACAATTCGAACCTAGACCGGCAGCATTTTCATATTCAGGTCCATCAACGGTTACCTTATGCCCCTTGTATGGTCCTGTTTTTAATTCAAAATTATCTGCAGCCTTAGCACATGCTAAAGAACAACCATACCAACATCCATCTTGAACACCTTGGGTTATATATTTTTCTATAAAAACGGTAGATTTTATTTTATAAGTATCTGAATGTCTTCCATACTGATAATTCATAACAGGCAACAAATCATATTCATCCATAACTTCAATAATATTTGCTGTACCAATCTTCCTCATATTATTTTGTTTGGTATCAAGATCATGAACTTCTTTATGCATTTTAATTCCAACCTGATTTAATATAGCATGATCAAACGGATTGTTTAAATCACCTTTCACATTGCTGAACTTAACTACAACTGCTTTTATTTTTTTATTTCTAAATACAGTACCAATTCCACCTCTACCTGCTTGTTTTAATCTTGCAACCTTTCTTCTTGGGTCATAAAATGTAAAATTTAATACACCAAAATTAGAATGTTCAGCTCCAGTACCTGAAGTTACAACAGCAATGTTTCTTTTATCAGCTTCATTATCAGCGTACATTTCCGTAAGCTGTTCTCCCAATACATGACCATCCACTGCTTCAAGAGGAGCTTCTTCTATTGTTACTCTACCATTGTTTCCATCTATATATATGATTATGTCATTTTCAGATTTGCCTTGAATTTCTATTGCATCCCATCCAGAAAATTTTAGTAAAGGCCCAAAATAACCGCCAACATTTGAATCAATAGGAATACCTGTTAATGGTGAAATACTACATACCAACGACTTTCCAGAACCAGGGTACTGAGTAATTCCACATATAGGTCCCCCACAAATTATTATTTCATTTTCAGGATCATTCCATTTAGTAGTTGGTTTTACTGCATTCCACAAATACCACAATCCAAAGCCCTTACCTCCAACAAAGTTATCCTTCATTTCTAAAGTAACATCCTTAGATTTAATTTGATTATTTGAAATATTTATATATAAAGTCTTATTCGCATAGCCTTTATCTAATTTACTATGTTCATATTTATATTCAGTTAATAATTTGTGTCTTTCTTTTAAAGTATTAATATCCATCTTATCCTCCTATTTGTTGAAAACCTTATCTAGGTCTAATTCTAATGCTTCTGAATCATCTTTTTCAGATATACATATAGCACCTGTTGGGCATTCTTTTGCACACAGTCCGCAAGCTATACATTTAAAAGGCTCGATGTAGTCATCATGTTGCCTCATAGATAGTTTAGAACAAAATCCGACACACATAAAACATCCAACACATATTTTCTTATTAATCCTAACTACACCCAGCTTGTCTCTTGTTATTGCCATGACTGGACAAATATCTATACATTCACCGCATTGGTCACAAACATTTATTTCTGGCTTTCCTTCTTTTTCATTGATTTGTATGCATGATTTAAACTTGTCATTAACTTTAAAGTAAGTAGTTGAGCAAATTTCTTCACATCTACCACAATGAATACACTTAGAGCTGTCTTTTGATAAATATTTCATAACGTCCTCCCAATAATTTATATAAACAATATATGTTCAATCATAATATCTCTTATTATATTATAATTAACTTAATGCAATATTTCAACTTCTTAAAGTAAGATTTTAAATATAAAATATTACCATTAGTTATAATAAAAATTAAGTTCTAATAGAATTACCGTAGTTTCGCATTTACAATCTGACTAATAATGCTCAAACATTAGTGAGCATAATGGCTTTAAGCTTTTTTTCTTTTTTACATTTTTATATTGTGTAAACTGTACTATAATCGGTATTATATAGAAGATTGACGACGAGTATGCATCTTGAAAACGCCACAATAAAGCGGAAGAATTTATTTATCTATTATTAATGGTTAAATAAAAGAGCAACTAAGTTTTTCTATATAAAAAATTTAGTCGCCTTTTTATTCTAAATAATCATTTTTAATTATTTCTATTTCCGTTTTAATAATTGTTTTGCAAAATCTAATAACTCATCGCTTATGCTTTCAATTAAAACGACTTCTTTAATTTCTGAAATATGTTCTTTTATTTGATTTTCAATAATGTCTTCAACAGTATATTTAGCTGATGGACAATTGCTACATTTTCCTGTTAATTTTACTCTCAAAGTCCCATTTTTATAGTCTACAATTTCAACATTACCATAATGCTCAGACAACTTTGGCCTAATATATGTATCTAGTACATACTCAATTTTCTCAATCATATTTACTCCATTCATAATATAAGCATCAAAAATAATAATATTTAAATTTAACTATTAATCTTCTATTTTAGCAATAGCTTTAGCTAATTCTTTCTTTGCATTTATATTCCCTTGTCTTGCTATCATAATTCTTTGAGCTTGAGGCGAACCTGCACCATGCATGGATTCTGTTCTGTATCCAACAGCGGCAGTTCCTAAAGTTATATTTTCAATAAGCCTTAATATCCTCAATCTGTTTTCTACTGATACTCCATTTACACCTTTTAAATATTTTTCAATGTAAGGACCTATTTTAGGATCTTTAAGATCTTTTTCAGAAGGTGCTGTTACCATTAAACCGCCCGCTATATCTTCTGCCAATCTTGAAATTTCATATGGAAACCTTGTAACATTTTGTTTGCAAACATTCGCTAATAATAAATCTATGATATAATTTCCTGATTTTGTTTTATGTCCTTCAGCTGAACATGCTATACCACAACTATACAATGTTTCGTTTAAATGTGTCATCTCAATTAATTTATCCTTTACATGGGATGCTCTTTGAGCTCCATTGTAATCTGCTATCAATGCAGCAGCACCTATCAAAACATCACCAACACCAACCTTGCAACCACCATAACTTTGTCTATGGTAACCAGCAAATCTTTCAACCATCATCCCTGCAAATTCTGTTTCACCGTTTAAAAATATTCTATCATTTGGCACAAATACATCATCAAATATCAATAATGCCTCAACTCCACCAAAAGTACTATTACCTACATCTATTTGCGATCCTTCAAGTTTTCTTGTATCACATGATTGTCGACCAATAATCATTAATACTCCTTCTGTATCAACAGGTACAGAGAATGCGATTGCATAATCCCTATCATCTTGTTCTAAAGATATTGTGGGCATAACTAAAACTTCATGAGAATTACATATGCCAGTTTGATGCACTTTTGCACCCCTTACAATAACACCATCTTCTCTTCTTTCAACTACACGCAAAAATAAATCTGGATCAGCTTGTTTGCTTGGTGATAATGATCTGTCTCCCTTAGGATCTGTCATTGCACCATCTACTGTTAAATCATTATTTTGAACTAATTTAATATATTCTAAGAAGTTATCATGATATTTTGTTTTACAAGTTTCATCAATTTCATAGGTAGTACTATATACAGAATTAAATGCATCCATTCCAACACATCTTTGAAAGCATGATGCAGTTTTTTGACCTAGTAATCTTTGCATTTTTACCTTTTTTATTAAGTCCTCTGTACTTTGATGAATATGTGTAAATCTATTGACCGTTTCACCTGTAATAGAAGATGTTGCTGTCATTAGATCTTTATACTCTTCTAATTGTGCTAAGTCATATGTTGCTTTTACAGAATTCAATGAAGGTCTAAGGATCGGATTATCAATCGCACTTTCCACCTTTTCTCCAAACATATATATCTGCATCTTCATTTTTTTAATACTTTCTATATACTGTTCTCCTGTCATTAGTGACATAATAATTGTCCTCCCTTTATAATTTAAATATCTTACGAATAATGTTATTGCAATTATTGTGCCATTTTAAAACTTTTGTATTTAACTATAATTATAGTTAAAAATGTAATCATCAATAATATTTCTTTCTTTATATAGTAACACCTCTATCTTCTATGTCTACAAGAGCCGAAAGATATCCAAAAGCTGACCACATAGTCTCTTTAGCTTCATTTATAATTAATTTTAAAATTTCATTTGATTTTTCAATATTATTGTTAATATAATAATAATTAGACAATCCATATCCTTGTGTTGCTATTTCTAACTCTGGTATAAAGGCTCCCTCTGTTACTATTAACTCTTCAGGTTTTATAAGACCTTTATACATTAATATTCTTCTTAAATAAGCATAGTTTTCTCCACAATCAGTATCCTTGTTTATACATTCTATTAGTTTATTAGCCTCTTCTATCCTGTTCAGTCTTGATAGCGTCATCCAATACCAATCCAGAACAGCTACTAAAGCATCAGTAGTTTCAGTTATTTCATAGCATCTTTTATATGCTAATTCTGCTCGCTTATAGTCTTTTAATAAGTAATATGCCAATCCTAAATGATACCAGCTATCCCAATTTTCAGGATCTAATCTTACTGCCATTTCTAAATCAGCAGCAGCTTCTTCAAACCTACATACAGAAATTAATCTATGACCTCTATGTCTATAAACTATCCCATCAAAAGGTCTATATGTAATATATATAGAATATGCTTCTATTGCTTCTCTAAATAATTTTTGTTTTGATAATGCAAGACCTTTTTTTATCCATAGTTCATAGTTTTTTGGTTCTTTATCTATTTCATCTTGTATCTGTAATACCTCATTTGATAATTGTATATCACTTTTTTCTAACTGAACCTGTCCTTTTATTCCTGATGTTATTTCGTCTAAGGTTAATGTTGCAAATGTTTTCATTTATTCCTCCTATTATACAACTAATATAAATTCCATAATCTAAATAAGTATTCAAGTTAATACATATCATATAAATATTAATTCACTATTTGATGGAGTTAAAATTTCACAGCCCGTTTCTGTAACCAAAATATTTTCTTCTATTCCTAAACTCCCAACACCGGCTTCATATATATAAGGTTCTATTGCGAATGTCATTCCTGGTTCTAGTATAGTTGTAGTATTTATATCTAACATTGGGTATTCATGAACACCTACACCTATACTATGGCCACACCAATTTTTATATACATTTATTTTAGCAAACTTGCTATTATCCATAAAATCATCTACAACCTTACAAACTTCATTTATTGGAACTCCTGGTTTAATAGCATCTATTCCTTTGTAACATGCTTCTCTTGCTACGTTAAACATTTCAAGTTGGTAATCGGTCGGTTTTCCTATAACTGCTTCTCTAATAATGTCAGAATAATATCCTTGATATACCGGACCACCGTCTACTAATATTATTTCACCTTTTTTAATAGGTCTATATGAAGGTGGACAATTACCCTGTGAATATCTCTCAGAACCCGCTCTTATTCCTAATGGTAGCGCTCTATCTGAACCTAATCTAAAATACTCCTGTGTTATTATTCCATACAAATCCATTTCTGTCATACCTTCCTTTAATAAATCAAATCCCTTTTGTATGGATTTTATGTTAATATCGCAGCATTTCCTTATTTTTTCTATCTCTAATCTTGATTTTATACTTCTAAGCTTCCATAATACAGTTGCTGCATCTATAATTGTAGCTTTGCTCAATTCATTAAACAAATCTTGGGTACCATAATAATTCAAATGCATTTTATGACCTTCACCAAGTTCAAGTCCTATTCTTCCATTAATTATTTTTTTATCCACTAGTATTGATGTTATAGCCTTAGCATAACTATCGTAACCACCTTTTCCGTAAGTCCTTATATCTTCAACACATGATGTTACTATTGCAGTTTCTTTACCTCCTACGGTAGTTGCAATCATCATGCTTCCATCATTTGTTATAACTACTACTCCAGGAGTAGATACTTTGCTATCCCAAACGATGCTTCTGAATCCCGAAAAGTAATATGTGTTTTCATCACTTGTTAATATTAAAGCATCGATTCCAGATTTATTCATTTCATTTACAACTTTTTTTAACCTATTTTCATATTCAGTTATAGGAAATTGTAGCATTAAAGAGTTTCTCATTTTTTTAACCTCCATTTAATATCTTATTTGAATTTTTAATATAAATGACATGCTACCATATGATTTTCTTCAATCATTTTTAACTGTGGTTTTACTTTAGAACATTTATCCATAGCATATCTGCATCTTGTATGAAAACAACAACCTAATGGTGGGTTCATTGGACTTGGAACATCTCCTTGAAGCATTCCTGTCATACTTTTAATATTAGGATCCGGTACTGGTATAGCATCTAATAATGCATTAGTATAAGGATTCTTGGGATTATTAAATAATAACTTCTTGTCCGCTATCTCCATTATATTTCCAAGATACATTACAGCAATATTATCGCATACATGTTTTACTACACTTAAATCATGAGATATGAATATATATGTTAATTTATATTTCTCTTGTAATTCTTCCATTAAGTTCAATATTTGTGCTTGTATAGAAACATCAAGAGCTGAAACTGGTTCGTCGCATACTATTAATGAAGGATTTAGTGCAAGAGATCTTGCTACTCCTATTCTTTGCCTTTGTCCTCCACTAAATTCATGAGGATATCTATCATAAAATTCTTTCCTTATGCCAACATCTTCCATTAGCTTCAATACTCTATCTCTTCTTTCTGTTTTATCACTCATACCATGAACTAACAAAGGTTCACCAATTATTCTGCCTACTGTAAATCTTGGGTCAAGAGATGAATATGGATCTTGAAATATAATTTGAATTTTCTTCTTTAAATCCTTTTCTTTGTTTTTTTCAACCTTGAATATATCTTGTCCTGCATACTTTATGGTGCCTTCTGTTGGAGTTAATAGTTTAACTATCATATTACCTGTGGTAGTTTTGCCGCAACCACTCTCTCCAACTATACCAAATGTTTCCCCTTCATTGACATCAAAGCTTATTCCATCTACTGCTTTAACATATTTTGTTTCCATAAGCAGTCCTTTTCCTTTAACTTTAACTGGATAATGCATTTTTAAATCCTTTACTTCTAATAATACTTTGCTCATATTTTCTTTACCTCCTCATGATTCCAACACCTTACTTTACGATTATTTCCTACTTCTTTCAGAGGTGGCTTTTCATTAATACATTTATCAATCACTTTATCACACCTTGGAGCAAATCTACATCCCTTTGGATAATCCCTCGGATTGGGAACTGTTCCTTTTATGTTATATAATTTTTCTTTTTCATCATTTAGTTTTGGTATAGACTCTAATAAGCCAATTGTATATGGATGTAACGGATTTATAAAAATTGAGTGAACATCTCCATATTCTACAGCTTCCCCTGCATACATAACCATAACATTTTTAGCAATCTGTGCAACTATTCCTAAATCATGAGTAATAAGTATTATGGCTGTGTTTGTTTTTTCTTTTAAATCTGACATCAATCTCAATATTTGCGCTTGTATTGTAACATCTAAAGCCGTAGTTGGTTCATCTGCTATAAGTATTTTGGGATTACATGCCAATGCCATTGCAATCATAATTCTTTGCCTCATACCGCCACTTAATTGATGTGGATAGTTGCATATGCATTTTTCAGGAGTTGGAATTCCTACAAGATTAATCATTTCTATAGCCCTTGTTTTGGCTTGTTGTTTTGTCATATTTTGGTGATATATCAAAGATTCGATTATTTGTTTTCCTACTGTAAATACAGGATTCAAAGATGTCATAGGTTCTTGAAATATCATTGATATATCATTTCCCCTGACACTCCTCATTTCCTTTTCGTTTAGTTTTAATAAATCCTTTCCTTTATATAATATTTCTCCCTCAACTATTTTTCCTGGAGGATAAGGTATTAGCCTTAAAATAGACAATGAAGTAACGCTTTTTCCACAACCTGATTCACCAACAATTGCTAATGTTTCTCTTTCATCAAGATTAAAATCAAGACCATCTACTGCTGGCACTTCTCCTTCATCAGTATAAAAATATGTCTTTAAATTTTTTACTTCTAATATTCTTTTATCCATGTTATCACCTCTTAACTATTTTTCAACTTTGGATCTAATGCATCTCTTAATCCATCGCCAACTAAACTAAAGCTTAAAACAACCAAAGTGATAGATATTCCCGGCGCTAAAGCTGCAAGTGGAAAACTTCTTATAACCTCACGCCCTTGACTTAACATAGCCCCCCATTCTGGATTAGGAGGTGTAACACCTAATCCTAAAAAAGACAATGATGATGCAGTCAATATTGCTGTACCTAAATTTAAAGTAATATTAACTATAATTTGTGAAATTGAATTAGGTATTATATGTGTTGCTATTATCCTTAAATCTGATTCTCCTATTACTTTGCAAGCTTTTATATATTCTAAGTTTTTAATTGTTAGAACAACGCCTCTTACCATACGAGCAATATATGGTATTGAGTAAAATGCTATTGCTATCATTGTGTTTAGTATACCATTACCTAAAATAGCAACCACTACTATTGCTAATAATAGTCCCGGAAATGCAAGCAATAAATCAATGAATCTTGAAATGATGGAATCTATCCATCCACCAAAATAGCCAGCACATACTCCTAATATCATTCCAACAAAAGAACCCGATAGAGTTCCTACCATACTCACTAATAGTGATATCCTTGCTCCTACAACAATTCGTGTAAAAGTATCACGTCCTAAATTGTCAGTTCCAAGAATATGATCTTCATTCGGTTGTTGATACACATTTAACAAATCTATCTGATTAGCATCATATTTACATAATAATGAACCGAAAATTGCCATGAAAAAAAAGAATAATAATATTATTCCACCTATTATTGAAGTTTTCTTTCTAATAAATCTTTTAAATATCATAGAATTCATAAATGTCCTCCTTTAATCATATTTAATTCTTGGATCTACTACTGCATAAAGTATGTCCACAATCATATTAACTAAAACAAATGTAAATGCTAATACCAAAACCGTACCTTGCACTACTGGAAAATCTCTTTTTAATACACCATCTACCATATATCTTCCTATACCTGGGATAGAAAAAACAGTTTCGACTAAAGTTGAACCAGCAAGTAATCCACCAAACCTCAACCCAACTACTGTAAGAACTGGTATCATAGCATTTTTAAAAGCATGAATATATATTATTACATTTTCTGGTATACCTCTTGAACGAGATGTTCTTATATAGTCTTGACCAAGCACTTCAAGCATAGCAGAACGTGTTGTTCTTGCTATTAAACCTACTGATTGCATACCTAAGGTAACAATTGGCAAAACATAATGCAATGGTGTTTTTAATCCGATACTTGGAAACCATCCTAAATGTAAAGAAAATAATAGCAACATTAAAAGAGCCAAAAAAAACGAAGGAGTAGA
>MCHG01000478.1_pt1 | contig 10779 bp, 10 predicted proteins | sample 787351 | NCBI WGS metagenome assembly MCHG01 (sample SAMN05430296, study PRJNA330682) | permafrost metagenome | biome: Cold desert; feature: permafrost; material: soil; isolation source: enrichment culture inoculated with soil incubated with H2/CO2 at 20 degrees... ... | reverse complement strand
TGAAAGTATTCACTGTGGTTATCCACAGGATGAAACGTATTGGTGGTGTTTTCCACAACCAAAACGATTCAAATGTGCGGTTTGGTGTTTGCGAAGGCTGTAGTGGGAGGTCCTTCGACAAGCCCAGGGACCTTGGCGCTGGGGCCGGCGATCCGCCCCCGGGTTGGGTGGGCCGCCCGGCTGGCAGCAGAATCCGCACCAGCGGGTCGCCGGGCGCCTATGCCACAGTGGCCGCATGAGCAATGGCGCAGGCATTCCGCTGAGCGGCGTCGAGTTCTTCGCTGAACTCGAGCAGAACAATGATCGGGATTGGTGGGCCGCCCACAAGGGGGAGTGGCAGGCTGCGGTTCGCGAGCCGATGCAGCGCCTGGTTGATCAGTTGGCCGCGGAATTCGGCATAGCCAAGCTATTCCGGCCCAATCGGGATGTGCGGTTCTCCCTCGACAAGTCGCCCTACAAGACTCACCAGGGGGCAGTGGTGGGAACCGCGGCTGGCGTCGGCTACTACCTCCAGGTGAGCGGTGGTGGTCTGATGACTGGCGGTGGTTGGTATCAGCCGGCGCCGGCTCAGGTTGCCGCGTACCGTGAGTCGGTGCTGGATGAGCGCAGCGGGCCCAAACTCGACGAAGCGGTAGCGGACTTGGTCGAGGGCGGGTTCGAGATCGGTGGAGACCTGCTCAAGACTGCTCCGCGGGGGGTGGACCCAGGCCATCGGCGAATCGGCTTGCTGAGGCATCGCAGCCTGCTGGCCTCGCTCGAGTACGGGACGCCGCAGTGGTTGGAGACTTCGCAGGTCGTTGATCATGTCCGCGAGGACTGGCGGCGTTACCGTCCGATGGTGGAGTGGCTGGCCGAACACCTCTAGGCGAGGGAAATGAGTTCGGCCCGTCCAAAGGACGGGCCGTTGGGGTGAGTAACGGGACTCGAACCAGATACTACGCCAAATGTCGAGTAACGGAGTACCCCCTAGCGAAATCCGCTTTGACTAGGTAGTTAGGCATCACTCGACTCGCCCCGTTACTTGGGCAGAAGTAGGCAGAAATGGACTCGGATGGGCTGTTATATTGCACGTATGTTGCATGACGAGCGGGAGCGGCGGGGCTTCGGACGCCTGCGGCAACTGCCGTCGAAGCGCTGGCAGGCCGCCTACACCGGGCCGGATATCCAGCTGCACCGCCCGCCCTCGACGTTCATGACCAAGGACGACGCGGTGGCCTGGCTTGCCGCCGAACGGAAGTTGATCGACCTCGACGCGTGGACGCCGCCGGGCGAGCGGCGAGCCGTCCGCAGGACGGCCGGGCAGACGTTCGAAGAGTTCGCCGACCAGTGGCTGGTCAGCCGCAAGACGGCCAACGGTGACCCGCTGAAGGCACGGACGGCTTCCGATTACCGCCGCTACCTCGACCGGCACATCCTCCCGACGCTGGGGAGACTGCAGCTGCGACAACTCACCCCGGCTCGGGTTCAGGCGTGGTACGACGACCTCGACGCCGGGACGCCCACCCAGCGGGCGCACGTCTATCAACTGCTGCGGGCGATCACCACGACCGCCACCGACAAGAAGCTGATCCCGGCCAACCCCTGCAAGATCCCGGGCGCCGGGCGCGCCCAGCGAGTCAAGAAGATCACGCCTGCGACACCCGCCGAGCTGGCGGCGATCGCCGCGAACATGCCCAAGCGGCTACAGCTGGCCGTCCTGCTCGGCGGCTGGTGCGCACTTCGGTACGGCGAGATCGCCGAACTCCGGCGCCGAGACGTCGACCTGAAGCGGGGGACCATCGCCGTGGCCCGCGGCGTGACCTGGCCGAGCGTTCGCGACCCCGAGACGGGCAAGCTGATCTCCAAGGCCGTCGTCGGCACGCCCAAGAGCGTGGCCGGCCTCCGCGAGGTCCACATTCCACCGCACATCCTCCCGGCCGTGGAGGCCCACCTCGCCGAGCACACCGACCGCGGCCGGGACGCGATGCTGTTCGCGTCGTCCACCGGGCACCACATCCACCCGCGCGCGTTCGGCTGGCAGTACCACCAGGCGAGGGTGAAGGCCGGCCGGCCGGACCTACGGTTCCACGACTTGCGCCACACGGGCGCCGTCCTGGCTGCCCAGACCGGCGCCACCCTCGCCGAACTTATGGGCAGGCTCGGCCACTCGACACCGGGCGCCGCGATGCGCTACCAGCACGCGGCAGCCGACCGCGACAAGGCGATCGCCGAGGCGCTGTCGAGACTGGCGGAAGGGTGACCGGCTACGCAGCCAAACTGTGGCGATCTGCCGAAGGCCACCACGCGATCGTGTTTGTGAACGAGTAGTCCCTTCAGCAGCGCCCCGATCGCGGCCCGGCAGCCGGCAGGCTACCCACGCACACCGCGGCATAGGAGCGTGAGTGTTTCGACGGCATCGTTGCGCCTGGCCAGCAGCGCCGGCGGTGGGCAGGGCTGCGCTCGGAAGGACTAGCCGTCACTCGGGTGAGCGGATGCTCTGGCCCGCCAGGTGGAGATGACCAAGCTAGCCAGTCTCATCAACAGTTCAGTGGCGCCGAGCATCAGCCAGGCCACTGTGGTCAGCAGGGCGAACCCGCCCAGAATGATCTCTCGGCTGGAGGGGCCTCGTTCCCACTCTTGATGGACTTCTGGCCACATGAGGAGGGCTGCGCCGGCCAACACCGCAGCGATCGGGATGGCCACCCAGAATGTCCACTGCGCCCAGCGCCGCGCTGCTCCAGGGGGGCGGCGGCGGGCCGCCACCATCGACACCAGTGCCACCGTCGGTCCCGCGCAAAGCAGCAGAAGTTCAGGGCTTTCGCTGCTCATGGGCCCACTCCCGTCTCATCGGCCCGGCTGGCCAGATTGATAACCCAGGGCTTGGCGGCGCTCGGATACAGCGGCACCGTTTCGTTGTCACCGCTGATCGAACGCCACACCACCGGAACGGTGGTTCCGTCGTTCTCTGTGAGTGTCGCACCGGCAGCCGGCGGTGCAGGGTCTAGTCGTCCGGAGTAGAGGAAGACGATCTCGTGGCCGAGGTCGCCGTCGAGGGTGAAGATGTTCTCGACGGTCGTGAGGAGGGTGAGGTCGCGGATCGTGGCGCCCAACTCCTCGTCGACCTCGCGCCGGATGGTGTCGCGATGTGACTCGCCGAGTTCCACCGTGCCGCCGATCAGGCGGTGGTAGCCAGCAGGATTCTCGATCGTGGCGGCGTTGAGGCTCACTGCGTGGGCAGTGCGGGTCGTATTCGGGGCGATGAGCATGGCCTTCACCCGGATGACGGAGCGATCGATGGTCACCCTGAGGAATTTAGCTGACCGAGGTGAGTGCAATAACTCACCGCGGCATGTGCGGATAGCACGCTTCCACGCAACCTGGCCTACTTTGGATTTCGTGACGATTCGAGAGCCCGAGGAACCGGAGGTGGTCTCAGCCGGAGCTGCCACTCAGAGGGGTCGAGGCATTGAGTGCGATCCAGAGCGTTGAGTTGTGGCTCGCTAGAAGCGATGACGGCGACGATGACCTCAAGCGTGGTCGGGGAACTCTGCGGTGCACCCGGGCGAGGAGCAGAGCTTCATCGTCGTGCGGGGGCTACGCATCAACGGGCTTCTGCTCACGGATCACGCGGACCACCCAGTCGTCGACCTCAGGCATCAGTGCACACACCTTTGCGATCGCTTCGTCCATCGTGGTGCCGAAGGTGGTGGCATCCACACGCTGGAGCTTGGTGCCCCGGCCCTCGAACAGGAAGGAGTAGATGGGCGGCGTGAAGGAGAGGGGCTGCTCGGCGATGTCATGGGTGATCTCAGGTGGCATGTCTCAACCCTAGCTTGGGAAGCTGCTCGAGGAGGCGCGACAGTGGGACACCGTGCCTCCAGACCTAAGGGAGCCGCTGAACCTGATGAACGAAGCGCGCAAGGCGTTGGCTCACTTCAAGCCTCCGTTGTACGACGGTTCCTTGATTCGCCGTGCCATGGCCAGAGATCCCGAGCGAGTGTTGGAGTCGGCCGAAGGTCTGGCTGAGGCGGACGCGTTTGCCGCATACGAGACGGCTAGGTCACTGATCCACAGGGCAGGTTTGGCGTGACCATCCTGCCGCGCGGGCGCGTACTTCGTCCCCTGACTGCGGCAATTCACGATGTCGTCCTGACTCTCGCAGGGTGTCCGCGTGCACAACTGCCACCTCCAACGGTGGTCATCGGAGGTGGTTGCCAGAGGCGCTGCGTGACCGGTCAGCCCATCCGCTGCGCGGGTGGCAGCCACCCAAGCTTGATCAACTTGGTTGGCTAAGCATTGGAGCTATCGTGAACGCTCTCATGGCTGCCGAGCAGATCTATACCGAGGGCTGCGCCTGCGCTCACCGTCGGTCGCCGCAGTGCCGGTAGAGCCCTGCGCCGTCGTTCGCGAGTTGGAGAGCCGTGCATGGCCCGTGGGTAGCACGGGAAGCTAGTAGTGCGAGCCACGAGGCGTTTTTTGGCTAGATTGCATCCATGACCGCAGGCTCTGTGGAGACAGGCACCTTTGAGGGCCTGGAGGTCGGAAAGATCACGGGACACTTCCTCGTTCCCGCCTACCAGCGCGGGTATCGATGGACCGATCTTGAGGTCACCCGACTCCTTCAGGACATTCGTGACAGCGAGGGCGCCACGTACTATCTCCAACCCATCGTGGTGAGGCCACTCGGCGATAACCGGTGGGAACTGATCGACGGCCAACAGCGCCTGACCACGCTCGCCCTAATCGTTCGGTACTTCAAGCGGTACGTGCCCATGGCCGATCTCGACAAATACACGATCGAGTATGAGACCAGACCGCAGTCCGCCCAGTTCCTCAAGGACCCGACGGCGGCCGAGGCTGACACGAACATCGACTTCTTCCACATGTACGCCGCTTGGGAGGCGATCGGCACTTGGCTCGATGAGCGGGAGGATGCCTCGACGGCCGCGTTCGAGATCTACACGGCCCTTCAGCGACGCGTGAAGGTGATCTGGTACGAAGCCCCCGAGACGGCCGACTCGACTGAGCTGTTCACCCGTCTGAACGTCGGACGCATTCCGCTCACCGACTCTGAACTCGTGAAGGCCTTGGTGTTGTCACGGAGCCGGGACATCCAAGGTGCCGATCGTGCACTGAGCGTCGCCGCGGAGTGGGACGTGATCGAAAGAGACCTGCGGGACCCTGAACTGTGGGCCGTCCTCACCGCCACGGCGGAGGAGGAAGCCACGCACATCAGCCTTCTGCTCGACCTGCTCGCAGATCAGGTGAGGGCAGAGGAGGGACTCAAGGTGCTTCGGCGCCGGCAGCGGCCGCCGTTCCACACTTTCGAGACGCTTCGCCCTTGGATCGTCGCCAACCCGGAAGGCTTCTGGAACCGCGTCGTCGACCTGCACTCGCTCGTGCGCGGCTGGTTCGAGGAACGCAACGCCTTCCACAAGATCGGCTACCTCACTGCCTGCCGGGTGCGGATCGACGAGGTTCTTGCTCAGGCGGCCGGGGCGACGAAGTCACAGTTCTACGCGAACCTTGACAGGATTATCGCGAACGACCCCAGGTGTCTGCGCGGACTCCAGCCGTCCGCGCTCCACGAGCTCGCCTACGGCGAGGACGACGAGCTGATCAAGAGTGTCCTGCTGTTGATGAACGTTGAGACGGTTCGGAAGCTGACCAACTCGACCGAGCGCTACTCCTTCCGGGCGCACGCCGCACGAAAGGACAGGTGGTCTCTCGAACACATCCATGCCCAGAACTCGGCTGGCCTGAACACGGTAGAGCAGTGGGCTGAATGGCTCCGCCAGCACCGTGACGCGCTTGCTAATCTTCCCACGATCTCCTCGGAGGCTCGGGCGGATCTTGAGGCGCGGATCGACGCGGCGCTGCCCATAGTCACCTTGGAGAGGTTCCAGGAACTCGAGGATGAGCTCCGCGTCGTCTTCTCCCCGGGTGACCGGGGCGGTACGGACGACGAACACGCCATCAGCAATCTCGCGTTGCTCGAACGGGACGACAACAGCTCAGTGAGCAACGCAGTGTTCGAGGTGAAGCGGCAGCGAATCCTCGCCCTGGACCGCGCGGGGTCGTACATCCCCATCTGCACCAGGAACGTGTTCCTGAAGTACTACACGACCGACAGGGCCCAACAACTGCACTTCTGGAGTCCGCAGGACCGCACCAGCTACCTCGCAGCGATCGAACGAGAAGTCGGCCCGTACCTCAAACTGGAGGTAGTCGCGTGACCCGGATCGAGTCCTTCACCCGCATGTTCCAGGCCGGGACCGCGCACGGCGACGTGATCAGCCGCGTCGAGATTCCCCTCATCCAACGCGACTACGCCCAAGGGCGGCGGGGGGAGAAGGTCGATGCGATCCGCGCGAACTTCCTATCCGTCCTGCACGATGCCCTTGCCGGAGATGACCCGGACCCGATCGGACTGGACTTCGTGTACGGAGAGCGGAAACCAGACGGCACCCTTCAACCGCTGGACGGCCAGCAGCGACTCACCACTCTGTTCCTGCTCCACTGGTACCTCGCGGCCCGGAGCGGCAACCTCGCATCAGCTACCGGGTGGACGAACTTCTCCTACGAAACGCGACCAAGCGCTCGCCGCTTCTGCCAGCGCCTCGTGACGGCCGAACCTCCCGAGGACGCCCACAGCCCGTCGGCCTGGATTCAAGAACAGCCCTGGTACCTCTTCGTCTGGCGGTACGACCCGACGATCAACTCGATGCTCGTCATGATCGATGCGATCGCAGAGCAGTTCGCGAGTCTCGACGCCGAGCTGGCATGGCAACGGCTCACCAATGCCGACAGGCCCGCGATCTCATTCCACCTTCTTCCGCTGCCGGACATGGGCTCGGCCGAGGACCTCTACGTGAAGATGAACTCACGCGGGCGGCCCCTGACGGACTTCGAAAACTTCAAGGCACGATTCGAGAAGGTCATCAGCTGGTCGCCTCGGGCCGACGAGTTCGCCCACAAGACTGACACCGCCTGGTCAGACGTCCTGTGGCAATTCCGCGGCGAAGACGACCTCGTCGACGACGAGTTCCTGCGCTTCTTCGAATTCGTCACAGAGGTCTGTGAGTGGACCGATGACGAACTGGGGTCGAAGGCCGGAGACTCCTTCACTCGTCGTGCAGCGCGAGTGTTCGGTGCGGACAACCCCCGCCGCAAGGAGCATCTCGACTTCCTCTTCACAGCCTTCGACGTGTGGGTTGGACGCGACCCCAAGGAAGTGTTCGACAAGCTATTCCACACGCAAGCCCCCGTCCGCATCCCGACCGGCGAAACGCTCCCGTTGTTCTTTCGTGATCCGAACCCGAACCTCTTCGAGTCTGCGTGCCGGTCGTACGGAGGTGGCACAGGTGCCACCCGGAACTTCACTTTCGGCCAGACGTTGTTGCTGCTCGCCGTCGTTCTGCACCTCGCACCGAACTACGCCGCGAGCGACGTGGAGTTCGCCACCCGGATTCGTACACTCCGGAACCTCATCGAGGGCTCGCAGTTCGAGATGCGCGCCGAGCGCATGCCGCGTCTAGTGTCAGACGCATGCGCGTTGATTCTGAACGGTGACCTGCCCGAGCCCGGCAGCACGTTCGCAGTGGCGCAGATCACCGACGAGGCAGAGAAGCGCGCATTCCTTGTTGACCACGCGGAGTCGGCCGATGCGCTGAAGGCGATCGAAGACAACTACGTCCTGAAGGGCTCCACCGCGGCGTTCACGCTGGACGCCGGCAAGCTCGCCGTCCGAGGAGCCACATTCAATCAACTCATGGCCGACCCCAGCCTGTGGTGGGACCTCACTGGCGCCCTGCTTACATTCGGCGACTACCAGTGGCCCCGCGAACGGAACGGCACCCTCGAAGACTCGAACGCCTTCCAGTTCGGCACCTGGGACGGCAGATACAGTGATGCCTGGCGCGAGGTCCTAGTCGGCCGCGCCCGATCGGACTCAGCGGCCACCTCCGAAGTGCTCACCGAATTCCTTGATGCACTCGCTGAGTCGTCGGTACCTATCCGCGAGACTTTAGTCCAAATGCAGGGTCAGTGGCTCCGTGGCCGTGAAGCCTCTAAGAATTTCGACTGGCGGTACTATCTCGTGAAGTACCGAATGATGCGGGATGGCGCCTCGGGCCTTTACTACGCACACGGGCGTCGAATGGGATTCAGCCTCACAAACCTCCCTGGCGGCAAGAAGTACCGCAACGCGAACTTCCGAGACCCCTACCTGCTCACCATCTACGACGGGCTCGGCAGCCCCGCCGAATTGCGGTCACCCTGGTTCAGCGGGTACGAGTGGGACCCGCGATGGATGCGCCTCACCAGAAGCGCCGTGGGCATCCGGGCAGTCCCTGAAGGGTTTCAGATCCAGGGGCCTTCGGATAACGTCTTCCACGCCGTCTTCGAAGACGCGGCCAGGCATCTCGGGGCCGAGGCCATGGACGACGACAACCGAACGCTTGTCATTACCGTCGCGAAAGCCACCGAAGATCCCGCCGGTCCCGATACCGAAGACCGAATCGCGGTTGGCATTGAGATAGCCAAGCGCTTCATTGAAATGGGGCTGTAGGCGAGGCGATTCGACTGTCGCCGTGAGCCAGCCTGGCCTGAATCGGACCAGCTGCGCTACTGATATTAAGCTATCTGCGCTCAGTGGCCAACGAGGGGACGCCGTTGAGGGCCAGAGGGGGCTGGAAGATGTCGGGTCTGCCCAAGACGAACATAGTTTCTGCGCACTTGAGCTGAGAACCCAGTGAGCCCCTGATGGACCAAACGCAAGAATCACCATTGCTCGGTCTGGGCCTCGACACTCGCAGCACAGCGATCCCTCCACAACAGGCTGTCCCGGCGGTTTCGTATTCTTCTGCTTGCATCACGACAGCGTTCAGCCGCTTCCCATGTGCGAGGTGATCGTGGTCCAGACCCCGCTGATGGTGGTTGGCCGTTCACTGTCGGCCCCTCCGGCAAAGGTGGCGGGGCGGGCTCGAGCTTTCGCCTGCAATCCTCGTGGGAGTAAGCGGTCACGGGAAGCCCGGACCCGTCACAACCAAGCCTACGACCACCCTGCCCAAGGCGTCTTGACACAGAAGGGAGCCAAAAGAGTGTTTCTTCCCGGGCGCGGCGACCGCGTTACTGGGCCTGGTCGCTACTCAACGTGACGGAGCTGCTGAACGCGTCGGTGTCAGTCTCTCCGGCGACGTCGATCGGGGCAGCGCCCGTCGGCCATACTCGTCGTGCGCGGTAACGGAAGCCGTCTTGATCAACTGCTTCCCACTCCAGGGTCACATCCTGGTGAGGGACCGGCTCCCTCTATCCGTCGATGGCCACGCGGCTGAAGTGCGCCCAGCACCCACCCGGGGTGTCTTGGGCATCGATGACCCCCACCCCTGCTCGGGGTGCCATTCGCGCACGACTCCTTCGACGGTCATGCCCGACATCATCGCCGCTGCCGGACTCCGACAACACGCTTAGTGCGAGGTGCTGCGTCTCTAGTCGTCAGCACATCGGCAACATCGACCGCGCTCACCGCGGCATGTCCGGACGTAGGCCAACTCCCAGTCGAGCGTCTCAACGCTGGTCACGTCGAGGGGTTGGTCGCACTCGACGCCCCGAGCTCGCCATTCCGCGACACGAGATCCTGGTGCCACTCCAGTGGCCTGGTGCGGCCGGGTTGCGCTCTCTGGGCGCCCCGACGTGTGACCCATGACCCATGGCCGATGGGTCCGGGCGGGGTCCGTTGATGGGCCTGTCTGCTTGGCGCCGAACCTCGGCCAGGACGCACCTGCTTGTCTCGGTCGGTGTTGGCGCCCTCGTCGGGATCGGCTTAGCCCTCGCCTTCGGCTGGGTGATTGGTGGTTTCATGGCCTGGGTCGTGTCCGGCTCGGTCTTCCTGATCTGGACGTGGGCAGCGATCTGGCCGATGGGGCCCCAAGAGACGGCGCGACTGACTCAACGCGAGGACCCGTCCCGCACGGTCCGCGATCTGGTCCTGGTTCTGGGTGCAGTGGTCAGTGTCTTGGCAGTCGCGGTGGTGATCTTCCGCGCCCAGCAGAGCGGGCCACTTCGACTCGGGATCGGGGTGGCCAGTGTCATCGTTTCGTGGGCGGTACTGCACACCATCTTCACTCTCAAGTACGCACGGCTGTACTACAGCGACCCCGTCGGCGGCATCGACTTCAAGCAGGACTCCGATCCCAGCTACCGCGACTTCGCCTACATTGCCTTCACCGTCGGAATGACCTTCCAGGTCTCCGACACCGACATCGGCAAGGGGACCATCCGTACCACCGTCCTGCGGCACGCCCTGATTTCGTTCGTCTTCGGTGCCGTGATCATCGCGATCACAATCAACCTGGTGGCCGGGTTGAGCAGGTAGGCGACGAGACCGACGCGTCGCGCGACGCCGCTCAGGGCGAGCCGTTGGGCAAGCGGCCGTTGATTCACCTCGTAGGCAGGAACCGAGGCACAGACCAACGAGCAACCCCGGCGATGATGACCGTATGTCCTCCGAGAGAAGTTGGTGAGGGGCGGTTGCAGCGTTAGGCCGCGGCAGGGCCGGGTTGCGCGTAGCGTGGTTGGCGCCCGGAGATGGAGTTCCCATGATGCTGGATGGCCCCAGGACAAGTGGGTTCGCGTGCGACGGCGTCGCCGCCCAGACGGTGCTGACGTGGTAAGCCCTCCCGGAGGCCGTGCGCTGCCGCCGAGCACGGCCCGTGATCAAAGCGGCTCTTCACACTTGGGGTGGGGGCTGGTCGAGTCCGCCGGCGATGAGGAGCATGCGTAGCCGGTAGTTCTCCCTGT
>MCHG01000477.1_pt1 | contig 10805 bp, 12 predicted proteins | sample 787351 | NCBI WGS metagenome assembly MCHG01 (sample SAMN05430296, study PRJNA330682) | permafrost metagenome | biome: Cold desert; feature: permafrost; material: soil; isolation source: enrichment culture inoculated with soil incubated with H2/CO2 at 20 degrees... ... | reverse complement strand
CCGTCCCCATTTTATTTTTTTGTTTCTTATTTTTTATTGCTGTATTCATCAAGTGCCGCATTGGTAAATGCTTGTTTTTCTTCTATTGCTTCCTTAACCATCATGTCTTTAACCTTCATGAGTCTAGTTTGATTTCCTCTTTCATTTTCATCCAACTTCATTTGAATGTATTTAATTGTTTCTTGGAATTGAGGAATCATAACATATTCAAGAGCATTAACCCTTCTTCTGGTTTTCTCGATTTCGGCTGCTAAAAGTTGCACTTCTTTTTCAACTGCTGCAAGTCTAAGTAATTCTGGAAATATACTAACTAAGTTTTCAATTGCATTATCAAGTTCAGCTGAAGTGTTGGCAAAACCATATGGATAAATATTTGATGTATCATCAGTTGTTGTTTTAAAATCAAATACCGGCACATCAACACTCATAACATTTTTATTACCTACTTCAATAGATACGCCTTGCTTTGGAAACATTAATGCCTCATTTAGCACTTCAGACGACATAACAGCGCTGGCTATTACAAAATTTGAATAAACATCAGCTAATTGTGCATCAACTTGTTCACGCAATCTCTTATTTTCTCTGGCAAGCTCCAAAAATTGCTTCATAAGCTCATCGCGTTTATCCTTAAGCATTTTATGTCCTTTTACAGCCACCTTTGAACGCTTTTTCAGAGAGGTTAAAACCATTCTGGTTGGATTCACATTTAATCTTGCCATAATTTAACACCCCTCACTAATTTTGTTTCGGATAGTATTTCTCAATATATGCATCTCTGATACGTTTTAATTCGCTCTTTGGAAGAATTGTCAATAGATCCCACCCTATATTCAATGTTTCTTCTATTGTTCTGTTAGTTTCATAACCTTGAGAAACATATTTCTTTTCAAATTCATCTGCAAACTTTGCATAAAACTTATCTGTATCAGAAAGTGCTGCCTCTCCTAATATAGCCATGAGTTCTTTAGATTCCTTGCCTCTTGCATAAGCTGCAAATAGCTGATTTAATAAGTCAGAATGATCTTCTCTAGTCTTATCTCTACCTATACCTTTATCCTTTAAACGTGACAAAGATGGCAATACGTCTATTGGTGGTTTTATGTTCTTCCTGTACAAATCACGAGATAAGATTATCTGGCCTTCAGTAATATATCCAGTTAAGTCAGGAATAGGATGTGTTTTATCATCCTCAGGCATGGTTAATATAGGAATCATTGTTATAGACCCTTCGGTGTCCTTTTTCCTTCCTGCTCTTTCATACAATGTTGCTAAATCCGTATATAAGTATCCAGGATATCCACGTCTGCCCGGTACTTCCTTACGTGCTGCTGAAACTTCACGAAGAGCTTCTGCATAGTTTGTAATATCAGTTAAAATTACAAGAACGTGCATTCCTTTATCAAACGCTAGAAATTCTGCTGCTGTAAGAGCCATACGAGGTGTAGCAATACGTTCTATAGCAGGGTCATCAGCGAGATTCATAAATAATACTGTTCTGTCTATAGCTCCAGTTTTTCTAAAGTCTGATATAAAGAAATCCGCTTCTTCATATGTTATACCTATTGCTGCAAATACAACCGCGAACTTTGATTCAGCACCCAAAACTTTAGACTGTCGAGCAATTTGAGCTGCTAAATCAGCATGTGGAAGACCTGAACCTGAGAATATTGGAAGTTTTTGCCCTCTAACTAATGTGTTTAATCCATCTATAGCAGAAACGCCTGTCTGTATAAATTCATCAGGATAGTCACGTGCTGATGGATTCATTGGAAGTCCAGTGATATCAAGTCTTTTTTCCGGTATAATTTCAGGTCCATTATCAATTGGTCTACCTAGACCATCAAATACACGACCAAGCATATCGTATGATACTGCTAGTTCCATACCTCTTCCAAGGAACTTAACCTTACTTTCTGCTAAGTTAATACCTGCAGAACTTTCAAACAGCTGTACCAATGCATTGCTTCCGTTAATCTCCAAGACTCTACAACTTCTTGTTTCACCGTTTTGAAGTTCAATAACTCCTAATTCATCATATGCAACATTTTCAACATTTTTAACAAGCATTAAAGGTCCTGCTACCTCAGATATTGTTTTATATTCTCTAATCATGTTATTCGGCCTCCTTGCTTGATACAAGAGCTTTAATTTCATTTTCAATCTGACTCTTAATACTGTCAAAAGTTTCTTGTATTTTCGTTTCTTCTATATATTTGAATCTTCCTATTTTTTCTCTTACAGCAAGATCTGACAAAGCTTTAAATTCAGCTCCTTCTTTTAAAGCCACTAAACCATCATCATAATATTTTAAAATTAAAGTTAACATCTTATGCTGTTTATCAAGAGATGAATAAGTATCTATTTCATCGAATGCATTTTGATGCAAGTAGTCTTCTCTAATTGAGCGTGTTGCTTCAAGCTTTAATCTGTCTCCAACAGACAATGAATCAACGCCTACCAATTGTACTATTTCATTTAATTCAGATTCTTCCTGCAACAATTTAATCGTTTCTGCACGAAGATGTGACCAATCTTTTGCTACGTTTTGATCAAACCATGTGCTAAGTCTATCTGCATACAAAGAATAGCTGTTTAACCAGTTAATAGCTGGGAAGTGACGTCTATACGCAAGCTGTGCATCGAGTGCCCAGAAAACTTTTACTATACGCAATGTTGCTTGAGATACAGGTTCTGATATATCTCCTCCTGGAGGTGAAACTGCACCTATAGCTGATAATGTTCCTTCTCTTCCTACAGTTCCTAGACTGATTACCCTTCCTGCTCTTTCATAGAATTGAGCGAGACGAGATGACAAGTATGCAGGGTATCCTTCTTCACCAGGCATTTCTTCAAGACGTCCGGACATTTCACGAAGTGCTTCAGCCCAACGAGATGTGGAGTCAGCCATAAGAGCGACTGAATAACCCATATCTCTAAAATATTCTGCAATTGTAATACCTGTGTATATTGATGCTTCACGAGCTGCAACTGGCATGTCTGAAGTGTTAGCAATTAATACTGTACGCTTCATCAATGATTCGCCTGTTCTAGGATCTTTTAGTTCAGGAAATTCCATTAAAACATCTGTCATTTCATTTCCGCGTTCACCACAGCCTATATAAACAACTATTTCAGCATCTGCCCATTTAGCAAGCTGATGTTGTACAACTGTCTTACCACTACCAAACGGACCAGGAACAGCAGCAACTCCACCCTTTGAAATAGGGAACAAAGTATCTATAACTCTTTGTCCTGTTATTAAAGGTTTATCTGGAACTAATTTTTCTTTATATGGTCTACCTTTTCTTACTGGCCATTTCTGCATCATTGTTAAGTTTACAACTTTTTCATTATCATCTAAAAGTATACATACTGTATCTTCAACAGTAAAACTTCCTGCTTTTATTTCTCGTACTCGCCCACTAATACCGTTTGGCACCATTATTTTTTGCTGCACAACAATTGTTTCCTGTACAGTTCCTAAAATATCTCCTGCTCTTACTATGTCGCCTTCTTTAACAACTGGTACAAATAACCACTTCTTTGTTCTGTTAAGTGAAGGAACACTTATACCCCTTGTAATATTAGGACCTGCAATTTTTCTTATTTCTTCTAGAGGACGCTGAATTCCGTCATATATTGTTTCTATAAGACCAGGTCCAAGTTCCACTGACAACTGCGCCCCAGTTGATACTACAGGAGCCCCTGGAGCCAAACCTGCTGTTTCTTCATATACCTGAATAGATGCCCGGTCTCCACGCATCTCTATAATTTCACCAATCAGTTCCTGATTACCAACACGTACAACGTCAAACATATCTGCTTCTTTCATACCCTCAGCAATAACCAATGGACCTGATATTTTTACTATTTTTCCTTGGCTCATTAAAAAATCACCTGCTTTCCTTTTTTATAACTTTAGTTATCATTGTTAAATAATATATCCGCTCCAACTGCTCTTTCAACAGCTTTTTTAATATTTTCTATTCCTATATTCAGGGTTCCACTCATTCCCGGTATAGGGATTATTGCTGGCAGACGTTTTTCATTAATTTCATAAATAGTATCCCTGATTTCATTGTAGAAGTTTTCTGTTATATAAATGATAGCATAATCTTCTTTTGCGATTTGTTGCAATTTATCTTTAGCTTCTTCTTTGTTATTACAACCAAAAACATCAAGACCAACTGCTTTAAATCCAAGAACGCTTTGTTTATCGCCTATAATACCTATCTTATACATAAGTTTCTCTCAACCTCTCTCTTATTAATTCAGGTGAGATCCCTGCAAGTTTACCTGCCAATATAATTCTTGCAATTTTAATCTCATTATCCTTTGCTATCAAGTATGCTACAAGTGGTTCTATCCCAAATGATATAAACTTAGCATCTTTTATAAATTGAATTAATTTATTATCAAGAAGTTTCTCTAATACTGCAAACAATCCTTTCTCTTCCAAATATTGAGTTCCTTCAAGAAATACTTCCTTAAATCCATATCCCGAAATCTGTTCTGCAAATTTTTCATAGGAATCATTGTAATTACTTACAAAAGTTTGCTCTTGAATATATCCACCTTTAATAAAAACCTTGTTTAAAAAGTCCCAAGATTTATCCATCCATTTTAATCTCACATAAGTTTTTATATTAATAGTATCTATAAGCATCCTTATATAATCTACAATAAATAAGCTTTCTGTATTTTCTGCAGATTTTAGCATTTCATCATAGCAATATTTGTCAAATATAATATCTATAATTTGCGGATCATTCGATTTTGGGAAAACATCTATAATTTCATTTAATGCCTTGCCCATCATTTCTGTTAATGGTGCAAAATCTCTTTCACTAAGTGAATTTTTAAGAGTTTTAATATCGATTGTTCCTGTATCCACTAATAATTCTGTCGCATCTATTCCTAAATATTCTGCTTTCATTAGTACCTTTAAATTATGATAATCATATGGATACAAAAACATCTTAAAATAACTAAGTTCTGGTGCAATTGACATTATAAAATCGTAAGATTTCTTATGTTCATCTGATAATAGTTTTTCAAATTCATCTTTTTTAACAGATTCAATTCCAAAACCATAATTGCACTCTTCTAAAACCCTCATCGCATCCTCTGAAGTTTTTGCATCTATCATTCTTTCAGCTCTTTCATGTGTTAACAAATATTTCTCAACACTTCGAACTCTTGCAACAGAAAAAATATAATCAGTACCTGTTAATTTTGCCAAAGTCATTCCTCCTTTCAGCTGTATTTAATCGAAAAGGGCATTAGCAACATCATTTGTTATTTCATCTTTTATGGAGTTCAATAAAGTTTCAAATGTGCTGTTAATTTCTATGTCTCCATCTTTTAGCACAAAACCTCCGATTGAATTGTTTGTTTTTTCATTCAATGTGATTTTTTGTGCATTTAATCTATCATTTACTAATTTCACTAACTTATCGCCGATGCTTTCCTTATCCTTTGCATTTAAGATAATAGTTCCACTGTAATTTGGAATGCTTATGATTTGTTCTGCCAAATAATCTATATATTTATCCTCAGGCATTTCTTTAAGTTTATCAAGAGCAGCACTAAATCCTTGTTTTACTCCTTGTTGTTTTGTGCTCAATATCATCTTTCTTCTTTGAAGCTCTGCAGTAGAAATCATTCTATTTTTTAAAACTTCAGCATCTACCTTTACTTTTTGTTCTTCTTTATTTGAAATTTCCGCAGCTAGTTTGTTAGCTTCTTCAATAATATTTAAACTTGTATTTTCTGCATTCTTTAATAAACCTTCAGCAGCGCTATTTGCTTCATTTAAAATATTCTGAGTTATATTCTCAATGCCCATCTATATCACTTCCTTATCATATATTTTAATGCCAAATTAATAATTAAATAGTTATACCGTTTATTATAAGAAATGATATAAGAAGAGCTAATACGGCATAAGTTTCAACCATTGCGCCGTAAACCATAGCTTTAGCAATTTGTTCTGGTTTTTTAGATATTAGCATAATTCCAGATGCGCATACCTTTCCTTGATGAATAGCAGAAATGATTCCAACAAGACCAACTGGTATAGCACCTGCTAAAAAGTAACCGCCTTGCGCAACAGTTAAATCTACCATATTTCCGCCTAAGAAACCTATTTTATTTAAAATAATAAATGCTATCAATAGACCATAAATACCTTGCGTTCCTGGTAAAGCCTGAAGAATTAATGTTGCCCCAAATTTCTTTGGATCCTCTGCCATAACACCTGCTGCTGCTGAACCGGCATATCCTATACCAATTGCACTACCACATCCTGCAAGTGCTGCTACTGCTGCTCCCAAAATAGCTAAAAAGCTACCTGTTGAAAAAAGTTGTTCCATTTAAAATTACCTCCTAAGTTATTGTTTATTTTGTTATTTTTATATATTTTGTTTGTTTCATAAATGGATTAAAAGGATCTCCTCCGCCTTCGTAAAACTTACCGAAGAATTCAACGTATTGCAATCTTGCTGCGTGTACAAATGTACCTAATGTGTTTATTGCAATATTAAATGTGTGTCCTAACAATAAAACTACTACTAGCAGTATTGATGCAAAAAATCCAGTTCCACCCAACGAACCTAATACACTTATTACTGAAGCAATTACTCCTGTAGCAAGTCCAAGTGCTAATAGCCTTGAATATGACAACACATCACTTAGATAACTAGTAATGCCATATAAACTTAATACACCGCTTATAAGTTTGGAAATTATACCTTTCTTTGCTCTACCTTGAGTTAATACTAAACCTATTGCAAATACGATTGTCATCCATTTACCAGCAACATTAGATCCTGGAATTATTGTGTTCCCAAACAACCATAGAGAGATACCAATTATAAAACCATACCAAAACCCAACATCATACAATGCATCCAAAGGATGTCCATCTCTTATAAGTATATAGGCTTTTACACCCATCCCTACAAAAAGATGTATTAAGCCAAATATTAAAGAGAATATTAATAGTGTCATAGGTTCAACTATTGGGTTAATCCATATGGGCTTTATTACAAATTCAGTATTAAACATAACTTTTGCAATTGTAGTAAGAGCATCTCCAAAATAGCTTCCAAACATAACACCCCAAAAGATTGTTGAAAAACCGCAGTAGTAAAACATTTTGATCATCTTTTTCAAATTGCCTTCAATATTAAACTTCTTAAGTATCATAAAACATAAAGCTGACATTATTATGCCATAGCCAACATCTGCGAGCATTAAGCCGAAGAATATCAAATAAAATGGAGCCATTATGGCTGTTGGATCAATATTTGAAGATGAAGGAAGACTGTATAGTTCTGTAATAGACTCAAATGGTTGTATAAAAGAATTATTTTCCAATAAAATCGGATACACTTCTCCTTCTTCAGGTTCAGTAATTTCATGCCAACAGCTGTATTTTTTTAATACTTGCACTATTTCCTTTTTGCTTGCGTCAGGAATCCAACCTTGAACATAAAATGTTGTATTTGTTTTAAGCATATAGCTTGATATTTTATTTTTATCTTTCTCTATTGTTATATAATCATAATAAGTCTGCATATCCTGTTTACAAGCAACATATTCAGAAATATCTTTTCCTACTATTTCCTTCTTTTCTGTTATTTCTTTTAATCTTTTTTCATATAACACTATGTTTTCTGCTGATGTACCAGTTAAATCTTTAAATTCAACATTATTAAATCCATTCTGTTTTAATGCTTCTAATACATCGTTTTTTTCTTTGTTTAAGCAAATAACAGTTATATAATGTTGTTCTTTATCACTTGTCAATATATTTATTACGCATTTATCAGTTATTAATTCCAAATCACTTTTAAGTTTATCAACATTTATTACATTAGGTACCACACCTATAAACGAGCTTGTATACTTTGTTTCATGGTATTCAAGTGGTAATTCATACCTTACCCAAGGCCTCAAACCTAAAATCGAGGTTTCTACTTTGTTTTGTTCAGCACATAAATCATTATATGACTTACTAAGATCAAGCACCATTGAAACATTGCTTTCAACATTGTTACTATTGTTGATAATATCATCAAATTCCTTAAATGATATCAATCTTCTTGTACTAAATAATGGTTTCTTGCTTTTATCATATTGTTCAATTGTAATTAGAACATCATTTATTTTTGAAATCTTAGCATCATAGTTTAATACTTCTTCATCATTACCATCTTTTTTTACATATGATATCCATTCTGGATCTGAAAGCTTTGAATCTTGGGAATTTATTTCAACAACACCTAGATCCATAATTTCTTTGATAATAGATGATTTTTGATTGTTTAACCCGATGATGCTTACTTTACTCATTTTAACTATAGACACCGGCCTTCACTATCCTTTCAAGTATTATCTCTGCTGCTTTATCCATATTGTTACTTGCTTTTTCTAATAGCTGTTCACATTCCTGAGCAGCATTGTTTATTATTTCATCATATAAAATCTGAGCATTAGATTTAGCCGCTTCAAGTACGCCAGAGCTTTTTGACTCAGCGCTTTTCTTTGCCTCTTCTAAAATTTGTAAACGTCTTGCATTAGCGTTTGTAACAATTTGTTTAGATTTTTGGTTTGCTTCTTTTTTAATTAATTCAGCTTTGTCTTCCGTTTCTCTTATTACTTTTATAATTTCTATAGACACTATACCACCACCTTTTTTATATTATTAGTCGGGAAAACATATTCATTTCCTATTATTACTATAATTTATATGATAAAAAATGTCAATAGAATAACTATTCCCATAAGCCATTCAGTTATTCATATTTTTGATCCTACTCTCGTTCCAAATGTTACAGGAAAACCTTTGGACAAAGCACAAATTATCAAATAAATTATAATCATTTCCTTATTAGTATAATAGAAAGTTAAATTTTTATCAAGAGCGCACTTTTTTGTACTTTAGTATGCAAAAAGTAACCTAGTATGTCAATTGATACTGTTGATAACTTGTTAGTTTATAGCTGATTCTGATGATCTTAGCTCCAAATATTCAGCGCCAAAACCATGCATCATCTCTAATATTGGAATAATTTTTTCACCAAGTTCAGTTAGACCGTATTCAACCTTTGGCGGAATTACTGCGTAGACTTTTCTAAATATTAAATGATCTTCTTCTAGACTTCTTAGCTGTTGTGTAAGCATTTTTTGTGTAACATCTGGTAGTCTTTTCTTAATATCATTAAATCTTAATATCTTACCACTTAGGTACCACAATATTAATATTTTCCTTTTGCCTTGCAATAACTGCTGTACTAATACCATAGGACATACCTTATATCTTAGGCACTTATCACTCATGTGACAATTATTGTGTCTTTCTAATTCTACGTACATATTATCACCTCTTTATGATCTAGGTATCTATTTAAACACTATACTTAAAAATAGTATTTACAGATCTTTTATTCATGTACAATAAATTATAGCATAAGAGTAATAGAATGACAATAATTCCATGAGAATTTTCTACATAGCATGTTAAAATAATGTCATTTAATATTACAAAACACTATATAAAACTTCATAAGTATATAAAAAGATGTGTCATTGAAATTTATGACACATCTTTCAAATATTAATTTTATTCTATCACTAAAATTAACCTCTTTAATATTGTATTAATTAATTAACTACAAATATCAGTTCTGCCTCTGCTGCTATCTCATCATCTACATAAGCGACAGCACTTCCTATACCGAAGCTTCCTTTTAATTTTGTTATCTTAGTAACAAGTCTTAATGTGTCTCCAGGACATACCATTCTTTTAAACTTCGCTTCTTTTATGCCACCAAAATAAATGGTTTTATTTTTAAATTTTTCAAGAGACAATATAGCTACTGCCCCTGTTTGAGCTAACGCTTCAATTATTAAAACTCCAGGCATAACAGGATTTCCAGGAAAGTGTCCTTGGAAAAACTGCTCATTAATTGTTACATTTTTTATGCCAACAGCTAATTCACCTTCTTGAAGTTCAATTATTTTATCTATTAGAAGCATAGGATATCTGTGAGGAATTATTTTTTGAATTTCACTTGAATTTAAAATCATAATAACTCCTTATTTGCCTGTATACTTTTTCAATACTAATGTTGCATTGTGACCACCAAAGCCAAATGCATTTGATAATGCATAATCATATTCTTTTTCAATGCCTACATTAGGAACAAAGTTTAGTCCTAATTCAGGGTCAGTTACGGTATGATTTATAGTTGCAGGTATAAATGAATCTTGTAATGATTTTGCACATACTATAGCCTCAACTGCTCCCGCTGCTCCTAATAAGTGTCCTGTCATTGATTTTGTTGAACTGATAAACAGATTATTAGCATGTTCATTAAATATATTTTTTATTGCTTGTGTTTCAAACTTATCATTAAGTTTGGTACTTGTTCCATGAGCATTGATATAACTTATTTCTTCTGGTTTTATTCCTGCATCTTTTATTGCTTCAAACATAGCGCTTGATTGTCCTTCAGAACTTGGATCAGGTGAAGTCATGTGATAAGCATCACAAGTAGCTCCATATCCAACTATTTCGGCATAAATCTTAGCACCTCTATTAACTGCATGGTCATAATCTTCTAATACCATTACGCCTGCGCCTTCTCCCATAACAAATCCGTTTCTTTCTTGGTCAAAAGGTATTGATGCCCTGTTTACATCTGTAGTAGTTGCTAATGTAGTCAATGCGGCAAAGCCTGCTATAGAACATGGAGTTATTGCAGCCTCTGAACCTCCTGCTAGCATAACATCAC
>MCHG01000476.1_pt1 | contig 10806 bp, 8 predicted proteins | sample 787351 | NCBI WGS metagenome assembly MCHG01 (sample SAMN05430296, study PRJNA330682) | permafrost metagenome | biome: Cold desert; feature: permafrost; material: soil; isolation source: enrichment culture inoculated with soil incubated with H2/CO2 at 20 degrees... ... | reverse complement strand
ATTTTGCATTTTTAAATAAGATTGCATTGTTAATTAAATCAAAAATATTAAATTCCATAGAAACAAATTTATTGAGTGAGTCTGTTAATGCACATTGCCTTATACTGTAAAATTCCATGCAGATGCTTTCAAATAATTCTGAAAGCTCTTTTTTTATGGGGGGAAGATATTTTTCGTTCATTATGTTGTATTGTTCAGATGAAACAGATGTTAAAAGTGTTTCTATATCATGGTGTTTATCGCTTCTTAAGGAAGACAGGCCTTTTATAAAATTCTTAACCAGTAGGTTTTTGTATGCATATACTGAGTTTGTCATGGAATCAATTTTACTAAGGATATTTATGAATAAGCTGCTTAGGTTACGACCAGATCTATCGCAGTAATTGCAGATATTCGATGAGTTTGTTTGTATAAATAATAACTCTTCGTCAAATTTCTTCATTTTTGTTTTAAATTGATTATCCAATTCCGAAAGTACTTCTTTGATGTCAGCAACGGCATTCTGTACGGCGTTTTCTACTTGCTTTGCAGTCAAGATTTGCAAAAGTTCTGACTTAAAAATATTAAATCTGCTTTTATCAAAAGTTTTTTTATCATTTGTTATAAAATATTTAAGTGCAAGTGTTGCAGATACACCGTTAATATGCATATTATCCATTATATTATGAGCTTTATCTATTATGTATTCAGGTTCATCATCCTGTGAAAGCTTTTGAAAAACTTCTTTTTGTATTCTATTTTTTATTTTATCCATAAAATCTTCATATGTATAATCATCTTCGTCAATTTGATCTATGAAAGTTACAACAAATACTATGTTGTTTATATTATCGCTTTTAATCAGCTGACAAACAAAATTTCGTTCTGTTTCACTGAAGGGTGCTCTTGCATGTATCGCAATAATTACAGCATCAACATTGTTTAATGTATCTATTGTTATTTTTGTCATTTCCTCATTATCATTTAGTCCAGGTGTGTCTATTATGTCAATATGATTTTGACAAATAACAGTTGGAGCATAAACGATTGCCTCTTTAATCAATGAGGCGCGAGAGGCCCCTTCAGGTGTTAACTTGGTGACATAATCAGTAAGTTGTTCGATATCTAAATCACAGCTTGAACCATCTTTGAAATCAATAACGGCCTTCAATTCACTTCCATATGTTATTTTGTTAATTGTCGCCGTTGCAGGTTCAACATCAGCAGGGAGAACCTTTTGACCTAAGAGAGCATTAATTAAGGAACTTTTTCCTCTCTTAAATTCTCCCATAACCGCAACATAATATTTTTTTGTTTTGATAAGTTCCTTTGCTTTAACTATTTTAGACAGCATGTCCACATCAGCTTCTAAAAGAATCAGCATATCTTGAATTTGAACCAAGTATTCATATAATCTGAATTCAATACTTTTGTATTCAATAGCCATAGCTTCACCTCATTTTAAAGTATTCTATCAGCGATTCGCGAACAATTTTAAAATAGAATTATTTGTTTAATTCGCATAATATCTTGCTTTAAAAAACATCCAATTTTTAACTTTTATAACCATAATACTACAATTAATTATTAATTTCAACCAAATATTATGACCTAAAATTAAATATTTCCTAACTTTTATTCTTGATATTTAAAATATACAAAAAAGGGAAAACTATGCTAGCTTTCCCTTTTTTAAGTTAAATATTTATTACCTTACTTCTTCTATAGATTTGATTATACTGTGTGTAATTGGTTTCCATTCAATTTTCTTGTACAATGCTACAATAGAAATTGGAACATATGTAAAGATGAAAATCGGAAATGAAAACATATATTTAATTTTCTTCAATGATGATGAATTAATCTGATTCCATTCCGTAATTGTTGTTATTAATCCTAAAACAAATAAGATTAAATAGGAATTAAATGCTGACATATATATGGCAGTTGTTGTTTTTTGAATCAACTCAGGATAAATCTCAATATTAATCAATCCAACTGTCAAGAATAAAGTGTTTATACCAACGCTTAGCAATGATAAAAACAAAGCAGGGCAGATAGTTACAAACATATCATAACAACAAAAGCTTTTTTTAGTGAATATACTTTTTAACAATTCCATTCCATATTTTCCAAACACTTGATAAAAACCCTTAGCCCAACGTAATCTTTGATTCCAGGATTGTTCAAATAAATACGGTTGTTCATCATATAATATTGCTGTACCGCAATAACCTATTTGTTCACCTTGTATTGCATTGTCAATAGAGAATTCAATATCCTCAGTTAACAAATGATGCTTCCATCCATTATTTTTTCTAATTATCTCGTCACTTACCATAAATCCAGTACCTGATATTGCACAACCTGTATTTAATATCATTCTAGAATTATTTAAGTATTTAGCTTCTCTTAAGAACCACAGGGAATATCCTGCTGATATCCAATTTGTATCATAATTTTTCGAATTTCTGTAGCTAGTGATTATTTTATAGCCATTATCAAAAACCTTGTTCATTTCAACTATATAATTTTCATCTAATAAATTATCCGCATCAAATATAAAATAGCCTTCATATTTTTCATTTTGTTTCATAATTATTTTAAATACATAATCTAAAGCATAGCCTTTTCCAACGTATTGCCTATTAAATCTTTCAAATACAATTGCTCCTGCTTCTTTAGCAACATCTGCAGTATTATCAGTACAATTATCAGCTACCACATAAATATCTATAAGAGAAGAAGGATATTTTTGTTTTTTTATGCTGTTTATCAATTGACTAATTACAGAGCTTTCATTTCTTGCAGCAATTATAACTGCGTATCTGTGATTATCATTAGCTACAAGTACTTTACTTTTTCTAAATAAAGAAACTAATACATAATAAAACTGATGAGAGTAAAATGCTGTAAATATTATTAATATAATTATATTGAATTTGCTTATAAACGATAACAATATATTACCTCCATATCTTTGATTAACCTTTACTTTGTAAGTATAGCATTTATATAAATTAAAACAATTAACGAATTCTTAAAATTTGTTTAATTTTAAAGGAAAACGCTATATATAATTTAATTATTTACGTGTGAAGTTATCTATTATTATTTCAATTTATTATTATTTTATGCTATTTAAATATTACTTAAAGTTCCATAAAAATGCTGTAATCAGAAAATCAATTGACACTTTTGGCTGTATAGCTTATACTATACTATAACTATAATATAAATAATTGGGAGTGATTTACAATAATGGACGATGACGGTATAAGTCGGGTCGTAATATTAATTTTACTTTTGTTAGTGTCTGCTTTTTTATCTGCTGCAGAAACAGCATTCACTAATTTTAATAAAATAAGAATGAGAAATTTATCTAGTACTAATAACAAAAATGCTAAATTAGTTTTAAATTTAGAAGATAATTATGATAATTTAATGTCAACAATTCTTATTTTTAACAGTATTGCTAATATTGCGGCAACCTCGTTAGCATTAGTTATTTTATCCAAATATTTTATTAATAATGGAATTATAAAAACAACAATACTAACAATTTTAATAATTTTACCATTTGGGGAATTGCTTCCTAAGGTATTAACAAAACATTCACCTGAAAAATATGCAATGTTTTCAGCTCCAACTATAAGAATCTTAATTTTTATTTGCACACCCATAAACTGCTTACTTACCTTGTTAAAAAAAGCAACAGAAAAAATTTTTAAGTTAGAAATACTACCTTCAATTGTTGAAGAAGAACTGAGGACAATGATTGACGAGGTAGAAAATGAAGGCGTAATAAATAAAAATGAAAGTGATTTAATTAGATCGGCAATTGAATTCAATGAAACTGTTGTTGAAGACATATACACTCCGAGGATTGATATTGTAGGTTTTGAAGAAAATGACAGCTTGGATGATATAAAGGAAAGATTTTTAATTAGTGGTTATTCAAGGCTTCCCGTATTTCAAGGTGATATGGATAACATAGTAGGAGTTTTACATGAGAAGGACTTCTATCAAGCTTTGAACAGAAAAGAAAAAGAAATTAAGGGGCTTATTGCTAAAATATTATATGTTACACCTAATAAGAAGATCTCTGAGCTTTTAAAGGAGCTTCAGCTTTCTAAGGCTCATATGGCAGTAGTAATAGATGAATATGGTGGAACTGAAGGATTAGTAACTATGGAAGACATCATAGAGGAGCTTGTTGGGGAAATATGGGATGAGCATGATGAAATTTTTGAATGGTTCAAGAAAATAGAAGAGGATAAATTCCTAGTTTCTTGCAATGCAGATATTGATGATATGTTTGATTTATTTGGTCTCGAAGTTGAAGAGGAACTAGATATTACAACTGTAAATGGTTTTATTACAATGCTTTTTGAAGGAATTCCTGAAGAAGGTGATCGAATTGTTTATAAATACTTGGATATTACAGTAACAAAAGCGGAAGCTAAAAAAGTTTTAGAAATACAAGTAGAAAAAATCAACAATGAAGAAAATATAACAATTAATTAATAAGATATATTAAGGAACAAAGGGACATATCATTTAGTGATATGTCTCTTTTTATTTTCATGAAAGGAATGATATTTTGAAAACAATATGGATTGTTTTAATAGCTCTTGGGTTGATGTTTTCTTTTATAAATGGTAGACCTGGAACTGTTACAGATATTTTATTTTTTGATTTACAAAAATCTGTTGAATTAATTATAAGCTTGCTACCTATTATGGCTTTTTGGACAGGATTAATGGCAATAGTAGAAAAAACCGGAATATTAAATAAAATATCAATTATCATTAAGCCTTTGATTAAATTGCTTTTTAAAGAAGTTCAAAACAACACAAAAGCAGTCAATGCAATAATTATGACAATAGCGGCAAACATGTTGGGTATAGGAAATTCTGCAACTGCCTTTGGAATAAAGGCAATGCATGAAATGCAACTTACTAATAGAGATAAAACAACAGCTAACAATGCAATGTGCATGTTTTTAATAATTAATGTTTCCTCTATCCAGCTGATACCTATTAACATTATAAAATTACGTGCAGATTTTGGTGCAGCTATACCTGGGGATATTATGCTGCCAACTATTGTAGTTACAACATTTTCAACGGTGGTAGCTATATTAGTTGCAAAATATTATGAAAGGAATAAAGATCAATGAGTGTATCCGAAGTAATCTTACCCATAGTTATTGGATCTATATTATTTTATGGAATTTATAAAAAGGTAGATATATATGCGGTTTTTGTAGAAGGGGCAATAGATGGAGCGAAAGCAGCATTGAGAATTTTCCCATATATATTAGCAGTTATTTTTGCTATTAATTTATTTATACAATCTGGGGCTGAAGTCTTTATTGTTAAAATGTTGACTCCCATAACATCATTTATTGGTTTTCCTCCAGAGCTTTTATCGTTATCTATAGTGAAGCCATTATCTGGTGGAGGATCATTAGGGGTATTTCAATCAATTTTAGAAAATTATGGTCCTGATTCTTACATAGGGAGAAGTGCATCTATATTGATGGGTTCTTCAGAAACTATATTTTATACAGTTGCTGTCTATTTTGGTGCGGTTGGAATTAAAAATATAAGACATACAGTTAAGGTAGGATTGATTGCACACTGTGCATCAATATTTGCTGCTTTAGTAGTAAGTAAGTTTTTGTTTTAAAATTTAATTATATTTATATATTTGTATTTATTATCTGATTCTTGCCATACATAAAATATACCTGTTAGCAAAAATATATCACCAATAGAAATAGTTTTAGGAAATGGATATGGTGGAGGTAGCGTTATAATATCGCATAATATTTTAAAATTTGTATTTTTTGTTAATAAAGAATGAATCAAATCCTGTCCTGTTTGAAGATATAATCTTTTTGATTCTGTATTTGACAATAATTCAGAAACCAATACAGGCATTTTAAAATCATTTGAAACTATAGCAATAAAGTTTAATAATGTACCAATAAATAATAGTTTCATAAAAGGTCTCTTAAAGTTTAATAACGTAACAGCAAAAATAGCAAAATAAATAATCCAATGAAAAGATAATGCTTTGATAAATTCATTATGGCTAAAATTTTTAAATAAATATTCAGCAGTGACTTCCATTAATGCCGTTATAATTAGTATTTGATAACCTTTTATTTCTAATTTTAAAATAGGAAAATCAAGTGTTTTTTTTCTTAGAAATAAAATTAATATTGAAATTAAAGTTAGAATTATTATTTCTGGAATCATAATGCACCTATTCAGACAAACTATAATATGTATTTTTTAAAGCTATTATTGCTTCATCAACAATATCTGGGTTGAATTGAGTTCCAGAATTTATTTTTATTTCATTTAATGCAGTTTCTAAGCTTAATGCATGTCTATATGGTCTGTTGGTTGTCATTGCATCAAATGAGTCTGCAATTGTTAGTATAGAGGTCTCTAGTGGAATACTATTGTGGCTTAATCCATCCGGATAACCCTTGCCGTCATTTCTTTCATGGTGATGCTTTATAATATCAGAAAGGTTAGATAAATAGCTAAAATCTGCTATTATTGTTGCTCCTATTGCAGGATGAGATTTAATTGTTTCGAATTCATCTTTTTCTAACTTGCCATTTTTATTTAATATATTTTTATCTATTCCTATTTTCCCTATATCATGAAGTAAAGCTGCACTTCTCATAAAATCTATCTTTCCTTGTGGCATCCCTAATTCTTTTGCAATTGCTTCTGAATATGCACTTACACGAAGTGAATGGCCGCTCGTATAGGGATCACTTGCTTCAATAGCTCTTACTAATACATTCATAGTGTCGAAGTAATTCTTTCTCATATCTATGTATAATTTGAATGTATATCGAGCAAGTAAAAGAGGAATGAAGAATAATAGCAAACCACCAATGCCATAGCTATTGTATGAAAATGCTAAAACTATTCCTAAAAGACCTACTAATATTACATTTATCATCATTGAAAAAAAGCTATTTTTCCAAATGACGGAGATTTTTTCCTTTAATAATATTGACATTAATAAGGACATGAAAAGAGTATTTAGCAATATATAGACTATTAAAGAAGCAGTACCAGCTAAGGGATTATAAAATACAAATCCTAAATCAATAATTTCATCTATATAAACATACGTAATACCAGCTAAACTTGAGTTTATTATAAATTGGCTAACATTAAAAATGGTTTTATATACTGGGCTATTAAATAAGTGAACTCTTCCTTTTCCATCTACATAAGGACATCTGAAAGCAACACCAAATGCAGCTATAATCGCTGCAGAAAGAGGATTTGTTAGTAGTATTGCTGAATAATATAAAGCAAAACTAACTGAAACAGCACCTATTTTAGGCAAAGGAATCAAAAATGTTTCGGCTATTACTGACAAAATTGAAAAAGCTATTAGTAAATTGAAATCTTTTATTTCATATACTCTTGTTAAGTAAGTTAATAAGATGACGGCAATAATAAAAAGTATGCTAATGTAAGCATATAATTTTATGAAATGATTTTCAGTTTTATTTATTTCAATAGTTTTTTTTACCATTATAATCACCTTATATATATTATATATAATGAAGGGCTGGCTTCATTAATTTATTATTATAGCCAGCTAAAGCTTGCGCCAGCTGCTAAAACTAATGCTACTAAAGAAGCTATTATAGGCATTATTTTTTTCATTTGAAACCTCCACAGAGATTCTCTGCTCGTTTCGCTAGTGGAACAGGAAGGTTTCGCTACGCTTGTTTTTATTCTTTTGTATTTTATTTAGTCAGCCCTGTCATTCCTTTATAAATAAACAGATTTTTCTGTTTATAGCATTAAGTGTTGCTTTAATTGTTGAATCTATTTTATTGCTATATACTATTGAAGTGCCTAATAGTATATTTTCTCTTCCATGATCAATATAAGTTATTGAAGAAAGCATAACATCTTGACCAGAAACACGTGCAGCTTGTATATCGTCAACTAGGAAACAGTCTAAATCAATTGCTTTTTTAATAGCATTTAACGTAGAATTAGCTGCAACCATAAGAGTGTTTTTTTCTGATTTAATCCCTTCTGCATCACCTGTATATTCTTTTTCATCCCAGGAGAGCTTGGTGTGTATTTTAATTCTTTCTGAATTAGTTTCATTTGTATAACCTTCATACAGTAATCTAAAGTCGGGGCTAATAGAAATATTCTTATTAACCTGAGCTACACTAATAATTTTATAATCAACATCTACACCAAAATGTGATATTAAGGCGGTTCGTATGTCTCTAACTATTTGTTTTGAATTCCGACTACTGTCAGACAAGACATGTATTTCTGTAATATTATTGTTTGAATCTGCGATGATTTTACAAGATAGAACCGATTTAATATTGGCAAGAAAATATTCGATTTCTTCGAAATTCATGTTAATCCTCCAAAAGTTATACTAGGTTAATTATAATACAGGATTCTTTATATTTCAACATAAACTTAACAATTTATATGATATTTTTAAATATATTACAAAATTATACAAAAAAATACATTTTCTTTTTAAAGAAAATGTATTTTTAGATAAATCTCTAAAATTCATTGAAATATTTCATTAATCCAGTATATAAAGCCCAAGCTGTTTTTTCTTGATATTCATCTGATATAAGTTTATTTTCTTCGGATTTATTTGATAAAAACCCACATTCTATTAATATAACTGGCACTGTTGTGTCATCCATAATTTTTATATTCTTTTTAATCTGAGGAACTCTTTCGTTATTTTCATCTAATATGTTTTTTAAGGAATTTTGCAACATATCAGCTGCAATTTTTCCTGTTTGATTATTATTTTGATAAAATACATGTGCGCCATAGTATTGTTCTTGAGTAAAGGAATTTAGATGTATAGAAACTACTAAATCAGCTTGGGATTCATTAATTAATTGAACCCTGTTTTTTAAATCTTCATTTTTCTTTTCCCTTATTGTATTAGACTTTAAGGTATACAAACCCTCGTCTTCATATCTTGTCATTTCAACTTCAAAACTGCTTGCTTCTAGAAATTTCATTAATTTTTCTGAAATCGCGAGATTTATAGGTGCTTCTCCCATACCTTTGTTACCACTTGCCCCTTGATCAACACCACCATGACCTGGATCAATTACAATCTTTATTCTTCTGATTTGCACTTCTCCTGAGGCATCAATAGTTTCAGAAGTCCTGCTTATATTAGAAAATAAAGACAACAGCACTATAATAACTAAAGCTATTGTAAATATTATATTAACTTTTTTTAATACGTTCTCCATATTTCCTCCAGATTACTATTCTTATTTAAGCTTATGAATTGTTGTTATTAATATTACAAAAATCTAATTTCTAGAGGTTGACTTTTTGACTTTCTGAGATTCCTCACTTTGTTCGGGATGACATAAATAGACTTTTGCGATATAACCAAGATATGGAGTAAATAAAAAAGAGTTAATACTTAGGAGCTAAGTATTAACTCTTTTGATTTCGGGTTAATATAATTAATGCTTTTTCCAGATAGAAGGTGAAAATAATACCAAGATAGGTAAAACCTCTAATCTTCCTATTATCATACAAGCACTGAGTGTTATTTTGCTTAAGTTTGAAAATAGATAGAAGTTACCTGTAGGACCAACAACACCTAGTCCTGGTCCTATATTGCTTATAGTAGCCATTACAGCAGAAAATGATGTGGAAAAATCAAAATCATCAAGCGAAACTATAATAACTGCAAAAATTATAATAAAAATATACGCAAATAAAAAAATCAAAATACTTTTCAACGTATCATTGTCAATTGGCTTTCCATCAACTTTTATAGTTTGTACAGAATTAGGATGAATAGTATGTTTAAGTTCATTAAATAAAGCTTTAATTAGAACCAGAATTCTTATAGATTTAACACCGCCTCCTGTAGAACCAGCAGATGCTCCAAAAAACATTAAAGTCAACAGTATTGATTTTGAAAACATTGGCCATAAGTTAAAATCCACCGTTGCAAAACCAGTAGTAGAAACTAATGAGGAAACGGCAAATGCAGTATGCCGAAGTGCTTCAGAATAGCTATAATTAAACTTGTGCATTATATTTAGAAATATTATAAATATTGCTAATAATACATAGCCTAGATATAAACGGAATTCTTCGCTTTTTAAAATTGCCTTCCAATCACCCCTTATAAATAATAAATAATAAAGAGTGAAATTAACACCAAATAAAAACATACCAATTGTAACAATCCATTCTATCCATGGATTGTTGTAATAACCAATACTTAGAGCCTTATTAGAAAACCCACCGGTACCAGCAGTTCCAAATGCATGTATGAAAGAATCGAAAACTGGCATTCCTGCTATGATCAAAAGTAAAATAAGTAATGCAGTCATTCCTGCATAAATAATATACAAGATTTTTGACGATTCTGATAATTTAGGCACTAATCTACCAAATGTTGGACCAGGACTTTCTGCTCTCATCAAAAATACGGAACGACCACCTAATAAAGGAGCAAGAGCCATTGTAAATACTAATACACCCATACCGCCAATCCAGTGAGTAAAGCTTCTCCAAAACAAAAGACCTCTCGGTATAGCTTCTATGTTAGCTAATATACTTGATCCTGTTGTTGTAAAGCCTGATATCGTTTCAAATAAAGCGTCAATATATGATGGTATGGCTCCGCTAAAATAAAAAGGGAGAGCACCTGCTAATGACATTACTAGCCAACATAATCCAACACTTGCATACCCTTCTCTTTTTCTCATTTCATTTTCATTGCTTTTCATACTTT
>MCHG01000475.1_pt1 | contig 10810 bp, 9 predicted proteins | sample 787351 | NCBI WGS metagenome assembly MCHG01 (sample SAMN05430296, study PRJNA330682) | permafrost metagenome | biome: Cold desert; feature: permafrost; material: soil; isolation source: enrichment culture inoculated with soil incubated with H2/CO2 at 20 degrees... ... | reverse complement strand
TCTATATTTACTTATTAATATTAAATATACGCTTCCAAAACATCATATACATCCACTAGCTTTTGCATTTGAAGAACTGCTCTATCAAAACTTTCCTGTCTTTTTTCCTCTAAGGTAACTTTAAATTCCGAGTTGTTATCATCCAGTGAAACCATGCTAAAACCCCTTACATCAAATTGTTTTCTTCTTAATGTTGTCAAAACTCTTACTGCTGAATCCATCCCCATTGATACTTTAAAGCTTATTGTTCTGCACATATTAATCCTCCTCTAATTTTTTTACTTCAACTTGAGATGTGGGATGAATAAATAGGGTTAAGACAATAAAAAAACCCCTCGTCTCTATATACATATAGATGTATATAGGGACGAAAGGTCTTTCGCGGTACCACCCTAATTTACGATAAAAAAATATCGCCTCATTCAAGTCGAAAAAACATATGTGTTTTTTGAACTCTATCCCTATAACGTAGGCTTACGTCCTTGTCTACTTATTAGTTCGACTTGGAAGCTCAGGAGTGATCATTATATCATATAACACCGATTTTCACCAATCATCGGTTCTCTGAAGTTATATTATGATATTTTTATCTCCGTCAATGCTTTTTCTTAATTATTCATGATTATACAGATAAAGAATTAGCTTGTCAATACATTTTTTTATTATTTTTGAAAAATTAAATTTGTCATCTTTAACTATAGTGAAAGATCTTATCTTTTAAAGAGGAGATTCTTCGAGCTACACTATCACAATGACAGGCATTTTATTTTATCTTATTAGCCTAAGTGCATTAATAACCCTTGGTACAATTTGTTTTTTTCTTGAAATGCATTTATCAACATAAATACCCTGATATACATTTTCTTCTTCAAAAATTCCCTTTACCAATCTTTCCTTGCTAGATGTATAGAAAATATAAGATCCTTCGTTAACTATATCCGTAACAGCCAAAATTATCATAAAATAATCCTTATCCAGGGTCATATCATCAATTAATTTTACAAATTCATGCTTTTTATTCATAACCTGGTTGATATCCAAAGTAAATACTTGCGATATTCCTACGTTTTTATAAACCAAATTGAACTTCTTAAAGTCTTGAAATAATATTTCTTCTATTGAATAGCCTTCAAGCGATGTTCCTGCTTTAAACATATCCATTGCATATCTATATAAATCTAATTCAACTATTTTTAATAGTTCACTAACAGCTACACGATCCTTTTCAGTTGTTGTAGGAGATTTGAAAAGTAGTGTATCAGATATAATTCCTGACAACATGAGTCCTGCTATTTCTTTTTTAATCTCTATGTTATTTTCCTTGTACATATTATAAATAATAGTGTTAGAGCTTCCAACAGGGATATTTCTAAATATAATAGGAATTGCTGTCTTAATATCACCTATTTTATGATGATCGATAACCTCTAAAATCTCTGCTTCTTCTAATCCCTCAGCACTTTGATTCATTTCATTGTGGTCAACTAAAATTACACTTTTTCTCTTAGGATTAATTAAATGACTTCTACTTAAAAGTCCAAGATACTTTTTGTCCTTTGATAAAATCGGAAACTTAGAATGCTTTGATTGTTCTATATCTTCCTTACAATCATTTAAATAATCCTCTTCCATAAACATCATAATATCCTTATCCATCATAATGTCCTTGACAAATTTAGACAAGGAAATATTTTTTGCAGTATAATAGGTTTGATATGCAGTACTTATAATATTAACCTTGTTTCTTTCTGCTAGCTTAATTAAATCAGATGAAACCTTTAAATCCCCTGTAACAACAATCAATTGAACACCAATTTCAATTGCATATTTAATTACGTCATATCTATCTCCAACTATGACAATGGAATCTTTGTTAATGATATTTGATTTTCTTAAGGTTTTTTCTTCAAAGGATGCAACAATTATATCTCCATCAATTTTATCATCAAATTTCAAAATACTCTTTCCAAGGAGAGTTTCTATGATATTATCATAGGATGTCGTTAGATGCTTTTGATCTGTGTTAATTAAGCTCATAGCAATATCCTTCATTGTAATTATTCCTGCTAAATAGCCATCTTTATCAACAATAGGAAGTGTTCTAACCTTGTTTTCATTCATATTAAAATAAGCAAAATGCACTGATTGATTTTTATTAAATGGCTTTACCCTGTCAAAGTCCAAGTCGTTAATTTGAATTTTTACATTATCCAGCACTTGAGGCACTTCAACATTGAAATACTTCAATACAAACTCAGTTTCCTTGTTTATATTACCTAGTATGTATGGTTTTGAAGCTTCATTTAATTCGTTCTTAAGCTGAGACAGCGCAATTGCAGAACATACACTGTCTGTATCAGGTGTTTTGTGTCCAAATATCAAATTATATTTCATAAGTTTCCTTTCAGTTGTCACTTGCTTTCCCATCTTAAATCTTTGCCGTAATATTTAAGTGGTGCAAAATTATTAAATACCCTTGACATAATTCGATCAGAATATGTTTCTGCTAGTTGTTCAAGAGATAAGTTTGTTGAGATTATAGTTTTCTTTTCTGTAATGAGTCTTTCGTTGATTATATTAAAAAGCTCTGAATTAGTAAAGGAATTATTAAATTCTGTTCCTAGGTCATCAATTATAAGCAAATCACAATCAAACATCATATTGTAATTAATTCTATTTTCTTCTGTTTCAGTTTGTTTATTGAATTTATGATTTTCTAAGGTTTCAAAAAGTGAAAAGGATGTTTGATACAATACAGATATTTCCCTTTCAATTAAAGACTTAGCAATGCAGTTACAAATAAATGTCTTCCCTAGACCAGTGCCACCGTAAAAAAGCAAATTCATGTTTGTTTTATTAAAGTTATTACAAAAATCCTCTGTTGCTTCAAGTATCTTGTACATATTTTGCTTTGGTGTTAGCTTTTCATTTTTATATGCTTCGCTACTGAAAACATTAATATCAAATGTATCAAAATTTTCTTTAGTTAGCATGCGAACCATATTTGACATATTATACAAGTTGTTGATAAGTTGTTTGTTTAAACAGCTACATCTTTTTCCATCAGCTAAATAACCTGTGTCATTACATTTAGGGCACTCATACTGCACATCTAAATATTCTTTTTGGATGTCGTATAAAGCATAACACTCAATTCTTTTTAGCTTTAACTTTTCTATTTCATCTTTAAGCTTTATAACCTCATTCATTAAATTTTCAGAGTTTAATAAATATAACTTTGATAACTTAATGCTAAAAAGCTTTATTTGTTTATCAATCTCATCAAATTCCGGATAAGCTTTATATAATTCTTCTTTTTTTACATCAGCATCATGTGCAGCTTTAAGTCTTTTTTTATTATATTCGGTCATAATATTTTCTAGTATTTGATTATTCATTTTTCTCTCCTTCATCAGGCATGTTTAATCCTAGTTTATCAAGTTTTTTTTCAAATCTTTTTCTTACTATCCGCTCTAATTCTTCTTCTGAATAATCCTTTATTTTTTGATCAAAATTATGAAACTTATTTTTTGCTTTAGCTGTTTCTTTTGCAGGTGCTTTTGATTTCGATTCTTTTTTTACATCATTTTTAAGATCTTCAATTGTTTTAAATTCGTTTTTATACCACTCACTCAATATCTTATCAAAGTAATTTATATTAGGATTATTAATTTTAACAGAATTATCAAGACACTTCAATATCATTTCCATAGAGAAATTCCATTCTTCAATCCATTTATCAATTGTCTTTATTTCAGCTTCAGTCAAGGTTCTGTTAAAACCAAGGGCCTTGCTAATTCTAGAATAAATAGAAAATCTATCATTCCTTTTTTCTAAATAATCAACCATTGAATCAATATTACTTACTCCCGCATCATGCCATGCTGAGACTACCGATTCAATATAACTAAATCTTTTAACTTTTTTATTATTTATAGAATAGCTGAATGCTTGAGCCATTATTTCAGGCTTGGTTTTATAATTGTTCAGCCAAGATACAATTTTTTGTTTTTCACTGATTTTTAATGGTCTCCCAAACATATCCTCTATTTCTTCCATCATCTTTATGTTTTCCGAATTTTTATTAGAAGAAACTAGTTCTTCATTGTTGACATAATTCGACTTGTTTTTATTTTGATTAGATATATACTTATAAACATTATCAACATACAATTGTTTTAAATTAACAAACTCAATAATATAATTATACTCATCATCAGTTTCATGCTTTATTATAATGCCTTCACTTTCCCAATAACTCCAAGCATTTAAGACATCAGATAATGGAAGCTTTAAATTTTTAGCAATTGCTTCATTGTTGAAATTAGACTGTTTATCGTTGGCGCACTTATATCCCATCAAATAAACCTTTACATAAGTCCCTTCAGCAACAGGCATGTAATCATTTATAAAAATATTTTCAACTAAGGTATCCCCTAAATCTATTTGCATTTCCTGTAAAATAAAATACATAATTTTCTCCTATCTGGTAAAAATATGTTATAGTTATAAAAATTGTAATATAACTGTAATAAAATTGTAGTAAAATCGTAATAAAATTATTATATTTTTGTGAAAACATTTGCCGCATAATTTGTTTGACATATAATCATTTATACTAGTATAATACTGTAAGATGACTAATTAAAAACAACAGAAATATTTACAACTTAATTATATCATTTTTTTATTTAAAAGAAAAAGTATTTTTTCTTAGTGATATGATTACCACGATAAATGACTAGGAAGTAGACTATGAAAAAACTAAACTCACCATTTAAACAATTAAACAACAATGAAAACGAGAAAAAATCAGAACCAATATTTAAACAACTGCCAGAAAAAAAAGAAAGACAAGTCTTCAATTTTAAAATACAATCTTCTAATAGAGTCAAAGGCGCAATTGCTCTAGCATGCGCAACCACATTAATCTTAAGCGGTAGCTTCGCTTCTAATTATTTGAAAACTCACGAAAACAACGTATATCCAACAGATAGCTTCTCAATTATTGAAGAAGGAAAAGAACTATGTAAAGTCAGAGATACTGAGCTTTTAGATTCATTGCTTTTGAAATTAGATACAAACTTAGAAAAAACATATCATCATGAAATAGCAATAGAAAACAAATATGAACTGGTTCCATCTAAAGCAAAAGATAATGAAATAGCCACAGAAGATGAAGTATATAACAAACTTAAAGCAAATGTAAATTATTCAATATTAGCATATGAAATAAATGTTAATGGTAATCAAGTAGGTATTGCGAATTCAGAATATGAATCTAGTTGCGTTATAGAAGAAGTAAAAAAATATTTTACTGAAAATTATGAAAAAGAATCAATAGTTGCAGTAACTACAGCTGAAAATGTTGAAATAAAACAAATAAAAGCATTAAATACAGATATTAAGGATAAAGATGAGTTAGTTAATTACATAATTAAAGGAACAGATGAAGAAAAGAAATATACAGTAGAAAAAGGTGATACCTACTGGAGTATAGCAGAATACTTCAATATGTCGTTAGATGATTTAATAACTGCTAATCCCCAATCAGATCCTGAACGCATACAAATAGGGGAAGAATTAAATTTAATCGTACCAGCACCGTTTTTAAATGTACAGGTGAAAAGAAAAATAATGCAAAAAGAAAAGACTCCATATGAAACTGAATACACTTATGTTTCATATCTGTTCAATGATGAGAAAGTTGTTTCTAAAAAAGGTGATTATGGTGTTGCAGAAATAGAATCTTATGTAACAGAACAAAATGGTATTCAAATTGCAAAAGAAGAGTTATCAAGACAAGTTATATCAAATCCAGTTAATGAAGTTATAACCACAGGCACTCAAGCTCCACCACCAAGAAAAGGTACAGGATATTTTATTAATCCATTGCCAGGCTCATATATATCTTCTGCTTTCGGTTCAAGAAGCATGGGATTTCACTTAGGCCAAGATATGGCTAAATCATCAGGATCTCCAATAGAAGCAGCTGACGGCGGAACAGTAACTCATGCTGGTTGGTCAGGAAGCTACGGCTACATGATTGATATAGATCATGGTGGAGGATATATTACAAGATATGGACATTGTAGCAAATTATACGTCTGCGTAGGGGACAAAGTTTATCAAGGAGAAATAATAGGTGCAGTTGGTTCCACAGGGGTTTCTACAGGACCACACCTACATTTTGAAGTAAGAAAGTACGGATCAGTAGTAAATCCTGCAGCATATATAGGAACACAATATAGAAATTAAAATAGAAAACTCAAACCGCTGTAAATCAGCGGTTTCTTTAATTTGCTGGCAAATTCATCAAAACAATACAAAATATAAGTATTATTTTTACTTGCATTTTTGTGAGTTAAGGAATAGTATGAAGAAGTATTGTTAAACAAAAGGGCGACACCTTGAAAATAAAATTACAAGGATGGCAGAATGATAAATTACGATTATAGATTTATGGAAGTAGCACGACCAATCATAGAACATGCAGAATATCAGCAAATGAAGAACATTAAGCATCATGATGAGAGTGTATACGACCATTCCGTAAAAGTTGCTTTTTATGCATACAAAATAGCGTATAAGCACAATTTGGACTGGGAATCAACCATTAGAGGAGCATTGCTTCACGATTTCTTTCTATATAAATTTATAAAATGCAAGAGCATAAGAATAATCTCAGACTCAATAAAACATGCGATATCACACCCAATTATAGCTTTTGACAATGCAAATAAATACTTTGACTTAAGCGATAAAGAAGGAAATATAATAAAAGCACATATGTTTCCATTTGGGTTGCCAAAATCAAAAGAAGCATGGATAGTTAGCTATGTTGATAAATATGTTGCAACATTTGAATATGGATCGAATTTCAAAAAAATGGCTCACAGTAAGAAACAGCCTGTATACACTACAGAATAAAAGATGTGAAAGCATCTTTTTTTAATTAATAAATTAATTAATTGTACAAACAGAATTTGTCATGTTGCTTTATACTTTGTAAGATATATATATAATATTTAAATTTAGGTGTTTATTTGTTTCATAATTGGGTAATATTCTAATATATAATAACAATTGACTAAATAACTTGAAAGGGGCTGACTGCATGAAAATATCTATTTATGCTAAAAACATTCAACTAACCGAAGCATTAAAGGAAGCTGCAATTAAAAAAATTAGGAGGCTTGATAAGTTTTTTCAGCAGGATATAGAAGCTAAAGTAGTTTTAAGCATCGAAAAGAAATTACATAAAGTAGAGGTGACAATTCCTTTCAATGGCAGAATAATACGTGTTGAAGAGCTATCAGACGACATGTATAATGCTATAGATGAAGCTGTCGAATCATTAGAACAACAAATTAGAAAATATAAAACAAAATTGCAAGATAAAAAGCATTCAAATGAATCCATAAAATTCGAGAATGTAGAACCTCTTGATATAGAAGATGAAACTGAATTTAAGGTTGTAAAAACTAAAAAATTTGCAATAAAACCTATGGGAATTGAAGAAGCAATACTACAAATGGACTTATTAAGACATAATTTCTTCGTTTTCTTAAATGCTGATACAGAAGAAGTCAATGTAGTATATAAAAGAAAAGATGAAAATTATGGTTTAATAGAGCCAGAGTTTTAGCACTAGAATTGAATTGTAAATATAACTAACACAAAAAGACGCAATTAGCGTCTTTTTGATTTGTCGACAAAATAATTTGTAAGTAAAACGTCCAATATTCCCCCGAATATTCCCATACCCCCTGTGCATGCTTCTTTTGTTAGCCGTTCATACGTGCACTATTCCTTAACTTACTTTATTAAATTTCAGGAACATATATATTATATAATATAACATATTGCATAAGTGTCGAATAATGCAATATATATAAAAAAATTTCAATCTATAATTATACTGAATATGCAATATAGTAGTTTGTCCACAGATGTGGATAAGCTGTGTATAACTCATATATTTTATACGTTGAAATTTCAACACAAAATTTCTTAATAATTTCACAAAATAATTCTTGACAAATAATTTCGTTAATACCTCCAAACTAAAAAGTTGTTAACAATTTCATCCACAGGTGTGGATAACTAATTAATATATAGAACAAATCTTCTATTTTAGCATATTCATTAAGCTTAATTAAGATACTGTTACAATCATTTGTAAAAACTAACAATATTATAATAAAACTTAACAATCCTATTTTGCCTTCTATAATTAAATGTATATTTAAAAATTTATAAAAATTAATGTTATTGTTTTCATACAATTAATCATACATATAATATCATTAAAATTCCATATTGATAAAGTATTGACCCATTATTAATTATAAAATACTATAGAATTATTCTAATGCATATGCTATACTATTTTGTAGTTGAGAAATTTTAAGAATTGGAGAACTTCATGTTATTTATAACTAATAAACATCTTAAGGCTGGTATGATTTTAGCAAAAAACATTTCGCTTTATAATAACGGTAATTTTAATACCTTGCTTCTGACCAAGGGACAAGTTTTAAATAACAACTATATTAGGAAAATCATTTATCATAATATAGAAGGTGCATATATTGAAAATGATGCCTTCTCTGACATTAATGTGGAATCATACATAGATGATAAGTTAAAGTCACAGTCATTAACACAAATTAAAGATGTATATAATGATTTTGAAATGAGTTCTGGCAAAATAAATACATCATCAGTAAAACAAATGTTATCAATAGTTGATAAATTAATTAACGAGCTATTATCAAAAGCAGATCTTACTTACAATGTAATCGATTTTAAAAACTATGACAGCTATACCTTTCAACATTGTTTGAATGTTGCATTATTAAGCATATCAACAGGCATTTCATTAGGATTAAGTGAATCATCTCTTCGAGAAATTGGTTTAGCAGGGGTTTTTCATGATATAGGCAAAATGACAATACCCGTAGAAATACTAAACAAACCAGGTAAGCTAGATAAGGAAGAGTACGAGTTAATAAAGACTCATCCAGCCAATGCTGTAAAACTACTAAGAAACTTAGTTCCAAACAATGTCTTAATAGCCATAGAAAGTCATCATGAAAAGCTTGACGGAACAGGTTATCCATATGGTAGAAAATCTGATAACATTAATCATTATGCTAAAATAATAGCTATCTGCGATGTATATGATGCATTAACATCAGATAGACCTTACAGAAAAGCAGTTTTTCCAAATGAGGTTATCGAATATATAATGGGATGTACCGATACACACTTTGATTACGAAATTGTAAACCAATTCATTAAAATTATTGTTGCCTATCCTATTGGAACATTTGTTAAACTAAGTAATGGAAAACTGGCAGTTGTAGTAAAGAATTATACAGAAAATATTATGAGACCTCTTATACGAATAATTAACTCTGATGGTACTGTTGGAGAAGATATAGATCTTCTCTATGAAAAAAATTACTTTAATGTAACCATTGTTAACATGGCATATGACCTTGAGGACTCTGGATTAACGAAATTATTAAATTAATCATACTTGGAGCGCATTTGTGCTCTTTTTTTATGCAAAGTATTACTTACCATATAGATCTGATATGATACCTCTAAAGTAGACATGGTAAATAACCAAATCTACTTTGGAGGTATTATTTTATATTAAATATGTTGTCATCCTGAACGATAGTGAAGGATCTAATCTTTATTATTAATTGCTTTTAATTTATTTCAGATTATGCTAATATTAAAACATCATATAAGCCATTCAAATCAATTTTTAAGGGAGAAAAACATATGATTAATGATATAAGCAACAACAATACAAAATACGAATACATAGTAAGTGCATGCCTCTGTGGAGAAATAACCAGATATGACGGCAAAGTAATTATATCTGATAAAATAAAAAAACTAGTTGATGAAGGAAAAGCAATAATGGTGTGCCCAGAAGTAGATGGAAGTTTAAATGTGCCACGGCTCTCATGTGAAATAAGAAATAATAAAGTAATAAATACTTCATCCGAAGACAACACTGATGCCTTTATAAACGGTGCAATTAAGACTTTAGAAACAGCACAAAGCTATGGTATTAAAAAGGCAATATTGAAAGAAAAAAGCCCTTCCTGTGGAAGCAGCTTCATTTATGATGGTTCATTTACCAAGACACTCATTCCCGGTGAAGGTCTAACAACAAAACTACTTCGCGAACATGGTATTGAAGTTGTAAGTGATGAGGATTTTTAATTGTTAACTCTTACCACTCTATTTGTCCTAATTCTCATATTTTATTATGAGCATGTAACCAATAGGTTCATATTGATAATCTATGCATAAATAGTATAAGTATAACTAAATATAGTTTTAGTCGATAATGCCTTATTTTCAATGAATAAGCTTATTGATTTACCTAAAATCTTTTAATCTATGCCCCATACGTACATAAAATGACGTTTCACGAAACTTTTATCATTTGTAAATTGGATAAATATGCACATCTTTAATCTGAAAGTTTGACATGGTGTATCTATTATATGCTTGTCTTCATGGAATGATACAAATAAATCATACACTGGTAAAAACACTAAAACTCCGTCAATAAATTCAAATCAACAATTATCAACTTCCCTAATAGCCTTTAATACAATAACTTAATAAGTTAAGCGTCAGGCATAGTCAACGTTAACAAACAAAGATGGGACAGTTTAAACACGTCCCCAGATGTCTCCACTGTTACTTGTTTGAGTTTAGTATAGGTATATTTAATATTACCTATTCGGCTCCTACCTGTTAGGTATTTTAACTT
>MCHG01000474.1_pt1 | contig 10849 bp, 12 predicted proteins | sample 787351 | NCBI WGS metagenome assembly MCHG01 (sample SAMN05430296, study PRJNA330682) | permafrost metagenome | biome: Cold desert; feature: permafrost; material: soil; isolation source: enrichment culture inoculated with soil incubated with H2/CO2 at 20 degrees... ... | reverse complement strand
ACAAAGAAACAGGAAAGACTTTATAAGAGTCTCGGAATTAAGCCGCCAACCACGTTATAAATTATCGGGAATCTAGGCTAAAGCTTAGACCATCATTTGGAGCACTTTGCCCTAAGTTGCTTGTTGGCAAGACTACGTCTGCTAAAGGATAGAACTTGATTTCAGTTTGAGCATTAACGTTAGAAGTCCCTAGCCATCCCGTAGGTTCTATTTCTAGGCCAAGATGATAACTTTGTTTATTCCATTGATGAGATTCGACGTGTGTCCAGTCCACTATGGCTTTCTCAAGTGGTTTCGCAATCATTGGAAGCGATTTTAGTGAATTTCCGTTAATTTTAACTTCTGTAGTGTATTTTGCTCCTCCGCTATCTAGATTCTCTTCTTTCCAATTGCTATTCCAGCTCTCTGTTAGGAATTTACTAACTTCTTTTCCATCTAATGCGCCACCCTCCGTAACCACTTGGATGGCTAAATCAACAGTACCGCTATTCATTAAGACATTCCAGTTAATTGTCATTTCCTGATTAACCGGTAAATCTATACGAGTCTCTACCATGTTATTTTTATATTCATCTAATTTCTTTCCATCAGGCATTGTTACACTGGCCTTAGCAAGAAAATTTCCCTTTAAGCTTTTAGCCTGCTCTTCATTCATTTTTCCTCTCTTTGTAAGAGCGTCCCATACCCAATTGAAATAATTTTCTGCTGGAGTTTTATCGACAAAATGAAAAGTCGTTGAAAATGGTGGACCAGTCTTAGAAAAATCAATATCAGCAGTTTCTCCCGTTAACGCCTGTGTATGGCTTTTAAGCTCACCTGGGTTGAATACGTCTTCCATCACGAAAGTTCCATCCACTAAGTTAGCCTTGACCTTCATACCAGTCGGTGCAGATTGTTTAAGCGTATCGAGTAGCTCCGCCATTGTTAAACCGTAAGTGTTTTCTAAAACTACTGGATCTAATTTCATTTCGAAACTTCGACTACCACTCAAATCGGAAGACAACTGAGTATTAACCTTAGCGGCTCCGCATCCGCTCAAGGATAACATGATTATAAGAAGACCTAAAATATATAACTTTTTAATAATAGCAACACCCCTTACCTAAAATGTTACTATTGGTATGCCCTTATCACTTAAATTATAAACTCTCTATGAGCTACTCAGAGCATCAGCCCTAGGAAATTAACCTCTAGCAAGCTTAAACTCCTTAGAGGTCAATTCAAGGGGTGTGGATGTAATTCATGCAGTTAATACACACCCAACCTGGCCGAGCAGGTGTAAGTCTTCGAAGATTATAGAGAGGCTCTGGCACAAATACTATGTAACTACAAATGAAGTTACACAAAGTCTATAATCCATACCATAAAAGCCATGATAGAAGAGGCTTCTCAAAAGTTCAGAGAACTAATTGGAAGCATCTACATATTTCATACCAGATCCTAATAAGTTTGTCTAAAGAGTAGAGTAGAGTGAGGTGAGGTGATCGATATGGGTATGGCGATCTTATTCAGAAACACTGATAAGCAAAACCCCTTCAGAGAAAGTTTACTTGAACTGGCCAGTTGGCCAGGTGACGAATTAATATTAACTACCGGAACAGTAGATGAAGGAGTTTATTATAATGAAGATACATCGTATAACCACAAATTGGCAGAGTGCATAAGGCAAGGTTTTACCACCAAAAGCGGCGAAGTTGACGGAATCATAAGAATATGCGGAGGAAGGTTCTGGGAGCACAACAAAGTTGACTACTGTGCGACGTTGGACAAATCATCACGGAAATTCGTTCCCAACATTGGGATTACAAGTTTTCTTCCGGGAAGTGGTTGCAATTTATGCAGTTTTAATCATTTAGTACTATATCTTGCAGAATATTTTAAGGGAACGAACGTCACAGTTCGGAGGTATCACGACTCCAATTGGCATGCAAAGATAGCTGTTAAAATCAAGAACAAGAAGCATATATCTAATTTAGTTGGAACTATCGTCGGCAGTAGCAACTTAACCGAACGTTCATTTGGATTTCACACTCATTTTAATAGCGAATGCGATGTTTTCATGTGGAACCGTCGTATTCTATCATCCCACAATATTAATTGTAGCATAGACACTCTTACTACAGAAGACATCATAACATACAGAGAAAAGTTTATTGACATCTTACCGGTTAAGTTAAGAGATGGTTTAGCGGAACGAAATTTCGCTACAGTGTTAATACAAAGCCTGTCATTAATTAGGTCTTCCAACCAGGTCATCGCTCTTCATGATGATATCAATAATGTGAACATCAACGGATGCTGTCAACCTCGAAGAATACGAAGAAAGGGAAGGGACATGAACGTGACTTACTAACCCCGATCATATTTCTTGGTTAAAAGTAGATGTATCTGTTAAACGGGCGAATCCACTTGGCAACGAATTTTTGGCTAAGCTCGCTAATAAGCGCTATCATAGATGTTTTGGTAGTAGCAAGCGTTAATAATGCAGGTCAAAAACAGTCGACAGATACCTTGATCGTTCGAGGCGTCGAGGCGAAAGAAATCGCCGACGGCCTAAAAACAAAAAAAGAAGTATCCGCTATGTACTATCACAGCGAATACCATGGACAAATTAGCATTACGGCATTTAACGTCAACAATTTAAGGGCTAGAGAACCTGTAGAAGCCCTAGAAGCCCTAGTCATGGTTTATACCCTAAAACAAGAGGCAACTGTGACAGTTGCCTCTTGTTGCATGTTTAGATTAAAAAGAACCTGATATACTAGATGTCATTCAGAGGAAACGTGGGGTTGCATAATTATGCAGACACATTTCTTCCCATAACCCAAAATAATAATGCGAAGCCTCTCATAAGCCGAGTTCTGTCCCTCCGTATGGAGGTGATGATCATCTATCTCGAACCGCCGTTACCGACGGCCTCTAGCGACCTTACCCGGGAACAAAAACGGGCCGTTCATAGTTCCCCTATTCAGTCTTGCTCCAGGTGGGGTTTACATGGCCAGCCAGTCACCTGGCTGCCGGTGAGCTCTTACCTCGCCTTTCCACCCTTACCAATCCGGAGGTCAGTCGTCGGAAGCCAGATGCCAGATTTGAGTCAACTAATTCTGACCTCTGGCCTCTGAAGACTGACCTCTGTTTGGCGGTATCTCTCTGTTGCACTATCCTTGGGGTTCCCCCCACTGGGTGTTACCCAGCACCTCGCCCTGTGGAGCTCGGACTTTCCTCAGAGGCGACCTTTCGGTCCTTACCTCCGCGATCATCTGATTGGCTTCGCTACGTAATCTTACTAGAAAAACCAACTTTGGTCAAATAGATAATTTTACCTCTATCAATAGTAAAACTCCCGCTTCTAGAAGTGAGAGTCTTAGCTGGAGTGAATTAACTAGTTTTTTCGCTTATCTTCTGTCATTTCTTCCATCTCATCGTCAATGTCCATTAACGCGGTTAACCATTTGGCACGGTTACCTTTATTCTCCGCTAAATTTACTAAGACTTTTTCGCGTTCCTTTTGTAAAATTTCTATGCGATTCATAAACATGTTCCATCGGACTCCTTTCTTGCAAGGTTCTAAGCAAATCAAAGATGACAATTCTTCTAAATAGGCTTTATGCACTTCCGTGAAAAGAATCTATTTTCAGACTATTGCTTGAACTTAATAGTACAATATCCTTCAATTTCTGTCAAGTGGTAATATTTACTTTCACAAACTTTTGTACACTTCACCTTGACTGCCATGAAGACGTCACCCGGTTTAGCTTAGGGTGGGTTACACAAATTCCTTCGTATCGTATCACCCTATCCAAGGAGAACGATTTACTGAACTCACTCGAACCTCAACCCCCTGAAGGGATTTTTCTGTCGATAGATAGTTATATAGTGCTTGAAGCATGGGGGCCTCACTCAGGAAGTGCCCGAGATCGCCGACGGCCATACCGCCTTCAAGGGCATCTAGTGCGGCATGATGGTCAACGTCACCCGTAATGAAAAGATCAGCGCCTTTAAATAACGCTTTAGGTACAAAGCTAGCTCCGCTCCCATTGACGATCACCACTTTTCGCACAGTCTTTTCTAACGACCCTGCTAGGCGGACTCCAGCCAAATCATAGGAATGTGCGTACACTCCTGAATGACTTAAGCAATCTAAAAAGCGATTCCAGACTTCTCCTAATGTTTCTGGGCTCGGTAGATACCCACTTACCCCATACCCTCGCTGCTCCTCACTATTAAGCAGCGCTGACTCCTCCAAAACTTTTATTTTCGTCAATCCAAGGACCTCGGCAAGTGCTCTGCTCGAAGAAAAAATGGACTGGTCTAAATTCGTATGGGCCGCGTAATAGCCAATCTGATGTTGCAGAAGTCTGAGAGGAACCTGAGCTGCGGCATTATCTGCTCTTAAATTTTTTAGGGGTCGAAAAATTATTGGGTGATGTGCCACGATTAGCTGTGCGCCATACGCTTTCGCTTCTTCGGCGACCTCCAACGTTCCATCTAATGTAATCAGGATGCGTTTAATAGGGGTGGATCCGCACCCGACGAGCAAACCGACATTATCCCAAGCCTCAGCCCATGATTTGGGTGCTATTTTTTCTATAACCTGAGCCACTAACTCTGCTGTTACTGCCATCTTCGTAATCCCTCCACCAACGCCAATTCCTCAGATACTTCTTTGATTTTGACCAGAACCTCAGTGTTTGTTGACTTTTTCATTTGCACCCTTCGCTTTGTAAGCATGGTCCAGTACTCGCTCATATATTGTATCAAGAGGTCCGTCCGTTCTTCCAAGACAAGTGGCCCAAAATGCCAAACGAGTTTCTGTACAAGACGTAGAAACTCGGGAGCTAAGATACCCTCGTTTTCAAGGACGGTGTGTAACCGGTCACTCCACTTACGTTCAAACGTTTGAAGCTCAGAGCCATTCCAGCCATCGTCCTTAGAGAAGGCCATAACAACATAGATACGGCCGTCTTCTTCAACTAACCTTTCCGTTTTCAGCCGCCATCCGTTCTGTAACAATGCCAAACGCAGCGCGCTCTCGGAACCTTGGGGTTGCAGAATAAGATCCTGCACAGAGTCTAAAACGTCCGGTCGAGCAGAAAAGATGTCTAGCATGGTTTTCCCACCCATTCCTGCCAGCGTCAAGACATTCACTTCCCCGGCCTCAAGTGGCATTAGCCCATCACCAAATCGAACATCTATGACTTTTTCTAGATGCCGAGCTTTGACGGCCGCTAAGGCCGATTGATACGGACCTTCATGAACGTCAATGGCAACTGCTTTTGATATCCACTGAGCCTCATATAGGGCTATAGGCAAATAAGCATGATCTGTCCCTATGTCCCCGAGATTTGCGCCCTTTGGGACAAACGCTGCGACTGTTTGCAGGCGAGGACCAATTGTAACTGATAACGACATAGTTCACCTCATTATTAAGCAATACCTTAGTCAAATCTATTATGTCCAAAAACTCTGTCTCTGGAACCTCAACATATGTTGGAAACACAAAATGGACCCAGCAAGTTGCTACAGTCCATTATCTACATCTTAGGTGCTTTGCTTTATTTGGTGGGCGATACTGGTCTCGAACCAGTGGCCTCATCCGTGTGAAGGATGCGCTCTACCGCTGAGCTAATCGCCCCTGTTCGATATTCGTTGTTCGTTGTTCGATAACCATACGAACAAGAACTTCGTGCTTTGCATTACCTTTGTCTTCCACCGTTTCGAACCACGAATCACAAACTTCGCATCTCGAATTGGTGGGCCCACTTGGATTCGAACCAAGGACCAACCCGTTATGAGCGGGGGGCTCTACCGCTGAGCTATGGGCCCGTATTGAGAAGCAAAATGGCTCCCCGAGTAGGACTCGAACCTACAACCTACCGGTTAACAGCCGGTTGCTCCACCAATTGAGCTATCGAGGAATGTCCTTTGCACGGGTTATTATACGTAATTAAGGGCTCATAGTCAAGCATTATCTTAAATTTAATTAATTCTGACCCTGAATCACCTTCGATATTCGATGAATTAAGCACCCTAGTTGAATTACGATTTTCACAACATCGAACTTCATATTCTAGGCTTATTCCAAGTAATCCTTAAGCTTTTTACTCCGGCTTGGATGGCGCAATTTCCGTAAAGCTTTGGCTTCAATCTGACGAATTCGTTCCCGTGTAACCCCAAATTCTTGGCCAACTTCTTCCAAGGTCCGGGTCCGTCCATCATCCAGTCCAAAACGCAACCTCAGCACTTTCTCTTCCCGGGGGGTTAACGTTTCTAGAACTTCTTCCAGCTGCTCTTTTAAGAGGATGAACGAAGCAGCCTCCGCTGGTGCTGGAGCATCTTCGTCAGGAATAAAGTCTCCTAGGTGGGAGTCTTCTTCTTCCCCGATGGGTGTCTCTAGTGAAACTGGCTCTTGAGCAATCTTCATGATTTCCCTTACTCGTTCAACAGGGATATCCATCACTTTCGCGATTTCTTCTGGAGCTGGTTCCCTCCCTAATTCCTGCAAGAGTTGCCGAGAAACGCGGATCAACTTGTTGATCGTTTCTACCATATGCACTGGAATCCGGATAGTCCGAGCTTGGTCAGCAATAGCACGGGTAATGGCTTGACGTATCCACCAAGTGGCATACGTGCTAAACTTAAACCCTTTGATATAATCAAATTTTTCGACTGCCTTAATCAGACCCAGATTACCCTCTTGAATCAGATCAAGGAAAAGCATACCCCGTCCAACGTAGCGTTTGGCAATACTGACTACTAGACGCAAATTTGCTTCCGCTAGTCGACGCTTAGCCTCCTCGTCGCCTTCTTCCATTCTTTTAGCCAGCTGTATTTCTTCCTCAGCAGAAAGCAGAGGGACTCGACCAATTTCCTTGAGATACATGCGGACCGGATCATCAATTCCCACGCCTTCTGGGACGCTGAGGTCCACCTCCGCTTCTACCTCTTCATCCTCTTCAGCCTCTTCAGCCACTTCTTCCTCTTCTTCTTTGGCTTTTTTCAGAATCTCCAGATCAACTTCTCCAGGTTCAGGCAACACATCTATTCCCATACGGCCAAATTGTTGGTAGACATCGTCAATTTGATCCGCGGAAAGATCAATCCCTTGGAGAGCATCCATAATCTCTCGGAATGTTATCGACCCTTTCTTTTTGCCTTTCTGAATGAGGGCCTGGACGCTATCCATTTTTTCCTGTTCGTTCATCTGTCCCCCACCTTCCCTCAGATCGTTCTTTTGCGAGTCTTTAACCTTACTATTCGCCACGTTTTAACCGCTCTCCTATCTCTTTCAACAGAGCCATGGCCCCAGCCATGTCACCGGATTTTTCTAAAGTTGCCATGCGCGCTTGAAGATCTTCTACTCTTTCCTCTGCTTGAGTCGAAAGAATTTCCTTGATACAATCCTCTAAAAGGCGCTCAGTTTGAGATATATCTAACTCTTCCAGGAGCAAGCTTGCTAGTCGGCTTTGAACTATTTCGTCACAGTGTGCCGGTAATGCGCCATCCTGATCGAGATAATTAAATATTTGCTGATGTACAGGGACTTTCCAAAAAGATCCTCCTAGCGTTGCCTTGATTTTAGGCAAGTGTGCAAGATTTTCTAAAAGCATGCGCAGAAGCAAGAGCTCCGCTCGATAAACCCCTAAATAAACGGTCGGCGGAAGGGGTGTGCTATTGTCCTTACTTATAATGGCATCAGTAATATTATCTCTACTTTTTATAGAACTAACCTGATTTTGTTGAGAATATTCCTGTAGGCGCTCTTTTTTCGGTTTTTTTGCCTCCTGGCTTGCAATTTCGCGTTGTACAGCCTCTAAAGTAAGTCCAAGTTCCAAACTCAAAAAGCGCTCATACCCTTCTCTTTCGACTGGGCTAATAACTTTCAAGATATCTGGCGCAAGTTTAATGACGAGTTCTGCCTTTTCAGGAATGTTACCGGGTGGCTTTTCGCGAACTAATGTCCGATACTTAAACTCCACAAAGGTTAAAACCTTGCTCAGAGCTTTGTTAAATTCCTCCACACCGTAACTTTTCAAGAACTCATCTGGATCCTTGGCACCAGTTAAGGTTAAGACGTCCACCCGAATCCCAGCATCGCGCAGGATTTCTCCCCCTCGAAATGCAGCCTGAATTCCCGCCCCATCTGAGTCATAGAGTAGGACGACCCGTAAAGTGTACCGTCTCAAAAGCTTGGCCTGTTCCTTTGTTAACGCTGTACCCAAGGACGCTACCGCATTCGGGAACCCAGCATTTTGCAGGGCAATAACATCCATATATCCCTCAACCAAGAGAGCATAGCCTTCTTCGCGAATACCTTGATGCGCTCGATGCATTCCATAGAGGTGATGCCCCTTATTAAAGAAAGCATTCTCTGGAGAATTCAGATACTTAGGAAGTGAATCATCCAACACGCGGCCACCAAAGGCAATTGGCTGTTTGCGCCGGTCGAGTATACTAAATAGGACGCGGTTACGAAAACGATCGTAATACTGTTGCCCGTCTTTGTTTTGCGTCTCCTTTTCAATAGCTAGGCCTGCCTCGGCTAATTCATGAGGTCGAACGCCCCGTTCCTGCATGTAACCCAATAAACCATCCCAGCGTTCTGGTGCATACCCTAAACGAAAACTCTTCATAGTATCCTGGTCGAGCCCTCGCTTAGCAAAGTAGACCCTTCCAGGCTCTCCTGCTGGTAATCTCAACAGCACATCATGAAAGTAGCTTGCTGCCCATTCGTTAATTTCTTCAAAACGTCGGCGAAGTCGGTTTTCTTCCCGTTCACGAGGGGATTGTTCCTTCTCAGGAAGAGACACGCCGTAGCGGCTCGCCAAATTTTTAACGCTTTCAACAAAAGACCAATTTTCCTTCTTCATGACAAAAGAAAAAATGTTTCCTCCAACGTTGCAGCCAAAACAATAAAACATTTGTTTTTCAGGGGTCACAGTAAAACTAGGTGTCTTTTCCGAATGGAAAGGACAAAGCCCCCAATAGTTTTTCCCCTTACGCTGCAAGCTGACGTATTCAGATATAACCTCAACAATATCCGTGCGCATTCGTACTTCGTCAATAGTCGATTCCGGAATTAATTCGTCATGAATCCTATTTTCCACGTTTTTACGCCCTTCGGTGCTTACCCACAATTTATTTACTTTGTCAACCCTTCGTTCATACAATTCTTCGCCGAAAATTCACGGAATCCTCTTTTTTTGTTTCCTTCTTCATAATTACTTTTAGAAAGAATTCAAATATTTTTCCAGAAACTATTTTATTCTCCTTTTTACATGATAATCCCTCCTTTCCTCGACAATTATTTCTACAAAGTATCTGATGCATTCAGATTACCAATTAAACCCTTTCCCCTATTTAAAAATCATGTTAATATATAAACAATGATTTGTATCATTCTACAAAGAACAGATTGATACAAATATAGTACCCTATGAGGAAGGTGGATATATTATGTCCAGACATACATTTAAAACTCTTTTTTTTACACTAGTTACGATGCTACTTATGGGAATTTTTCTGACAGGATGTACTTCCACCAAAACGCCAACCGATAAACTAGGTGATACTACCACCAAATCCTCGGGGACCTCTCCAGTTTCCCCAACCCCTTCTGCCCCAGTCGCCCCCGCAACATCGACTGAGGAGTCGGTAAAATTAACCCTCTACTTCCCAAATGCGGATGCTAGTGGATTAATTGCCACTGAGCGAACAGTGGTCGTCAAGGATAATGCAGTGATCAAATCAATGTTTACAGAACTGGCGACACCCCCTAAAGGAATGGAAAAGCCCCTTCCTGAAGGAACAACTTTACTCGGCGCAATAGTTAGCAAAGAAGGCTTGGCCACCATTGATCTCTCCTCCGACTTCAAAAAGAACTTTACCGGAGGCTCAACCGGCGAACAAATGACAATGTATAGCATCGTAAACACGTTAACCACTCTTCCGAGCGTCACTAGTGTACAATTTCTCTTAGACGGGAAAAAACTTGACGGCATACTCGGGAACTTAGATACCAGCACCCCTCTTAAGCGTAATGAAAGCTTAATTAGTAAATAATACAAGTTCGTTCAAGCACCTGCAAGTTCTGGAAGATTCTCAGACATGCAGGCATACCTTAACCGCTACGACACCCTACTAGCCCCAAGCTAAATAAGAATTCTTAGCTTGGGGCTGGGCAAGAGGAATTACATCAAATAACTTGATCAAAGGTGGTTGAGAGCCTAGGCTCTCAACCACCTTTGCCGTAAGTATCCATAGTGAGGATGGCAAGGGGACGTCTGTTTGCACGTATAACAAAAATCGGCCCCGCCCCCCCGTCAATCCGCTTTTCCCGCTTTTCCCGCTTTTCCCGCAGCGCGGGAAACAGGCCGTATCCACATCCGTAACCCACCGCCTTCGCGGTCGTAACAGCCAATACAACCTTAATGCCAGAAAGCACACAAAGCGTCTCTGCGTCAATAAACGCAGACAGCGCCACGGGCCTTCTCCGTCGTTCCCAATCCCCGTCCGTCGTTCTCAATCCCCCATCGACCCCAACCTAGAGGGCCCTCGATCAAACGTCCAACGCCTTTGCGTCGTCGTAACTAATACGCCTTAATGCCAGAAAACACCCACAAAGCGTCTCTGCGTAATAAACGCAGACAGCGCCACGGGCCTTCTCCGTCGTTCCCAATCCCCGTCGTCCTTCCAATCTCCGTCGACCCCAGCCTAGAGGGCCCTCGATCACACGTCCAACGCCTTTGCGTCGTCGTAACTAATACGCCTTAATGCCAGAAAACACACAAAGCGTCTCTGCGTAATAAACGCAGACAGCGCCACGGGCCTTCTCCGTCGTTCCCAATCC
>MCHG01000473.1_pt1 | contig 10855 bp, 7 predicted proteins | sample 787351 | NCBI WGS metagenome assembly MCHG01 (sample SAMN05430296, study PRJNA330682) | permafrost metagenome | biome: Cold desert; feature: permafrost; material: soil; isolation source: enrichment culture inoculated with soil incubated with H2/CO2 at 20 degrees... ... | reverse complement strand
GTCCGTGAAAATTTGTGAAGATAATATTATATCCGATCTCCTCTTATGAAATATGATAATTATGGGGACAGCTGTTAAAGAAATCAAGGAATTAAAGGGCTTTTTGCCCAGGTCTATTGTGTATGCTGAACAGATAAACGAAGACTTTGCCGAAGGGATCGCTGGTTTTTATAAAGCCGTCTGGAAGGAAAGGGAAGGAGGGCTTTCCATGAGGCAAAAACACCTTATGGTCTTTGCTATCGCCTGTTCCAACAATAACACCGAAAGTGCAGTCAAAATCCTGGAAAGGCTTCATAAATTTGGAGCTACCAGAGCCGAGATCAATGATGCCATGATGATCGCTGCCTGGACCGGAGGAATCCAGCATTTTACAGATTTCAGTGCAGTAGTACTCAAAGAGATGGAAAAGCTGGGCTATTAAAAACAATCCCTTTACTTTTTCAGAAAATTTTTGATTTCAGATTAATATTCCGAGACTTCTGAATTTTTTGCAACGGAACCGTTTTTTTGGGGTTGATAATTTTTGAGACCAGATCAGAAGAATAGATTTTAAATATTTATTGTAGAAATTCCTCTAAATTAATACAACCAGAGCTACAAAAGGAGTTAACCAGAGCTACAAAAGGAGTTAACCAGAGCTACAAAGGAGTTAACCAGAGCTACAAAGGAGTTAACCAGAGCTACAAAAGAGTTACCTAGAGAATATCAAGGGGAAAATTTCTTCAGTATAATGCCTGTCAGTATAATGCATAAAACTACTGCAGCAATGACACCTCCGGCAGATTTCATCGAAAATTTTATTTGAGGGTTGTGGGTCCATTTTAACATACTGGAGAATTTGTTTGATTCAGGCGTATATTCGTGATCGATTTCTGGTTCAATCGGATAACTCTTTTTCAATTCCGCACTTATGTCTGTTGAACTTGCAAAAAACGTGGTCTCAATTCCTGAGTAAGGTATTATTTTGAGCCGACAGATGTCCATTTGTTTCGCAGAACCCTCAATTATTTTCTGAAGAGGTCCTTCTATATTTTTAGCAATTTCACCTAATACCTCGACATATTCCTTAAAAGCACCCTCTTCCGTCAACATTGTAGATTTTTGGGACTTATTAAGATTCTCTATGCAGGCCATCAACTTATATAGAAATTGTATAAAGGTTTCTCCTTTCTCGTTTCCCCTGTATATATCCTCACAACTGGCCAGCTCTCCTTTCCAATTTTTGATTTCGCCTTCGAATTTCGGTACTTTTTCCGGTTCGATTACTGACAGCATATAACCCAGCATTTCCGAAAGACAAGACATCGAGACTGAAAAGGCATTACAAATTTGATTCTCTTTTAGAGATGCCTCTGCTGCCATTTTATAGGATTGAGATGCATCATCTATACCATTCAGAATTTTCTCAAGCATTTCAATATTGAAAGGCGGCCGGAAGTCAAGTCTCCGAATTCGATCTCTGCCTTTAAGCGTGTACCCTTTGGTCAAAGAAATGCCCTTGAATTTCTCTCCTGCCTGCTTGCCTGCTTCAATATACTTATTTCCTGAGATTTCAGCATATTCTCCACTTTTACCGTATTCTTTCAAAATGTAATATTTATTTGCAAAGTCTTCATATAACCATGCAAGAACAAGATTTTCTCTAACATTGTCTCCATTTTTTCTGAATAGCATGGATGCGATCTTCATTTCTTCAATTGCTTCCATCTCTAGATTCTTGGAGAACAGAAGCAAACTGTAAACACCACGGACATTCGGTTTTTTGGGATCTAATTCAATTGCAACTTTAAATTGTTCTTCAGCCTCTTCAAGCCTTCCGGTTTCTAAAAGGAGAAGTCCGTAATTTGAGTGTGCACGGACATGTTTCGGATCATTTTTGAGAGCAAGCTTATACTGTTTTTCAGCCTCTCTCTTTTTGCCCATTTCATTAAGGAGATTTCCATAATTGTAATGAGTGGCTACATTTTTAGGATCGACTGCCAGAGCAAGCTTATATTGTTTTTCTGCCTTTTCCGGCAACCCCATATTTTCTAGGAGAAGCCCGTAATTATAATGAGTATCTGCATCATTGGGGTTGGCTGCCAGGGAAAACTTATACTGTTCTTCTGCCTCTTCATGCCTCCCCATTTGTTTAAGGAGATTTCCGTAATTTGAGTGAATGTCTGCGTTATTGGGATCGGCTTCTAAAGCTAGTTTATACTGTTCTTCTGCTTCTTCCAGTCTCCTCATTTGTTTAAGGAGAAGCCCGTAATTGTAGTGAGTAGCTGAATGTTTTGGGTCGGCCGCTAAAGTAAGCTTATACTGTTTTTCTGCCTGTTCAGGCCTTCCCATCTGTTTAAGGAGAAGCCCGTAACTGTAGTGAGTGAGTAGATGTTTTGGATCGGTTTTGAGAGCAAGCTTGTATTGCTCTTCTGCCTGTTCAGGCCTCCCGGCTTCTGAAAGGAGACGGCCGTAATTGTAGCGAGTAGCTACATGGTTCGGATCGGCTGCTAGAGCGAGTTTATACTGTCTTTCAGCTTCTTCCTTCCGCCCAATTTCTGAAAGGAGAAGGCCGTAATTGTAATGAGTGGCTACATGCTTTGGATCAGTTTCAAGAGCAAGCCTATACTGTTCTTCTGCTTCCTCATTCAGCTCCATTTGCTTAAGGAGATTTCCGTAATTTGAGTGTACTCGGACATGTTTCGGATCAATTTCGAGAGCAAGTTTATACTGTTTCTTGGCCTTTTCCAGCCGCCCATTTTGTTTAAGGAGAAGCCCATAAGTGTAGTGAGCATCTACATGTTTTGGGTTAATCTCTAGAGCCAGCTTATACTGTTTTTCTGCTTCTTCCTGCCGTCCCATTTTTTTAAGAAGAAGACCGTAATTGTAGTGAATATCCGCATCTTTGGGATCGGCTTCCAGAGAAAGTTTATACTGTTTTTCTGCCTCTTCCTGCCGTCCCATTTGTCTAAGGAGATTTCCGTAATTTGAGTGGATGCCTGCGTCATAGGGTTCAGCCTCCAGAGCAAGCCTATACTGCTCTTCTGCCTCTTTCAGTCTCCCCATTTGCTTAAGGAGAAGTCCATAACTGAAATGAGTTGCTAGATGTCTTGGATCGGCTTCCAGAGCAAATTTATAATGCTTTTCGGCCCTTTCCGGCAGTCCCATTTCAGAAAGGAAAAGTCCGTAACTGTAATGAGTAGCTGAATGTTGTGGATCGGCTGCTAGGGCGAATTTGTACTGTTCTTTGGCCTTTTCCGGCAACCCCAATTCAGAAAGGAGAAGTCCGTAATTATAGTGAATGTCTGCATCGTCAGGGTCAGCTGCCAGAGCAAGCTCATACTGTTTTTCGGCGTCATACGGTCTGCCCATTTGTTTAAGTAGAATTCCATAATTTGAGCGAACGCCTGCATTCTTGGGGTCGGTTTCCAGAGCCAGCTTATACTGCTCTTCTGCCTCTACCTGCCTACCCATTTGTTTAAGAAGAAGGCCATAATTCGAGTGAGTAGCTACATGTTTTGGATCGGCTGCAAGAGCCAGTTTATACTGTTTTTCTGCATTCTCCGGCTGCCCAATATCTAAAAAGAGAAGTCCGTAATTGTAATGAGCATCTGCATAATTTGGGTCAATTTTCAGAGCCAGCTTATAATGTTCTTCTGCCTCTTCCTTTCGCCCAATTTCTGAGAGGAGAATTCCATAATTTGAGTGAATTGATACGTTTTTTGGGTTGATATCCAGTGCAAACTTATACTGTTCTTCAGCCTCTTCCGGTTTCCCAATCTGTTTAAGGAGATTTCCATAATTATAGTGAGTGGATGCATTAATGGGGTCAATTTTCAGAGCCAGCTTATACTGTTCTTCTGCCTCTTCCAACCTCCCCATGATAGCAGAAGCTACTCCGATATTATAATGGGCAATTGCTTTAGTATCTCCTTTAGACAGTCTTGCAGATGTTTTTGCAAATATATAGGCTAAAACATACATTTCGTTTGATCCGCAGACATAGCATAACTCAAGTAAAAAATCAGGAGAAATTGAATTCTTTTTCGAAAGTTTTGTAACAAAGTCAACTGCGCTGTCCAAATCTCCTTTTACAGATTTGAGATGTTCAATTACAATCCCAATGAGTTTTTTTGCTTGATCTTCCTCCATAAACAGAAACCAACCAACAAAAGTTAATTAATTTAACTGTTGCATTTTATAAATAAATATTTTATTATAGTGTAATCAAATATTGATTTAATTTAGCAAAATATGACACTATAAGATAACATACGAGCATATTGTGTCGCACTTTAATATACTATTAATTTTATAATTAGAAGCAATACATTGACTTAATAGGAAAAGAAAAACCAAAAACAAAGTTTGCTAACGCTGCCTGTCCTTATGAAGAGGGTAAAAATTATGATGTTATGGTAAGGCAATGTTGTCGGCATCGTATTCATCAAGACGGGAACAAGAATATTTGAAGCTACATCTGCCGCAGTTGAGGCAGAGCCTCCTCCCATTCCTCTCCTCATTAGTTCAAACCTTGTGCATGCCGAGACTGCTGAAAAACCCCACAGAATGTTTTTGATATTCGATAAACTCTTCTTCCTCAGGAAGCCAAGCCCTATTCCTTATTCTTTCCGGCTGCCACTGGATTTTTAAAAAAGAAAAAAAATGAAATAACATAGAGAAAAAATGAAATAACATAGAGAGCTTCTTTCGACTCTTGAGTTACTCCTTCGATTTCCTCTTCACTGCGGTGGGATCAAGACCTTATCTATTTGATGAATTACTCCATTGCTGGACTTGATGTCAGCTTTTGTTACGTTTGCACCCCCGACTTGCAAGCCTTCAGCCGTCTTATTGACAGAAAGTACTCCTCCTTCAAGTGTCGGGAAGCTTTTCATGTTTGCAATATCTTTTCCCATTAGTTCTCCAGCTGCAACATGGTAGGTGAGAACTCTTTTCAATTCAGTTTTATTGTTCATAAGTGCCTGAACCGTACTCGCCGGAAGTGCGGCAAAGGCTTTATCGGTTGGAGCAAAGATTGTATATGGTCCCCCTTTAGCCAGGGTTTCTTCAAGCCCTGCAGCATTAACAAGCTTGACCAGAGTTACGTAATTTTCATTGTTTAGTGTTTGCACAATATTGTTTTCACTCCTTCCGACATTAGATTCATTTGTTGCTTTCGTTTCATTCGGCGCTTTTTGAGCACAACCGGAAGCAAATAACATCATTGAAATAACCAGCACTGTAACAAGCACAGCGCCAATAGGTCTTATTTTCCTCATAATCTCATCCCCCTTTTCGATAAAATATACATATAAAGCACATCCAATAATGATTATACATATTATTCTTTATATAACCTATCTATATTTTATTATTTATATAACTTCCATTCTGCAATTTCTCCTCCATTCTTCTCGAAAAATCGCTTTGTGGAGTTAAAAAAGCCCCTTAGGTTCAGCATTATAGTGGTCACAATAAAAATCAACACTTCATAAACTAAAAAAGATACGTTTATAATACATTCACTAATTAATTTGCGCCTGTGTTAATAGTGGTGTTGTATAAGAGCGTGTCTTAAAATTAGATTTGATTCCACAATTGGGATTGGACTTGGTATTTGAACTGAAAAATGAAGCATTAAACCGTTAAATGTCTAAAATGTAATTTAAACCATGATGTTTATTATATTTGATTTTATACATCGAGTGCGTAAATCCTTGGGATAAAGTACTATCCTATAAGATCGATATGTACACCTGAATTTCGGAAAAATATACTATCTAATTTCTAATTTTAAAATAAACGTTGCTCATTATCCAATTGTAGAAATGATTTGAATTTTAAGACAGCCTCTAAGTCTGGAATTGAAACGGGCAAAGGCTAAAATTTTGCTCAGTCATAGCAACCAGTGTGGAGGCCATAAATGAAAGTCTTAAAAACCCTCTCCCGCGTTTACATCAACGACCTGAATCCCTCTATTGAATTCTACGAAGAACTCTTAGGCACTGCCGCACCCATGCATTTTGAAATTCCTCAAATAGGCCTGGAACTGGCTCAGGTAGGAGATATTTTGCTCATAGCCGGCTTTGATGAAGCTTTGAAACCTTTCAGAAGCACGCAGGCTACGATGCTTGTTGATTCTCTCGATGAGTTCAAAACTTACCTGGAAGAAAAAGGAGCTGAAATTATCCGGGGACCAGCAAAAGTTCCGACAGGCAGGAACATGACGGTAAGGCATCCGGACGGATCGATAATAGAATATGTGGAACACTCAAAAGCCGTCTGAAAACAAACGTAAAAAAGAAACTTTAAGGATTATGTTTCAAAGCCGACATTCTAACTTTTTTTATTAGAGCGGGAAATGTTTTAAACTTAGAAATTAACCGGTTTGTGTATAAAAGTCTCATGAATCTAATTGGATTATCAGTAAACTTTACTTTCATTAATTTGGGAGCTTTCTTGGGGGGTATTATGGTAAATACTAGTTTCACACGGGATGTTCAGTTTCCGCCTTTGCCGATTGAAGAATGGGAAGATACAAAGAATACGCTGCACCTGTTTCTGCAGATTGTGGGAAAGGTCAGGCTTGCGTTGTTTCCGAAAATGAACCACTGGTGGCATGTGTCTTATTATGTCTCGGTGAGCGGGCTCACAACAGGGCCTATTCCTTATGAAGACCTGATTTTCGAGATGGAATTTGATTTCAGGGAACATGTTTTAAGGATCGATACCAGTGAGGGAGACTCGAGAAACGTGCCTTTAAAAGGGCTGTCTGTTGCCGCTTTTTACGGGAGCCTATTTTCAAGTCTTGGCGAACTCGGGATCGTGACAGGTATCAAACCTGTGCCTTATGACGTACCTGCAATAAGCACAGTGCCTTTTGCAGAGGATTATCAGCATGCGTCCTATATCGAAGAATATGTGAACAGGTTCTGGAGAATTCTTGTACAGGTTCATTCGATCTTTCAGGTTTTCAGGGGCTGGTATATTGGAAAGAGTTCTCCTGTACACTTTTTCTGGCACAGTGCAGACCTTGCTGTGACACGGTTTTCTGGCAGGCCTGCTCCTGTCAAGGTAGGAGCAAATTCTGTCGAACGTGAAGCTTCCTCGCATGAGATGATCAGTTTCGGGTTCTGGGCAGGAGACAAAAATGTAAGGGAACCGGCTTTTTATGCATATATGCACCCGCAGCCTGCTGGTTTTATGAACGAGCCTCTAAGCCCGAAGGAGGCTTTCTGGAACCATGAAGCCGGGCTTGCGATGCTCATGTATGAGGATGTCCGAAACTCAGATTCGCCAGAAAAGGCGGTACTTGATTTTCTTGAAAGCGTGTATCAGGCAGGAGCAAAAAGGGCGAACTGGGATATTGAGGCTTTCAGGCTCCCTTCATTTGAAGAGCATCCTGAAGAGCAAGCTGAACATCAGCTAGAAAAGCATCCTAAAGAATATACAGACATACTGGAGAAGCTGGAAAGGCCTGATGCCTGAGTTCAAAATTAAAGGATTTCCAGGCTTTTTTACCTGTTTATCCCTTATCTTCTCTTTATTTTTTTGAGTTTTCTTTATTTTCCGTAGCTTTACAGGTAGCCTTGTGAAGGCTACGCAACTTTTCCCCGGAACAAGGAAAAATTGGATATAAAACGAAATATTTTCTCTTTGATAAAAAGTGACGGGATTCCTGCTCTGTGTGGAATCTCAAATTAGTGAACTCACTGAAAAATTAATCATCTTAGAATCTCGCTTAAATCAAAACAGTCGTAGCAGCATCAAACCTTCTTTTACTGATTTTTTGTTAAAAACCCAATCTCAAAAATTACCGCAAAAAGAGTGGCAAAAAACCTGGGAGATCAAGAAGGTCACCCAGAACTACTCTTGAAATGATTATTACCCTTACTTTTTTTACGCTGCTGTAAATCTTATAGTGAATTCCGTCCCAACTTCTCTTTTCAGTTCAAGTATCCCATCTATCTGGTCTACTAATATGCTTACCAGTTGTATGCCAAGAGTATCGGGATTTTCAATATCTATGCTTTCAGACATACCCACCCCGTTATCTGAAACAATCAGAATAAATCTGGTACATTTACAGTCTTCGTTTTTGCTTTCAGCTCTGTTGTCTTTACATTCTTCTCTTTCTTCCCTGCAAAGTTTGATTCGAATTTCCCCATTATCTTTGCCTGGAAACGCATGTTTGAGAGAGTTCGAAACAAGTTCGTTAACGATTGTTCCTAATGGGACTGCTATGTCCATGTTAAAGAAAATGCTTTCTTCCAGGTCTGTATTTAAGGCGGTATTGGCATTTCCAACCTTATATGTCTGGAAAAGGCTCTGAACAAGTTTCTTCAGGTACAGAGAAAAATTCAGAGTATCGTTTCCTCCGTTTTCGTACAATTCCTCATGGATAAGGGCCATAGATATAACCCTGTTCTGGCTTTCCCGGAAGGTTTCAAGGACATCCAATATTTGAACTGTTTCTCTCTGGCGAAAGTTTTCCATCTGAAGATCCAGAAGAGAACAGATCACCTGAAGGTTGTTCTTAACTCTGTGATGAATTTCTTTTTTGCGGATCTCTTCTATTCTTTTCAAAAGATCTTTTGTTTCTTTTTTCTCAGTGACATCCGTCATCACCCCGAGGATTTTTATGGAATCGCTCCCTTTTAGAGCGCAGAATCCATTATCTTCGATATGGACATAATTTCTATCTTTCCTTCTAAAACGGTATTCCATATGGAAGTTTTCCTTATCTCCAATAAGTTGTATGCCTTGATCACAGTATTTCATTTTTTGATTCAAGACCTCTGTTCGATCCTCAGGGTGAACATTGTCTATCCAGAACTCCATTCCTGTATTCAGCAATTCATTTTGAGTATATCCGGTAATTTTCTTTACGTCACTTGCCCAGTAAATTTTATCATTGTCAATATCATACTCGTATACGAGCTGACCTGCCTGTTCTGTGACGATCCTACATCTTTCCTCACTCTCCCTAAGTTTCGTTGCTATGCTTCTGCTTTCTGTTATATCTCTGGCAATAAATGAGATGGCCGTAAGTTTTCCAGAGATATCAAATACTGGAGAAAGGGTTACCGAAATATCTATTATCATACCGTCTTTTCTTAACCCTGAAGTTTCATAAGGCCGGACTGTATCTCCATGTATAATTTTGTTACTTAATTTTTTTGTTTCTTCATGTACGTGGGGTGGTGATATGATAGATATAGGCCTTCCAAGCATTTCTTTAGCTGAATAACCAAAAATTTTCTCTGCACTGTTATTCCAGCTGGTAACAATACCATAAAATGATTCGGTTATAATAGCATCGTTTGATGATTCCACAACATTTGCTAATTTATAAATTTTATCTTCTGCTTTTTTACGTTCAATGGAATATTGGATAGTGCTTTGTAACAATTTGCCTTCTATTTGCCCTTTAACCAAAAAATCCTGAGCACCCTTTTTTACAGCATAAGATCCGATTGTTTCATCATTCAGGCCAGTTAAGATAATTATAGGAATCAGTGGATTTTTATTGTAAATTTTGAGAAAAGTGTTAATACCATCGCTATCAGGCAATCCTAAGTCTAACAAAATTACATCAAAAGTTTGCTCTTTAAGAACACTTAAAGCTTCATTGAGCGTTTCGACATTTTTAAGCTCATACGAAAAATTGGCAAACTCTTCAAGCTGCTCTTCAATTAGATACGCGTCTCCGGAATTATCCTCGATAAGCAATATTTTGATATTTTTTTCCATAATTGCCTGTCCTATCAGGATTAAGTTGATCTTGGGGTCTTTTTATTATTTTATGTATTTTGATGGTCACGGTCAATTGCCAGCGGAATCAATGCTAATTTTGATGCTTCCGGGGGAGATCAATAAGCGCCGGATCTATTTCGTTGGTAACTTTACAACTTCAAGCCAGAAGTTTTCTATGGATTTCACTACCTTTATGAGATGATCAAAGTCAAGAGGTTTGGTGACATAAGCATTAGCATGAAGCTCATAAGATCTAAGTATGTCCTTTTCAGCTCTTGAAGTAGTTAAAACTACTACCGGTATATTTTTAAGGTTGTTATCTTCCTTGATTTCTCTGAGAACTTCACGTCCATCTTTTTTTGGTAAATTCAAATCAAGAAGAATTATATCTGGGCGCGGCGAACCTGAGAACTTCCCTTCACCACGTAAAAAAAGAATTGCCTCTTCTCCATCTTCTGCAACATGAATATTATTCCTAATTTTTGCCTCTTCGAAAACTTCTTCAATTAATCCGATATCGCCTTCATTGTCTTCCACTAAAAGAATTTCTACAGGTTTATCGATAAGCATCATTTGTAAAACTTCCATTATGATAGGTTTAACAAGATAAGATTTACGCGCTTGAACCACAAATCAGTAGCATTCAAACCTTTAACTACCAAAATACAAATTAAAGCTGCAACGTTTAATGTACTTGATTTTGCACCATCAATGCGCAAGTCTTACAAGAATTTAGTAACGATTTAGCCTCGAAAAGGCAATATCAATAGCCAGCTTCTCTAAGATTTAATGAGCAAATTTTGGGGGTCAATCGCCATTAATTGTTGGCCATCGATTATGTTGTTCTCAGTTTTATGCAGGTTGACAGTTATATACTTTTGAGAATCTCAAATCATTATCATTTGACGTATTTTTGGACTTAAATAATTATTAAATTTCACTATATATAACTTCTTGTTATAACTTTTTATATTATGTTGATACTAATTCGAGTCTGTTTCAAATCCAGTTATTTTTACATTATTTATTGAAAGATTGAGTTTATAGGACGAATTCGGTCTTCAATATTTCTAATATTCGATATTTAATATTCGATATTTAATATTTCACTATATAT
>MCHG01000472.1_pt1 | contig 10889 bp, 10 predicted proteins | sample 787351 | NCBI WGS metagenome assembly MCHG01 (sample SAMN05430296, study PRJNA330682) | permafrost metagenome | biome: Cold desert; feature: permafrost; material: soil; isolation source: enrichment culture inoculated with soil incubated with H2/CO2 at 20 degrees... ... | reverse complement strand
CTTTAATGAAGCTCACTGATATGTTTTTGCCATACAATACGTCGACGCAGGTTTTGTGGGAGGTATTGCAAAGCACAGTTTCAATTAACTTAGTTCTTATGATATTCAATCTTATTCCAATTCCACCTCTGGATGGTCACCATATACTAGGTAGCATTGGGGGAGCAAAGGTATGGAACTTTTATTACAAATACTATGATCAACTTAGATTTGTTATGCTTCTTTTTATAGTATTTAGGGGTATAGGCTTTATTATAGGACCAATAATTAGTTATTTGTACAATTTCTTAATATCAATATTTTTTTAGGTGGGTATTATGAGTAAAAGTGAGTTAAGGAAAAGAATTTTAAATATAAGAAACAATATGATAGAGGATGATGTTAAAGGTAAAAGCATGTTAATTATGAACAAGCTTATGTCTTTAGATGATTATATAAAAAGCCAAACAGTGTTTATTTATATGAGTTTTAAAAATGAAGTAATGACAATGAAATTGATAAATAAGATGTTATCAGAAAATAAGCGTGTGATTATACCATATACAGATACAAAAAATACGGTATTAATACCATCTGAAATAAAAAGCATGGATGATTTAGTTTTAAATTCTTTTGGATATTATGAGCCTGTTTATGAAAAAATAAAAAAGGTTGAGGTAGATCAATTGGATTTAATAGTAACACCTGGTATTGTATTTGACAAAAATTTAAATCGCGTTGGATTTGGAAAAGGGTATTATGACAGGATATTATCACAAAAAAGAAAGCACGCAAAGGTTATTGCAATAGCGTATGAGTTTCAAGTGATAGATGAAGTTCCTACAGAACCACATGATGTGAAAATGGACATGATAATTACTGAGGATAATATATATAGATAAAGATTTTGTCATCCTGAACGTTAGTGAAGGATCTCATCTTTTAAAAAGGAGATTCTTCGAGCTTTGCTTTCTGAATGACCGCGTCATTATCTCGCTATTGTTATTACATATACACTTTTAGCCCCTTTATTCATAAGAACTTTTGAGCATTCATCAACTGTTGAACCAGTTGTGTATATATCATCTACTAAAAGTACTGTTCTGTTAATAATTTTAGCAGCAGATTTTCTTATAATAAAGGCATTCTTTAAATTTTTTCTTCTTTCTAATTTGCTTTGTTCACTTTGTTTAGAGGTTTTTTTCTTTCGTTTCAATGCATCTATATAAGGAATGCATAAACTTTTAGAAATGTATCTAGCAAGAAGCTCTGATTGGTTGTAGCCTCTTATTCTCATTTTAGAAGAATGAAGAGGTACAGCTGTAATGTAATCAAAGTTAATGTAATTGTCATTAATCATAAAATTTACAAGCAGCCTTCCAAGCAATTTATAAAAATATGGCTTATTGTAATACTTGTAAGAATATATTGCTTTTTTAATCAAACCTTCATAAGAATAAGGAGATTTAGACATAACAAAATATCTTTCTTCGCTATTGCATTCTTGACATAATTCAGTTGATGAATTGTAATTTATGGGCTTAGAGCATTTACTGCAAAGCGGTGGCTGAAGGATTTTAAGTAATTGTTCACAGTGAGTACAAATATAATTGTTGTTAATAGATTCGTCATACTCTTCACATAAAAAGCATGTGTTTTTTTCAGTGTAAATGAGCTCTAAAAAAGAATCTGCATATGACTTCATATTTCGATTATTCCCTCCATCAATAAACTATAAGTTGCTATATAAGAACTTAGTCTGTAATCGAGTCCTGAATACCTTTTATCTGTTTTATTGTTATTAATCATGTCTTGCATGTATTTTTCATTTCCCACAAGTACTACAAGTTTTCTGGCTCTTGTAATGGCAGTATAAAAAAGATTTCTTGTCAAAAGCATTGGAGGACCCCAAACAATAGGCAATATAATTACAGGAAATTCACTTCCTTGGCTTTTATGAACTGTTGTTGCATATGCAAGTATTAATTCATCTAATTGACTAAAAGGGTAAATAACTTCCTTGTCGTCGTCAAATTGCACTACAAGTTCTTGATTGTCTTCGTCTATAAATATTATGTAACCAATATCACCGTTATAAATTCCATCGCCAATTATTATATTTCCAATGTTTCTTTGAATTTTCCATTGTGTTTGATAATTGTTTTTAATTTGCATAACCTTATCACCCACACGGAAGGTATATTTTCCGAAAAATTTTTCTTTTTTTAATTTTGAAGGAGGATTGACGGACGCTTGAAGTTTGTTGTTTAACTCAATTACTCCTACATCTCCCTTTTTCATTGGAGAAAGAACTTGAATATCTTTCAACGGATCAAGCTGGTATTTTAATGGTAGACGTGTTTTATACAAATCAACTATTAAATCAATAATATCCTGATTATTATTTTCTCTCATAAAGAAAAAATCCGTATCCTTTTTGTTATAAACAGGCATGCTTCCCTTATTGATTAAATGAGCATTTTGTACAATAATACTTCCTTCAGATTGTCTAAATATAGTATCAAGTCTAATAGTCTTAATTGTATTAGAATTAATGATATCTGACAGAACATTTCCAGCACCTACAGATGGTAGTTGATCCACATCACCAACCATTATTAATCTGGTTCCTTTTTTAATTGCTTTTAAAAGGTTGTTAATAAGCAGTATGTCAACCATTGACATTTCATCAATTATAACAACATCGCAGTCAAGGGGCGAGTTTTCATTTTTGTTAAATATTAAGCTGCTTTCATCTTCGCCAAAGGCATATTCCAGCATACGGTGTATAGTTTTTGCTTCTCTACCACTTGATTCTGTTATTCGTTTAGTCGCCCTACCGGTAGGGGCACACAATAGAACTTTTTTATGCATTTCTTCAAAAATTTTAATTATTGATAATATAATTGTTGTCTTTCCAGTACCAGGGCCTCCTGTGATTACAGTTACACCATTGATAATAGATTGAATTATTGCCTCTTTTTGTTTTTCTGATAAGGTAATTAGCGATTCTTCTTCAACATTGCAAAGATAAGGTATGGTATCTTCTTCATTTAAATTAAAGTCAATTCTAGACAAATTGATTAATTCCTTGCATACATTGACCTCTGCTAAATGATAAGGTAAATAGTAAACAACTCTTTCATTATTTATTGTTTCTATATGAAGTTTAGCTGTAAATGCCATATTTCGAATTTCATCCTCAGCATTGTCTATGTTTATTTCAAGAAGCTTAACTACACTATTTAACAGGAGATTGTAGGGAACATATGTATGACCTCTCGAGGCGTATTCCGAAAGTATATATCTGACGCCAGATGATATTCTGTAAGGAGAAATTTTTTCCACGCCTAATGAAGTTGCGATTTTATCAGAAAGCTTAAATCCAATTCCGTAAATATCCTCAGAAAGCTTGTAGGGGTTTTCTTTAATTATGTTAATGGTATTATTACCATATTGTTTATATATTTTAACTGCAAATGAGGTACTGATTTCATGGCTTTGAAAAAACATCATAACTTCTTTAATATACGATTGTTCCGAAAAGCTTGCTGTTATCAGACTAGCTTTTTTTTCGCCAATTCCCTCAATTTCTATTAGCCTTTCAGGTTTATGCTGAATTATTTCAAAAGCATCTTCCTTAAATAATTCTACGATTTTTTTAGCTGTGTATTTACCGATTCCTTTTATTAATCCTGAACTTAAGTAATTTTCAATTTGATCAAGCGTTGAAGGGAGTACGGAGCTATACATTTCGGTCTGAAACTGATCACCATATTTTGGGTGCTTTACTTTTTTGCCATACACCTCAAGAGTTTCATTTGTAATATCAGTTCCAAATATTCCAGTAACAGTTATAATTTCATTGTTAGTTTCCATTAAAGCAACCGTATAACCATTTTCATCATTTCGAAAAATTGTTTCTATGATCGTTCCTTTCAATGATTCCATTAAAAACTCCTTGTATTTAAGTACCTTAAGAGATTATATCACATTTTTATGCATTCAAATAATAAAATTAATAGGAACTACAAATTTTTCTTTAAAAGCTGATAATTCTGTGGTAAACTTTATTTCAGCAATAGCTTAAAATTTAAGGAAAAATAAACATATTTGAGTAATACTATATAGAACAATCATAATAAAATATAAATGTAAAGCAAGAAAGGAATTATCATGTCTAAGGAAAGTTTTATTAAGAGTGCTGCAATACTAAGCATTGCAGGATTGTTTGTAAAGATATTAGGAGCAATTTATAGAATACCACTGACAAATCTTATAGGAACTGAAGGTATAGGCTATTATCAGCCTGCTTACAATATATATAATTTACTTTTAGTTGTTTCATTATCAGGATTTCCTACAGCGATAGCTAAACTAGTTTCAGAAAGAAGAGCACTTCAAAATTATGAAGGTGCATACCAGGTATACAAGGTATCGCGTTGGGGTTTATTCATAATTGGACTTGTATCTTCGATATTCGTTTTAATTTTTGCAAGAAATTTAGTTTCATTTTTAGGATTCCCAGGGTCATATTATTCTATGATAGCATTGGTTCCTGCATTGTTTGCAGTTCCATTATTATCTGCATACAGGGGATTTTTTCAAGGAACACAAAACATGGTTCCAATTGCAATTTCACAGATAATTGAACAGATATTTAGAGTAGCGGTTGGTTTGTACTTAGCATATGCGTTTGTTGGAAAGGGTCTTGAAGAAGCTGCTGCAGGAGCTACCTTTGGTGCATCAGCAGGAGGTCTAGCAGCACTCGTATTAATTTATCTGCTGTTTTTCTTTAGTAAAAAATCTATAAAAGAAGAAATTAAGACGTCTTCGCATAATAAAGTTGAACCAGTATGGAATATAGTTAAAAGTCTTTTATATATAGCAATACCTATAACTATAGGTGCATCTATAGCTCCACTAATGGGAATAACAGATTCGTATATTGTATCAAGCAGGCTTTCAGCTATTGGTTACACAAATATACAAATAGCTGATATGTTTGGTGAGTTAAGTGGCACAGCACAAACATTAATAAATTTTCCACAGGTGTTTTCAACGGCTGTGGCAATGAGTTTGGTTCCTGCTATTACAGAAGCATTTACAAGAAATCAAACTAAAAAGCTTAATGTTATAGCAAATGCAGGAGTTAAAATATCCCTTATAATCGGTCTTCCATGCGGAATAGGTTTATTCATGCTTGCAGAGCCTGTTATTGCACTCTTATATTCATCATTGGGACCTGCAAAACATGCAAGTTCTGGAGCATTGCTTCAAATTTTAGCTATTGGTGTAGTATTCTTAACATTGGTTCAATCATTTACAGCGATATTACAATCTATAAACAAGCAATTTCACCCTGTAAAAAACTTAGCAATCGGCCTGGTGGTAAAGGTAGTAATATCGTATATACTAATTGGAATGCCATCAATAAATATAAGGGGCGCTGCAATAAGCACAACAATATCATACCTTGTTGTCGCAATCTTAAACTGGATAGATATCAACAATACTAAAATTAAAATTAATTTGATATATGTTTCTTCAAGGACGCTTTTATCGTCTGTATTTATGGCACTGGCAACGGGAATTTCATTTAAATTAATAAATGCAGTACTAGGAAGTCAAAAATTGGCCACATTGGGCTCAATAACAATAGCTGTCTTAGTGTATACTGTAAGTTTATTTGTTACAGGAGCTATAACCAAAGAAGACTTAGAACTCATACCAAAGGGCGAAAAATTATTGAAATTCGTGAGGAAATAAGATGAACACAATTCAGATAATAGGCTTGGGAGCAGGAAGCAAGGATGATTTAACTTTGAAAGCCGTCAAAGCTTTAAATGAAAATATACCTACATTTGCAAGAACAGAAAGACATCCTATCATACAAAGACTTAAGGAAGATATTCATATAGAATGTTTTGATGATTTTTTTGAAAAGTACGATACCTTTGATGAGGTTTATGAAAATATAGCTGATAAATTAATAGAACTTGTTAATACACACAAGAAAATAAATTATTGCACTGCTGGAAGCCCATATTACGGTGAAATCGTAACAAAAAAGCTAATAAGTGAATATAAAGATAAAATTAATATAATAATAATTGATGGTATTAGCTTTTTAGATAAATGTATCAAGCTTTCAGGATATTCTGATTATAAATCAATTAAGATTTTAGACTGTCTTGAGGTTGATGAATTTTCTTTTGATATCAATTCATTCAACATTGTAACGCAGGTATATGATGAAGAAATGGCTTCACAATTAAAATTGAAGTTAATGGAAATATATCCTGATGAAACATCTATACTAAAAATCGATGTTTTGGAGGAAAATGTTAAAGAAATGTCTCTATTTATGCTTGATCAAGAAAAAAAATACGGATTTTCAACATATTTTTGCATTCTGCCTATTGAAGTTTTAAAAAATACAGTGTATAATGTTACTAATCTATGCAGAATTGTGAAATTATTGAGAGGACCTGATGGATGTCCTTGGGATAGGAAGCAAACTCATGAATCCATAAGGCAACATGTGGTTGAAGAAGCATATGAAGTAGTCGATGCTATTGACAATGATGATGTAGATAATTTGGTTGAAGAACTTGGCGATTTGCTTTTTCAAGTTTTATTACATGCGGAGATTGGCAGTGAGGATGGATACTTTAATTTTACAGATGTAGTAACAAGGCTTTGCTCTAAAATGTATTCAAGACATCCACATGTATTTGGAGATTTAATAGCTAACAATGTTGATGAAGCACTTGAAAGCTGGGAATCCTCAAAACAAAAAGAAAAAAAACTAAGTACATATACTGATAATTTAAAAAATGTGCCTAAGGCTTTGTCGCCACTTAGCAGAAGCTATAAAATTCAAAAAAGAGCGGCTGAGGTTGGATTTGATTGGCCTGATTCAAAAGGTGCAGTATTAAAGATTAAAGAAGAACTGTTTGAATTTATTGAAGAATATGAGAAAAATGATTCAATAAAAATGGAAGAAGAGTTCGGGGATTTGTTGTTTGCTCTTGTAAATCTTTCAAGATTTGTTGGTATAAATCCTGATATTGCTCTAAATAAGACAATAAACAAGTTTATTTACAGATTTGAGTATATCGAAACACACTCAAGTAAAGATTTAATGCAAATGACTCTTGAAGAAATGGATGAGTTATGGGAAAAATCAAAATTCCAAAAGGAATCTAGATAAAAAAACAAAAGAACATCTAATAAGGAGGGTTTTTTATGAATAAAGCTGAATTAATTGCTAGTGTTGCAGAAAAAACAGGATTTACAAAGAAAGATGCAGAAAAAGCACTAAACGGATTCATGGAAACAATAAAAGAAGAATTAGTATCAGGCGGCAAAGTTCAATTAGTAGGATTTGGAACTTTTGAAGTTAGAGACAGAAAAGAAAGACAAGGAAGAAATCCTAGAAATCCTGGCGAAACTATAGAAATACCAGCTTCAAAAGCACCAGTATTCAAGGCAGGAAAATCATTAAAAGAAGCAGTTAATCAATAAGAAAATGAACATAACAACGGGTCGTAAAATATACGACCTTTTTGTATTTTATAAAGATATTTTAAATAAATAATTATAAACTACAAAAATTGGGGTAACATTATATAAAACGAAAGTAGTAGGAGGAACTTATGCAATTAGATAAAGTTAAGAGTTTGCCAAGAAAAGTTATTGATAATATAGAAGGAATTGAGGGTTTGACAGTTTATTTAGTACAAGATTACAGTAATCAATTTCTAAAAAGATTAGTAAAATTTGGCGAAGAAATTTTCGGTGATTTAGGAATGGATGAATGGGGCCTAGTTCCACAAATACGACATGGAAATGTTTATGTTCTTAAGGAAGAAGATAAAAAAAGCGTATCAGGAATAGCTATTTTAATGAGAGATTGGGAAGATTCTGAAAAGGTATATCTTTTTGATTATGCAATAGCAGATGATCTTCAAGGAAACAGATTAGGATATCATTTTTTAAAAATCATTATAAATAATATTAAAGAACAAGGTTTTAAAAAGATGTCATTAACAGTTGATACTGAAAATGAACCAGCAATTAAACTATATGAAAAGATGGGATTTAAAACAATGGAAACTAGTATTGATGAATATGGAAAATCACATGATAGGCATATAATGGTGGCTGAATTTTAAATTATTTATTAATGCTATGGTAATCATATTATTAACATGTTGACAAATGATATGTATTAAAGTATAATTGCAAATGCAAATCATTCGCAACTGGGGGTTAATATGCTTGATTTATTGCTGGATACACTTATAGATTCTTTAAAAATCTTACCATTTTTATTTATAACATATTTATTGCTTGAATACATAGCTCATAGTTCATCTTATAGCTTGGTATCAGGTTTGAAAAAATATGGTGTTATTGGAGGAGCACTTCTGGGAAGTTTTCCCCAATGCGGATTTTCAGTAGCTGCGGCGAACCTTTATACAAGTAAAGTAATATCTGTTGGAACTCTGATTGCAGTCTTCATATCCACATCGGATGAAGCCATACCTGTTATACTTGTTAATACTGGAAGCTTTAATATCATAGGAATTTTAATAGGTACAAAAGTCATAATAGCTATATTTGCAGGTTTAATTGGCGATAGATTTTTTTCAAGAATTTTAGTTAGCGAACATTTTGATGAAGGTAATAGTAGCAATAAACATTATATTCATAATAGTCACGGTGGAATAATTAATTCTGCAATAAGACATACGATTCGTATATTTGTTTTCATTGCTATAACAATATTTTTAATGAATTTGGCTATATATTTTGTTGGTGAAGAAAATCTTTCTAAAATATTATTAACTAATAGTATTTTTCAACCTGCAGTTGTAGCATTGATTGGGTTTATTCCAAATTGTGCAGCTTCAATAATAATTACACAGCTTTATATATCTGGAAGCTTAAGCTTTGGTTCTGCTGTTGCAGGCTTATGTACAGGTGCTGGTATAGGTCTTATAGTTTTATTTAAAGAAAATAAAAATATAAATGAAAATATTAGAATTATGCTTTATATTTACTTAATTTCTATTTTAGTAGGTAGCATAATTCAAGTATTAATGTAGAGGTTTTTATGATAGAAAACATCTTGAAAAGCGCATCATTAAAAAACACAAAGCAAAGATACATAATTCTTTCAATAATTGAACAAGCTAAAGAGCCTATTACTGCTGAGGGAATCTATAAACAGCTCGCAATGCAAGATTATAAAATTAATTTATCAACTGTGTATAGGACGCTACACATACTTAACAATAAAAATATACTTTTAAAAATATTAAAGGGAGATGGTACGGCAGCATATGAATTGAGTGAAGTATCACATAATCACTACATAATTTGCTGTGTATGCAATAAAACGGTACCTATAGATAGTTGTCCAATAAATGAAGTAAGTGAAAGTATAGGCAAATCAACTGGTTTTAAGGTAACAGGTCACAGCCTGCAGCTTTCAGGCATATGCTCAAAATGCTTAGAAAAAAAATAACGAGACTGATTTATAAGTCTCATTATAATAATTATTTTTTAGAAGTTCCTAGATAAGCATCTTTTATTTTTTCGTTTTGTAAAAGCTCTAGACCCTTACCTTCCATTGTAATATTTCCTGTTTCTAGGACATAGCCATAATCAGCTACCTTTAATGCTTTATTAGCATTTTGCTCTATTAATAAAATTGTGGTGCCTAATTTATTTATTTCTTTAATAATTTCAAATATACCGTTAACTATTAATGGAGCAAGACCAAGTGAAGGTTCATCCATCATTATGAGCTTTGGTTTAGCCATAAGTGCTCTTCCAACAGCCAGCATTTGTTGTTCTCCGCCAGAAAGAGTTCCTGCAAGTTGCCAGGAGCGTTCCTTTAGTCTTGGAAACAAATCATATACCTCTTTAATGCTATTATCTAATGATTCTTTTTGAAGATATGCACCTATTTTTAAATTCTCTATTACTGTCAAATTTGCAAAAACTCTTCTTCCTTCAGGAACTAAGGTTATACCTTTTGCAACTATATCTATTGTATCTTTTCCTACTAGATTTTCTCCTAAAAAGTTTATTTCTCCCATACTAGACTTTACAAGGCCTACAATAGTTCTTAGAGTTGTGCTTTTGCCTGCACCATTAGCGCCTATAAGAGTAACAATCGATTTTTCTGGAACGCTTATATTAATACCTTTTACTGCAGATATCCCACCATAGTTGACATGTAGATTTTTAATATCAAGCATCTTCTTCCACCCCCAGGTAAGCTTCTATAACCCTTGGATTGTTTTTTACTTCATTGGCAGTTCCTTGTGCTATAAGCTGACCGAAATCTAAAACATATATTTTATCGGATATTTCCATAACAAGATCCATATGATGTTCTATCATGAATATAGTCAATTTGAATTCATCTCTAATAGAATGAATAAAGCTAGATAGTTTCATTGTTTCATTAGGATTCATGCCTGCTGCCGGTTCATCAAGAAGCAATAGCTTAGCATCTGTTGCTAATGCTCTAGCAATTTCTAACTTCCTTTGTTCACCATATGGTAGGGAACTTGCAATTTCATTTTTTAAGTTTAAAAGCCCTAGCTTATCCAATAGCATTTCTGATTTTATTCTCATTTGCTTTTCTTCGCGCCTAGACCAAGGCATTCTTGTAGTATATGATAAGAAATTACTTTTAACATGTAAATGGTTTGCAATTAAGATATTGTCCAGTACAGTTAAATTTTTAAATAAACGAATGTTTTGAAATGTTCTTGCAATTCCCATCTTTGTTATTTTGTCAGGAGATAAACCCGTAATTATTTTGTCATTATAATATGCATGGCCACTTGTAGGAGTATAAACAAATGAGAATAAAATCAGAAATG
>MCHG01000471.1_pt1 | contig 10933 bp, 8 predicted proteins | sample 787351 | NCBI WGS metagenome assembly MCHG01 (sample SAMN05430296, study PRJNA330682) | permafrost metagenome | biome: Cold desert; feature: permafrost; material: soil; isolation source: enrichment culture inoculated with soil incubated with H2/CO2 at 20 degrees... ... | reverse complement strand
AGGAACTATTTGATTATTTCAAGAGGCTTTCCAAGCAGGTAAATAAAATATGACATAAAAGAGCGAGAAAAGTGCATGTCAACTACCCCTCCCTAAATTCTGAGGAATTTTGAGGAAGGGGCTTGTAAATTAGCCCTTGTTGACCAGATCACCAATAGGAGGAAAGTAATATTGGTAAACGATAGGAAGGAATACAACAATAGTTACGTTGGAATATCGCCTCAGTTCCAACCTCTAAGGATACAAATTAAACAATCTTATTGGGTTATAGATAGTGTTTGTATCAAACAAACCCTTCCATATCAGATCGAGAGGAAGATGGATTCCTTGATTGACTCCGCAATCAGGATACACATAACTCCAAAAGGAGGAAAACTGTATGTTAGTTTTCGTAATTAACAAAGAAGGAAAACCGCTAATGCCTTGCAAACCTTCAAGAGCAAGAAAATTGCTGAAAGAAGGGAAAGTAAAGGTAATTAGAAGAGAACCATTTACGATCAAATTACTTTATGGTAGTAGTAACTATGTTCAAACGATAATAGCGGGAATGGATACAGGTTCTAAAGTTATTGGTGTTTGTGCAATGTCACAAGGTAAAGTTCTGTATCAATCAGAGGTTTACCTGAGAGAAGATGTTTCTGGAAAAATGCAACAAAGAGCAATGTATCGTAGAACAAGAAGAAGTAGAAAGACCAGATATAGACCTGCTAGATGGAATAATAGAGCGAATTCAAGAAGAGAAGGAAGATTAGCTCCTTCTCTAAGAAGTAAATTAGAATCACATTTCAGAGAAAAGAAATTTGTTGAATCAATTCTTCCTGTAACAAAGTGGCGAGTAGAATTAGCTTCCTTTGATATTCACAAAATAACAAATCCTAATGTGTTTAGTTTCTGGTATCAAAAGGGAGAGCAAGAAGGATTCTACAATGTTAAAGCGTATGTTCTGAGTAGAGATAATTATACCTGTCAACATTGTAAAGGGAAATCAAAAGATAAGCATCTACATTGTCATCATATTGTTTTCAGATCAAACAGAGGTACAGATACTCCTGAAAATTTGATTACACTTTGTAATACTTGTCACGATGCACTTCACGAAGGTAAAATTAAACTTTCTGGAAGAAAATCAATTACAAAACATGCAACTGAAATAGGTATTATCAAATCTCAAATCAAAAAATCTGGTTGGGATTTCATAGAAACCTTTGGGTACGAAACTAAATTCAAGAGAGAACAAATATTGAAACTCCCAAAAACACATTACTTTGATGCAGTTTCGATTTGTTATACTAACCTCAAAGTAAAGTTTGATATATACTTTATTTGAAAAAGCATGTCAGTAAAGGAGATTATCAGCAGACGACAGGGAAGAGATCAGAGAAAAAGATTCCAACTGGAAAGTTATTTGGATTAAGGAAGTTTGATCTGATTCAAACGGAACAAGGGTGTGGTATTGTAAAAGGTAAACGCTCTTCCGGTTATTTTGCTATAACAGATGTTATGGGAAACAAAATACACGATAGTGTAAAAGTTAAGCAAAATTGTAAACGATTGAGGGCTAGGACTACAACTTTATTGGAACGGAAAGTAGTTCCGGTTAAAGTTGACGCATTCCTCCCCCACCTGTCGCTTCGCTCCGAGGAAGGGGTATCCTGCTTATGAGGATGAACCTATAGCTACTTTTGAGTCGGTTAGCTAATGAAAAATAATTATATATTCCATAGTAGTAATATGTTGTGAAAAAAATGGCAATTTCTTTAGGGCCCCTAGTTTATACATTAAAGGTCCCTTTTCCCACAAAAAATAATAATGGCAAGGGATAAAGGTACAAGAAGCATGGGGCTTCTGGTATAGAGATAGATACAAGTTATCTGTAGTAAATTTAACATAGAGAGGGAATCAGATGGAGTCATCATTATTGGATGTTCTCTTTCTTTCAGAAAAACGGAAAAATCTCCTTCTGCTGCTTCTGGACGGACCCAAGAACATCGAAGATATCAAAAATATACTTGATGTCCGCTCAAGCCCTATAATGACCCAGATAAAAATCCTGATGAAGCAGGAGCTTATTGTCGAGAATAACAGACTCTATAAACTTTCCAGTATTGGAGAAATCCTGGTCCCAAAGATGAAGACAATCCTTGAAACATTTAATGTCTTCGATAAAAACCACGATTACTGGATAAACCAGGATATGACATCGATCCCTCCTGAGTTTATGGACAACATTGGAAAGCTTGGAGACTATATTGAAGTAAACCCAGACCGAAACCATGTGTTTGAATATCCTAAAGAAGTTGTAGAACATCTTTCAGAATCAGAAAAGGTGATGATCGCATCTTCCTTTTTCTTGCCCATATATCCGTCTCTTTGCATAGAGCTTGCCGCAAAAGGTAGGGATATAACCCTGGTATTCACGGAATATGTTTACGATAGAATGCTCAACGATTATAAAAGAGAACTAGAGCATTTCCTGAATATGAAATACACCAGGCTTTATGTCTGCAACAATAACAATATGAAAATAGCTTCAAGCATAGTTACGGAAAAATTTATGGCACTTTCCCTGTTTTGTAATAGCGGCATTTACTACAATCACAACCTTGTAAGTTTTGATGAGAGTGCACTCAAATGGGGAAAAGAACTTTTTGATCACTACAAAGGTATAGCAAGACCTATTACAAGGGTCTGAATGAGATTTTCCGCATTTAAAAACAGGTATGAGGCAGACCCATTTTCAATAAGCTCCCTCCTTGAAACGAAGGGCCAGTTTTCAGAAAAAAAATGAGAAAACTGAAACACCCATGTTTAAATAAAAAAGAAAAAAGTAACCTGACTTGCGGGTTAGACAGGGAAAGCCTCATTTCACCCTGATTGTAACATTCATTCCAGGGATGTCTTTTACAGTGAAGAGGTAGTTTCCGGGGTTTTTAAAGGTATAGGTATAAGGCATGCTGTAAGCCACCTCTTTATCCGGGAATAGCCCTTCTTTACTGACAAGAGTATAATCAGGTTTCTGCTTTTTGTCACTCCTCCAGGATACGGCATCTCCTGTCTTAATATCCAGTTCTGAGGGCCTCATGATATTATAAGGATACACAAGACGGACAATATGATCTTCCCCGGATCCTAAAGTCTCATTTTCTTTCTGCTCTGCCATGCCGGCTTCCGGCATCGATTTATTGGAGTCATTAGGTTCCGGCCCTGCGTCCTTCCCAGCACAACCTGAGACAAATAAGAACACCAGCACCAGAATTAAAACAAAAATTTTCCCTTTCATAGATATCACTCTCTTTTGGCCTTTATATTGTAAGTTTAGTTTATATTCATTACCTTTTTGATACGGCAAAGTGAAGACCGAAAAAAAATAAAAAACCGTCTAGAGAAAAAAGGACAAAATATAGACATAATTGAAAAGAAAAGAGACAAAGGTATAAAATATGGTGAAATTAAGAAAAAATAAAGAACAGAATGCAAGTAAATAAAAGAATGGACAGATAACTCAATAATAAAATTTACGTCCCGACTGAGACTTGAACTCAGGTCTAAGGCTCCGCAGGCCTCAAGGATATCCACTACCCTATCGGGACACGAGCGAGCACCATTGATAAGCACATTCAAGCATATAAACTTTGTTCCTTGAAAGCTATCTGAACCCGGAGTGGGTTATTCTTGCGCCTATAAAACCTAAAGAAAAAAAATCCTGTTTCTCCGGCGCCAATATCAATAAAGATTAAATGCAACAAGTTCGTTTTTATAATTTATGTCGATGACCATAGGACTTGCAGGAAAACCCAATGCGGGAAAATCAACTTTTTTCAAAGCTGCTACTCTTGCAAATGTTGAAATTGCAAATTATCCTTTCACAACCATCAATGCTAATCACGGAGTTACCTATGTACGAGTTGAATGCCCCTGCAAAGAAAAGGAAAAGAGATGTGGGAAATGTGTGGACGGAGTGAGGCTCGTCCCGATTGATATAATCGATGTTGCCGGGCTTGTCCCGGATGCATGTAAAGGAAGGGGGCTTGGAAACACTTTTCTGGATGAACTCCGGCAGGCTCAGGCAATCATTCATGTAGTAGATGCCTCAGGCGGGACAGACGCAGAAGGCAACCCTGTAGAAATCGGAGACCATGACCCCCTTGGAGATGTAGTCTTCCTGAATAGAGAAATTACTATGTGGCTCTATGGCATTCTGGAAAGAAATTGGTCAAAGCTTGCCAGAAAGATCCAGGCAGAAGGGCTTAAAATCGAACTTGTAATTGCAGAACAACTTGCTGGGGCAGGAATAAGCGAATCCGATGTAAACGCAGCTTTGATGGAAACGGGGCTTGCAAGGCTAGAACAGGTTAAATGGAGCGAAGAAGATATGATCCGGCTCTGCGACACAATTAGGGAGATCAGCAAGCCCCTGCTAATTGCCGCAAACAAAGCAGATATTGCCCCAAGGGAAAATCTGGATAAGCTCAAGGATCTTGACCGGATAGTAGTGCCTACAAGCGCAGCAGCTGAACTGGCACTTAAGTCTGCAGAGAAAAGCGGGATTATCAGGTATGCCCCAGGGGACAGGAACTTTGATGTGCTGACCGAAGATCTAACGAAAGTGCAGAAAAAAGGGCTCGAAGCTATCCAGAAAGTGATGGATAGGCTTGGAAGCACTGGTATCCAGGAATGCATAAACAGGACTGTCTTTGAGCTTCTGGACCTTATCGTTGCATATCCAGTAGAAGACGAAGGAAAATGGTCAGACAAAAATGGGAATATGCTTCCCGACGCATATCTTATGAAAAGGGGCTCTACATGCCACGATCTTGCTTACCAGATCCATACGGAAATAGGGGATCGATTTCTGTACGCGGTAGATGCGCGGACACGGCTCAGGCTCGGGGAAAAGCATGAACTGAAAAACGGAGATGTAATCAAGATCGTATCCACCGCAAAAAAATAAAAGGAAAAACCTGTACATCTGGAAAAGATCTGAAGCGCGATATGAAATAGAGGAAAAGAAGAAATACCGGATTGTTTTAGCTTCTCAGGGAGGACATTTTCCAGATGGATTTACTTTCTTTTGCCTATCCGTTCTACGAAAGATACCTGACCTGGCAAATAACCAGGTCATCCTTAAAGATCCCCAGGCATGTGGCAATCATACTTACGGAATCCGACCTCTTTGACGTTAAAGGGATGGAGAGACTTATATCCGCGATCATCATTTTGAGAAGATTTAAGGTAGATCTTGTGAGCGTTTATGTGGATATTCTCAAGACTGACCCTCCACTGAAAATAGAAATCGCATCAACGCTCAGGGCCCGATTGGAAGAAAGTTTTTCTAACCTTCCTGCAGGCACAGGTTATACAATTTATGGCCTTGAGGGAGAAGTAAAGGACAGCCTGCCTGGAAATGACTTTTTTGTATATGTGTCATTGGGATTCGGAGGGAGAGATGAGATCACAAAGGCAGTTCTAACCATCCTTGACGAAGTAAAGGCAGGAACCATCAAGCCTGAAGAAGTGGATGAGAAAATGCTTGAATCGCACCTCCTTGTCAAGCAAGAGCCAGACATCATGATCCGCTCTGGAGGACAGAAACTCTCTGATTTTCTGGTCTGGCAGTCGGTATATTCGGAACTGTATTTCACAGATGTCAACTGGAAAGATGTGCGGAAACTCGACATTTTAAGGGTGATGAGGGATTTCCAGAAAAGACAGAGAAGGTATGGGAAGTGAGTGAACTGGTATTTGGAGAAAATCCGATAAATTTCCGCTATTTAGTAGTTGTGTGCCCAAAATGCAGACAACACGCCCAGATAATAGAGGGCGGGAAAAATACCCTGAGATGCCAGCACTGCGGTTCCATCCTCCAGGCCCGAAGACTACGGATATTTTACTCATCCGAAGAATTGGCCGAAGCAGTGTCTTTTCGGACTCTCTTGCAAGCCAAAATATCCGGAAAAGGAAGCGAAACTTTTTCGCTGGAACCTCCTGCAAAAAAGTACGAACTATCAAAATCCGGAAATGAAGATGTAGAAAAAACACTTGAACTGTCAAGAAACAGAGTTTCTGAAAATCGGTCTCCTAAAAATGACCAGAAATCAATTTTTCGTGATCTTCTGGAAGCGGCAGGCGGAAAAATGGAAATTAAAGAACTTCAGCAGAAAGCCCTCGAAAAAGGAATGATTCCGGAAAAGTTCGATTTAATTCTTAAAAAACTTTTAGAAACAGGAGAACTCTATTCTCCTGAACCTGGAATGATAAAACTGATATGAAATATCAATTTATTTAACCCATTAGTTTCATGGTTCTGGAATAAGGTGCTCCTATAGTATGTAGTTGATTATGTAATAGTAGCAATAATATTTGTTTAATGGGGAGAAGAGGAGCAAAACCAAAGTTTACTGATATTCCATGTCCAAACGAGGCCCGTAAGTTGTGCCTGATGAATATCTGAAATATACCCAGCTTATAAAAACAGGCAACGAAGGAAGCTTCAGAATATTGAAAAGAGAATAATCTTCGGTAAAGATATAGATCAGAGTGAAATATCAACAAGTTTACTTAAAGACATAACCTTACTTTCAGACAGGATAACAATAGAATATCAAGGAAAGCAATAGGTTTTTCAAAGAAAATTGAGTGTCTACAATAAAATAAGACTTTATTGTACTTATTTTAACTTTTGCAGAGAGCACAGTGATTTAACAGAAAAAATGAAAATAGAATTTGGGAAAAAAGATCCCTGCAAAAGAATGTGGAATTACTCAAAATAAATGGACGTTAAAACAGCTATTAAATTATAGGCTCTCAAAATATCAACTGCTTAATGGGGAAGTACCCAGGAGGGGAATGTGCATCAAAAACTGGATTTTGATACTTCTCCAGGGTTGATTGGTAAAGTGAAATAAAAGGTTGAACCTTTACCCAGTTCAGATTCTACCCATATATGTCCCCCATGTCTTTCTACAATTTTCTTACAAATTGCAAGTCCTATGCCTGTTCCCGGATATTCTTCCTTTTTATGCAGCCTTTTAAAAACTTCAAAGATTTTCCCCGAATATTGCGGATCAATTCCAATTCCGTTATCCTGCACTGAGAATACCCATTCGCTCTCTTTTTTCTCTGCAGAAATATGAATTTTTGGTGCCTCTTCACTGTGGAATTTTATTCCGTTGATTATCAGATTCTGAAATACCTGAACAAGCTGGGTAGAATCTGCTATTACCTCAGGTAAGGGGTCATGAGACACTGTAGCTTTATTTTCTTTTATATATATTTCTAAATTAGATGATACTTGATTCAAAACGAATTCACAATTCGTAAGTTCAGGTTCTCTGCCTCTTGTAGTCACCCGAGAGAATTCTAAAAGATCGTTGATCAGGTTTTGCATGCGGAAAGCCCCATCAACAGCAAAGTGGATGTATTTATCAGCCTTATCGTCGAGATTACCCTGATACCTTCTTTGCAAAAGCTGCAAATAACTTGTTACCATTCTCAAGGGTTCTTGTAAGTCATGAGATGAAACGTAAGCGAATTGTTCTAATTCTGCATTTGAACGAGCAAGCTCTTCTAATTTCAATTTTAAAATTTCTTCTGCTTTTTTACGCTCAGTAATATCACGTGCTGCAGCAAAGACACCAATAACCTCACCAGATTCATCCTTATAAACTGAAGCGTTGTATAAAACAGATGTAATTATACTTCCGTTTCTGTGCCGGATTTCAAGTGCATAGTCAGACACGTATCCTTCATTGAACACTTCTTTATACCCTTTCTTAGCTTTCTCAGGCTCGGTAAAATAGTTCGCAAAGTCGGTACCAATAAGTTCGTCCCGTGAATAACCGGTAACAAACTCTGTAGAAGTATTTACATCGGTAATTTTGCCATCATGCCCAATGGTTAATAGAGGATCCAAACTGGCTTCAATCAAACTACGATTATAAATATTTGATAGCCTAAGAGCTTCTTCTGCCTTTCTGCGCTCAGTAATATCTCTGGCAATAATAGAGAAAGCCACAAGCTCTCCAGTTGAGTCAAAAACCGGAGAATGAGTTACTGAAACATTTATTATTTTACCATCCTTTTTTAACCGCAAAGTCTCATAGTGTTGGATTCTTTCTCCCCGTTTAATCTTTTCAGCGAACTGCTCTATTTCTCCTTTAAGATTATCTGGTTCAAGTAATGATATGTGTTTTCCTAGAATTTCTTCAACTGAGTAGCCATAAATCTGCTCTGCCCCCTTATTCCAGCTGGTAATAATGCCGTCAAGGGACTTGGTTATAATTGCATCGTTTGATGATTCCACAATATTCGCTAATCTTTTAATTTTTTCTTCTGCCTTTTTGCGTTCAGTAATATCACGCGCAGCTGCGAAAACACCAGTAACCTCACCAGCTTCGTTTTTATAAACTGATGCATTATATAAAACTGGTATTATTAGTCCATCTTTATGATGAATTTCCAGTGGATAATCTCTCACCAATCCTTCCCGGAACACACTTTGATAACCTTCTTTGGCTTTCTCAGGCTCAGTAAAATAGTCTGAGAAGTCGGTCCCGATAAGTTCGTCCCTTGAATAACCGGAAATAAACTCTGTAGATGTATTTACATCAGTAATTTTGCCATCATGCCCAATGGTTACTAGAGGATCCAAACTGGCTTCAATCAAACTACGATTATAAATATTTAATAACCTAAGAGCTTCTTCTGCTTTTTTACGCTCAGTAATATCACGTGCTGCAGCAAAGATACCAATAACCTCACCAGATTCATCCTTATAAACTGAAGCGTTGTATAAAACAGGTGTTATGCTTCCGTCCCGGTGCTGGATTTCAAGAGCATAGTCCGAAACAAATCCTTCATTGAACACTTCTTGATATCCTTCTTTGGCTTTCTCAGGCTCAGTGAAATAGTCCCTAAAGTCGGTACCAATAAGTTCGTCCCGTGAATAACCGGTAACAAACTCTGTAGAAGTATTTACATCGGTAATTTTGCCATCATGCCCAATGGTTACTAGAGGATCCAAACTGGCTTCAATCAAACTACGATTATAAATGTTTGATAACCTGATAGCTTCCTTAGCTTTGGTGTTCTCAGTAATATCTCTGGCAATAGCTGAGATAGCAGCAAGCTCTCCAGATGCATCCAAAACCGGAGAAAGAGTTACTGAAATATTTATTATTGTACCATCTTTTTTCAACCGTGAAGTCTCATAGCGTTGGATTCTTTCTCCCCGTTTAATCTTTTCAGCGAACTGCTTTATTTCCCCTTTAAGATTATCTGGTTCAAGTATTGATATGTTTTTCCCCCGAATTTCCTCAGCTGAATAACCATAAACCTTCTCGGCCTCCTTATTCCAGCTTGTAATAATGCCGTCAAGGGACTTAGTTATAATAGCGTCGTTTGATGATTCCACAATATTCGCTAGACTCTTAATTTTCTCTTCTGCCTTTTTATTCTCTGTAATATCCTGAACTATTCCCTTCATTCGAATAGGGATATTTTTTTCATCAAAAATAACTTCACCTTGCTCATGGACTACACGTTCTTCTCCAGTGGCTAAAATAATCCTATGATCAATGCCATAGGGCCTTCCGTTTAAAGCTTCTATGACAGAATTATTCAAATAGTCTCGATCATCGGGATGTACATAACTTAAAAATGAATCGTAAGTTGCGCCGAATTCTTGAGGATGAAGTCCAAAAATACGATAAATTTCATCAGACCAGTATAACCCATTAGTTACGATATTCCAATCCCAATTTCCTAGGTGTGCCATTCTTTGAGCTTCAGCAAGACCTTTTTCGCTTTCCTTTAACAAATTATAAGCTTCTTCAAGTTCAGCTGTACGTTCTTTAACTTTTACTTCCAAACTGTCGAGTGTTTCTTTCAACCGAATTTCTGCTTCTATTAAATCTGTAATATCATGGGAAATAGCAAGAACAGAGTTCACTTCGCCATCAACAAACTCCGGTACTATTTGTGTATTAAAGTAATATTCTTTTCCTTGAGGCGACGTATGATGGAATTCCATTATTTTGTTTTTTCCTGTGGTAAAAACGTTTTCACGTTGTTTTTCCGAGAATTTCGCCATTTCAGGATCCATTCTCAGTTCAGGATTAGTTTTACCAATGAATTCGTCTGGAGAACAATTATAGAATTTCGCGATGGCAGGGTTAGCATATAGACAGCGATTTTGTCTGTCAAAACGGGCAATCAAATCAGGAGAATTTTCAGCCAATGTACGGAATTTATTTTCGCTCTCTAGAATTAACTCATAGGCTTCATGGAGTTCCTCAGACTGAGATTGAAACTCCTCGTTTTGTACTTGGATCTCTTCGGATTGAGCCTGCAACTCCTCAGATTGCGTATGGAGATCGTCGTACGCTTCACGCAACGCCTCTTCCGACCTTTTTCTCTGTAGAGCCTGCATCACCGCTGGCGCGATCTCTTCGAGATCCTCCTGCTGCTCGCAGCTATAGCCGCCTTCACGGTTTGCGACCCCTATCATACCCATCATTTTTCCGTCTAAGACGAGGGGCACGCCGATAAAAGACGTGATCGGCGGATGTCCGTGCGGAACGCCGATACTGTCGGGGTGTGACTGAGGATCATTGGTAAAAAAGCTTTTCTCGCTGTTAATGATACTGCCGTACAAGCCATGAACATCAAAATTTCCTAGAGGACGGCGATGCCCAGTCTTGTCGTACATCAGGCACTGATTCCATCCCATCTCACTGATTGCAATATCGTGTAGTATGCCGTCATCACCCACTAAATTAACGAAACCAATTCCTCCGCCGGTCACTTCCAAGGCTGCAGATAGACACACATTTCCCAGATCTTCTTCTGTTTTTGCTTGCACCACGTTGCTGAAGATCCGGTTTATTCCCTCAAGAATACGGTTGTATCTGCTTATCCTCTGCTCTTCTTGCTC